>Ga0209097_10001062_pt1 | contig 24347 bp, 5 predicted proteins | sample AD_UKC052_MetaG_FD_184419 | JGI IMG/M metagenome (GOLD analysis project Ga0209097, IMG submission 184419) | Active sludge microbial communities of municipal wastewater-treating anaerobic digesters from USA - AD_UKC052_MetaG (SPAdes) (version 2) | ecosystem: Engineered > Bioreactor > Anaerobic >... | reverse complement strand
GCGTGGCAGGCATGACGCAGACCATCGTTGCAGGTCCGTGCGGAGGTACCGCCGATGACGATATCTGGTACAGCTTCGTGGCCAGTGCCACCAGCCAGATCGTGACCCTTGACGCCGACTTCGACGCCGTGTTGGAAGTGCGCAGCGGCGCATGCAACGGTGCGAACCTGGCCTGCGCGGACAACAACTTCGCCGCAGGTATCGAGGAACTCATCGCCACCGGGCTCACCATCGGTAACACCTACTTCGTGCGCATCTGGTCCTGGTCGGGTACGGTACAAGCCACCCCGGCCTTCGACATCTGTGTGGTGGATCCTCCCCCGCCACCGGCCAACGACGCGTGCGCCAACGCACAGGTGCTGACCGTGAACGACCCGGCCGATTGCCCCGCCAACGCGGTGTCCGGTGACAACTCCTTCGCGGACGATGAGGGCACCGCCTTCAGCTGCTTCGTGGGTGGACCGTACAACGATGTGTGGTACAGCTTCAACTCCGGCGCATTCACCTCGGTGAGCTACTCAGTGACCAACTTCACCCTCCTGTCCATCGTGGTGGAGGTGTACGAGGCCAACTGCGGTGGCACCTCGGTCTTCTGCGGTCTTGGTGTTGCCGGCCTTACCGGTAACATCCCGACCACACCCGGTACCGAATACCTGATGCGTATCGCATCGGAGGCCGGCGGTGGAGGCACGTTCGACCTGTGCTTGAACGCCACTCCTCCTCCTCCTGCCAACGACGATTGCGCGAATGCGATCGCCCTTGCCGGATGTAACACGAGCATTGCCGGTACCACGGTGGCCGCTAATGGCACCGATAGCCCTGGCGATAACTGCGGTACGACGTCCAACACGTCCCCTGGTGTATGGTACACCGTGGAAGGTTGGGGTGGTGGTATGACCGCCGGTGTATGCGGAAGCACCACGGCCGATTCCAAGATCGCGGTCTACACGGGTAGCTGCGGTGCGTTCACCTGTGTGGCTGGCAACGACGACTTCTGCGGGTTGCAGAGCGCGGTCAGTTGGAACGGCACACTGGGTACCACCTACTACATCTACGTGTTCGCGTTCGGTGCCACCACGGAGTACGACTTCACCTTGGAAGTGACCTGCGGTGACAACCAGCAGACCTGCCCGGACAATGGCCTGACGCTGGAGTTCCAGACCGATGAGTTCAGCGGTGAGACCACGTGGGAGATCGTTCCCGATGGCTTCAACACACCGGCTTGCGCTGGTGGTGGGGCCTTCCCGGCGGATGCCACGGTGACCGACTTCTGCTGCCTGCCCGACGGATGCTACCGTCTGCGTGTGCTGGATTCCTTCGGTGATGGTATGGTCTCCACCAACGGATACGTGGGTGGTTACATCCTCCGTACAACCGGTACCAACGACCGCATCATCGACAACCGCAACAACTTCGACGGCGTGTTCGATGGTGACGTGAGCGCGATCAGCGGTGGCCAAGGCTTCTGCCTGCCCATCAGCAACGATAAGCTCATCTACACCAGCTGCGACAAGCTGGATTGGATCACTGGCCAATACGTGGTTGCAGCCCCCAACGCTGACGTGAGCGCCGAATGGGTGCTCAATGGTGCGAACAACGTGCAGGATGCGAACAGCGGCTATGAGTTCTGGATCTTCGATCCGAACGGCAGCTACAGCTTCCGCCGTTTCCGCAGCCACAACCAGAGCGACGGCTTCGGACCGGCCAGCGCCACGCGCGCCTGCCACATGAAGTTGAACAACTGGGGTGTTGCGAGCCAGGTACCTGCCAACACGTTGATGAACGTACGCGTACGTGCCCGCATCAACGGTGTGAACGGTCAGTTCGGATCGGCATGCCGCCTGGAAGTGAACCCCACCTTGGCAGCTTGCCCCCGTACCAACCTGATGGACATCCCGGGTAACCAGTACCTGAGCTGTGGGGCCACCCGCGCTTGGGGCACTGGCAACTTCGTGCATGCCCGTTCGGTGAGCGGTGCCAACCGCTACCAGTTCCGTTTCCGTCTGCCTGCAGAAGGATTCGAGGTGGTACGTACCACCACCACCTACTTCACGCAGCTGAACTGGGTCGTGTTGCCCCTGCAGGATGGCAAGACCTACGACGTGGATGTGCGCGTGAGCAAGGACGGCGGTGCCACCTGGTGCCATTCGGACGATCCATGGGGAACCGTCTGCCAGCTGACGATCGACAACACGCCCGCAGGCAACGGCAACCAGAACTTCGCTGGCATCAACGAAGCGGGTGAACTACGCATGTTCCCGAACCCGAACCGTGGTGATGTGCTGACCTTCAGCCTCAGCGCCATCGAAGAAGGTGTGAACACGGTGAGCGTGGACATCTACGATCTGACCGGCAAGCGCATGAGCGCCCGCACGATCGCTGTGGCCGACGGTAATGTGAACACGGTCATCGACCTGAATGGCGAACTCGCCGCAGGCATGTACCTGGTGAACATCACCGCTGGTGATAAGACCTATACCGAGCGTCTGGTGATCCAGCCGTAAGGTCATCCTGTTCGAAAGGGGAGCGCCCCGGACCAGCCCAACGGCAGGTCCGGGGCGCCTCACGTTCAGCAGGGACCGGCGCTTCCAGTGATCATGATCGATTCACCGATACGACATCCACACGTGAACTAGCGGTCATGTGCGCACCGGTGATCAGGCGCTACAAGGACAGTTGTAAAGCCTTCTGGAACCAACTATTTTGCACGTCCAAGTAGGGGATCATGCAACGACCAGAGACCGGTACGCACGGCTCACTGATCAGTTGCCTCCTGTTGATAAAAATTTTCAACTTGCTTCCGATGAACCACTCCGTTAATATTGCTCGATAAGCTCCTGCATTCCATCATACACGTATTGAAACTGCGATCATAGGATCGCGAACCCCACCTACGATCGCTTACAGCGAAGCACCGACCACCACCATGGTGAACCAACGGGAAGCAGCCCGGAACCTGCCACCAGAGCCAGAACCTAACAACCAAAACCAGAGACGATGATAAGAACTGAACGATCGAAGGAGCCCACGCGAACGCGTTGGTTCCAAAGGCTAACGGTGTACGCATCGACGTTGCTGTTCGCTGCAGGTGTATCCGCGCAGTGCATCAGCAGTACTGCGTACCAAGGCGCCGCCGTAGCCGCACCGGGTGGTAACGTCGACCTTACCACCTGTGCTTTCGGAGGTGAATACAGTCCTGCGACCGGTCTCGTGGGAGCCAACACTTATACCATTACAGGTACGGGTGGGGCTGGCAACTACTTGACCATCACGAACACGTCGAACACGGTTATCCAGCACGGTCTTTCGCCACGCGTGTTGACCGGTTACACGGGCGACATCCGCGTACATGTTCACACCAACGCGGCATGTGGTACCGAGTCGGCCTGCCATACCCTGAACGTGGCCACGGCCGGTGCGCCCCCGCCTCCTTGCGGTGGTACCACCTGTGCCTACACGCTCCGCCTCACGGACAGTTACGGTGATGGATGGAACGGTGCTACCATGCAGATCCGCGAAGGAACGAGTGTAATTGCAACGGTTGGAGGAACATTCACCACCGGACTTGGTCCAGTGGATGTTTCGGTCCCGAACCTTTGCAACGGCACAGCTTACAACCTTTACTGGAGTGCAGGTGGATCCTATCCCACCGAAGTGGGTATTCAGCTTATCGACCCCTTTGGCACCAGCTTGTACATCAAGCCACCAGGAACCGGAAGTGCGCTCACCCAACTATATGCGTTCTCCGCGAGCTGCACGCCACCAACCTGTGCCCCTGTGTCCGGACTATCAGCCAGCAACACCGGTGCCACCTCGGCTTCGGTGAACTGGACGTGCGCTTCCTGCTCGGGTAGCTTCATCGTGGAATACGGTGCTCCTGGCTTCACCCCAGGCACGGGTCTCACTGCTGGTGCTGGTGGAACAGTCGCCACCACAACCGCAGTGGCACCCTATGCATTGACCGGACTGACCGGTGGTTCGAACTACACCGTGGCGGTTCGTCAGAACTGTGGTGGTACGTTCAGCACCAACCAGACCGCGAACTTCACCACGCCCCCTGGTTGCGGAAGCAACTTCTACGATTCGGGTGGACCTGCGGGGAACTACCTGAACAACGAGAACCAGACCATCACCATCTGCCCGGATGTTCCTGGCGACGTGGTGACAGTGACGTTCTCCTTGGTGGATTTCGAAGCCTGCTGCGATTTCCTGACGGTGTACGACGCGAATACCGCGACCGGTACACCGACGGCCATTTCCACGGGTTCCACACCAACCTTCACGGCCAACAACCCATCGGGGTGCCTCACCTTCACATGGAGCTCGGACATCTCCCTGGCCTACCAAGGTTGGGCCGCTGCAGTGACCTGCGCACCCGCGCCTACCTGCCCCACCCCCACCTCTGGTGCTGCCAGCACGATCACGACCAACTCGGCCGTGGCTAACTGGACGGATAACGGAGGCGCCGGAAGCTTCATCGTGGAATACGGTCCTGCTGCCACCTTCACCACACCGGGTACCGATGCGACCGCTGGTGCGGGCGGAACGGTGATCACCGGTGCTGTGAGCCCACAGGCCATCGGCGGCCTGAGCCCTGCCACCCAGTACCGTTACTTCGTCCGTCAGGACTGCGCTGGTAACGGCTTCAGCACCAACAGCGGTGCCCAGCTCTTCACCACGCTGGCCGAGCCGCCCAACTGCGCTACGGCCCCGACGCTGGCGTGCAACACGCCAGAGGTCATGACCATTGCACCCGGTACCGGTGTGTGGAACAGTGCGTTCTGCGGCTTCGGCGTACCCGGCAATGAGAAGGTCTACAAGTTCGTGGCCCCCATCGCTGGTACTTATCAATTGGCAGTGACCGCCACCAACAGCGTGTATGTGGACTACGCCTGGAAAGCTGAAGCAGGAGGCACCTGCGATGCCACGGGTTGGACCTGCATCGACGACATCATTTTCGCCACTACGGTGAACGTGACCTTCCCTGCAGCTGGCACCTACTGGATCTTGGCCGATCCCGAAGGAACGGCCGGAGCTTCCCAGACCTTCCAGATCAACTGCCCCTGCCTGCCAGGCGCAGCCACGGCTTCCGTGGTGGATGATTGCGGCAACAACCAGTACAGCATCGACGTGAACATCACGGACATCGGTTCGGGTGCCACGGCCGGCGTGCGCTACAGTGTGAATGGTGGTGCCAACGTGGACGTGACGGGTCTTGGACTCGGTGTGGAGACCATCGGTCCCTTCACCCTCAGCGATGTGGTCGCCGTGACCCTGTTGCATGGCAGCGATGCCCAGTGCAACATCGTCCTCGGTTCCTACGATTCCAGCTGCCCCATCGAATTGGAATGCGGTACGACGACCACGTTGAACTACTGCTACAAGAACAACGATACCAAGACGTGGACCTACACCTCGCCCATCGTTGATGAGACGGTGACCCTGACCTTCATCAGCGGTTCGATCGACGAGATCGGGGATGTGGTGCGTATCTACAATGGTACGGACAACAGCGGCGCCCTGCTGGCCTCCAGCTCGGTGAGCGACCTGACCGGTATCACGGCTACCTCTGACATGACAAACTCCATCTACATGGAAGTAGTGTCCGACGGCAGCAACAGCTGCCAGGACGGCAACCAGACCTCCTGGGTGGTGGAGATCGAGTGCACCCCCGGTTGCACCGACCCCGATGGTAGTGTGACCGTGACGACAGATTGCCCGAACTACCAGTTCAGCATGGAAGTGGAAGTGCTCGGCGTGGGTGATGCAACCACCACGACCCTGAGCTACTCCGTGAATGGTGGAGCACCGACGTTGGTACCAGGTTTGATCGAGTTCGATATCGAGAACATCGGACCCTTCACCGTGGGTGATGATGTGGCCGTGTTCCTGAACCATGAAACCGATGGTGGTTGCAACCGCAACCTGGGTACGTTCACGGACAACGGCACGTGCCCGCCCTTGAGCGAGAACTGCCTGGGCGCACAGAACCTGGTGTCGCTGCCCAATCCTTACAGCAGCACCACCGTGGGTTACGTGGATGACCTGTCCAGCTACCCTGGTGGTTGCCAGTCCAACACTTCACCGGACCGGGTGTTCTACATCGACGTACCCAATGGTGCCCAGCTCACCATCGGACAGACGGTGAACGGCTACGATTCGGAGAACTACGTGGGTTATGGTGGAGCCTGCCCAGGCACCACCCAGATCGCTTGCTACGATGATCCGGATATCCAGAACGCGGTGTGGACCAACACTACGGGTTCGACCCAGCGTGTTTACTGGGTGCAGGATGGTTACTTCAACGCCAGCAACGTTGGCACCTTCACCTTGGCCTGGTCCCTCAGCGGTTGCGCAGGCCCCACGGGCGTGTTCACCTCATTGGTGACAAGCACCCAAGCGCAGGTGAACTTCACCGGTGTGGCCGGTGACTACATCGTGGAATACGGCCCTTCAGCCACCTTCACCACGCCTGGCACAGGTGCCACGGCCGGTGTTGGCGGAACCATCATCACGGGCACCACTTCGCCCATCGTGATCGCGGGCCTGAGCCCAACAACCTCTTACGTGTACTATGTACGTCGCGATTGCGGTGTGGACGGGTTCAGCTCGAACACCGGCGCCCAGTTCTTCACCACCTTGGCGCCGCCGCCTGCCAATGACCTCTGCGCGGATGCAGTGGCCATCACCTGCGGATCGGCCATCGCCGGTACGACGGAAGCTGCCACCACGGACACCCCACCCCTGACGCCTTTCACCGGAAGCGGTGGACCGACGATCAACAACGGTGTGTGGTACGTGTACACCGGTGATGACCAGAACATCACCGTGAGCACCTGCAGCGCCGGTACATTGACCGACAGCCGTGTGAACGTTTACCGTACAACGGCTGCCTGCACGGGCTTCGTAGCTGTGGCCGGTAACGATGACCAGGGCACACCCGGCCTCTGCGGACCCAACGGGTTCCAAGGCGAAGTGAGCTTTGATGCCTTGAGCGGCTTCCTCTACTACGTGGTGGTGGATGGCTACTTCGGTGCGCAGGGTACCTTCACGGTGACCACCACCTGCAACGGCCCCACCTGCACCCCGCTGCCCGGCAATGATGATTGCGTGAACGCGCAGCCCCTCACCACCGGAGCCTTCGGATCCTGCACGTTCACGGGCGGTACCACCCAGTGCGCGGCGCCCACTTCGGGCAACCCCGGCTGCGTGAGCACCTTCGCCACCTTCAACGACGTGTACTACAGCTTTGTGGCCGGTGCGAGCTCTGCCAACGTGAACGTCACCAACGTGACGGGTACGGTGAGCGCATGGACCGTTTACGACGCTTGCGGCGGTACACAAGTACTGTGCACCACCACCACGGGTAGCAACGTAACGGTGAACGGTCTCACCTCGGGCAACACCTACGTGTTGCGCGTGCTGACCCTGGCCAGCGCCACGTTCAACGTGTGCGTGAGCAATGGTCCTCCCCCACCTGCCAACGATGCTTGTGCGAATGCGATCGCCATCGGTTGCAACAGCCAGACCAACGGTACCACCGTGCTGAGCGCGATCGATACCGAGGCAGGTACCTGCGTGACCGCGTTGACCACCTCGGGTGGCGTATGGTACACCGTACCCGGTTGGGACGGCCCCATGACCGCTGACCTCTGCACCAATGGCGCCTTCGACTCCAAGATCGGTGTGTTCACCGGAAGCTGCGGGGCATTGACCTGCGTGACCGGTAACGACGACTTCTGCGGAGCCAATGCATCGGTGAGTTGGACCGGTGCGAGCGGTACCACGTACTACATCCTGGTTACCGGCTTCGGTGCGAACACCGGAACCTTCACCCTGACCACGCGCTGCGGCACCAACAATGCCGCTTGCACGGAGAACGGGCTGACCATGGAGTTCCAGACCGATGGTGCTCCGTTCGAAACGACCTGGGAGATCCGCAACACTGCGGGTACCGTGGTCGCCACGAGCGGTGGTCCGTTGGCAGCACCCTTCGGTGTGCAGACCGAGTCCGGTTGCGTACCTGACGGTTGCTACACCTTGCGCGTGCTTGATGCAGGTGGAGATGGTATGACGACGGGTGGTTACATCCTGCGCACGCAGGGTACCAACCAGCGTATCATCGACAACCGGAACAACTTCAGCAGCGGTAGCGTGAGCGCGATCAGCGGTGGCCAAGGCTTCTGCCTGCCCATCAGCAACGATGCGGTACTGTTCACCAGCTGCGACAAGTTGGATTGGATCAACGGCCAGTACGTGGTGGCGGCGCCCAATGCGGCCGTCAGCGCGGAATGGATCGTGGGTGGTGCGAACGGCGTGCAGGACGCGAACAGCGGTTACGAGTTCTGGATCTTCGATCCGAACGGTAGCTACAGCTTCCGTCGTTTCCGCAGCCACAACGTGAGCGACGGCTTCGGCCCGGCCAGCGCTACCCGCGCCTGCCACATGAAGTTGAACAACTGGGGGGTTTCCACCCAGGTGCCTGCCAACGTGCTGATGAACGTGCGTGTACGTGCCCGTGTGAACGGCTTGAACGGTGAGTTCGGTCCAGCATGCCGCTTGGCCATCAACCCCGTGCTCGCTGCTTGCCCACAGACCAACCTGATGGATGTACCCGGCAGCGCCCAGTTCAGCTGCGGCGTGACCCGACAGTACGGTCCTGGCAACTACGTGTACGCTCGCCCGGTAACGGGAGCGAACCGATACCAGTTCCGTTTCCGCATCGTGGCCGAGGGCTACGAAGTGGTACGTACCACGACGTCCTACACCTTGCAGCTCAACTGGGCCCTCGCGTCCGGTCTGCCGCTGCAGGATGGCAAGACCTATGATGTGGATGTGCGTGTGAGCAAGGATGCCGGTGCGACCTGGTGTACGAACGCTGCCGTATGGGGCAACGTGTGCCAAGTGACCATCGACCAGACCCCTGCTGGCTCGGGCAACCAGAACTTCGCAGCCGCTGGCAGCAATGCCGACCTGCGCATGTTCCCGAACCCGAACCGTGGCGACGTGCTGACCTTCAGCCTGAGCGCCATCGAGGAAGGTGTGAACACCGTGACCGTGGACATCTTCGATATGTTCGGCAAGCGCGTGAGCGCCCGTACGATCGCAGTGGCCGATGGCAACGTGAACACCAACATCGCGCTGAACGGTGAACTGGCAGCAGGTATGTACCTGGTGAACATCACCGCCGGTGAGAAGACCTATACCGAGCGTCTGGTGATCCAGCCGTAAGGTTCAACGACAATTCCATGGGAACGCCCCGGTCCGCAAGGTCCGGGGCGTTCTGCTTGGGCACCACGCCGATGCCGGAATTGTTGGACAAGCAGCCGGTGAGCGATGACAAGTAACAATGAGATGCTCACCGAACATCACGTTCAACAATTGGATGGACCATGAGGGTTCGCATGGCATCTCTTTCGCGTGCGGCGTGCATCGCTCCACGTGTTACCATACCCGCTGCGATGCAAGTCGAAATTGCCCCATGATGAACGCCAGAGCGGCGCTTGGTACCATGCGATGGAGCACCGTCCAACTCATTCAACGCGATCCAACACCCTGATCTTCAAAGAAATTCGGACCGACTCTTGATCATTCGACCGCCAGTTGATAAATGCGCTTCCGTTCTGAGGCGGATCCTCCTACATTTGAACCTCTCCTGAATATTACCAGACGGTTAGAACGAACGACAATCACGCACATTCTTCCGACGAAGTAGACGCGACACCGATCATAAAACGACCCTTGCGCCCCCTCTCCGTGGAAGGCGCAGTAGTTACCGACCACCAGTCCACCACACGGCGGACTTACCCTCGTACCGGCGCCACGAACGGCACCTTGTCCTTAGAGAATTTCAACCAAAAACCTTTCACATGAATTGTCGAAACACGACGAAGCCCCGAGGCCAGCGAACGCGCTGGTGGGGCAAGGCCGCAGCACTGAGTGCGTTGTTCGCGCTGGGGCTGGGGGCGAATGCGCAGGTGAGCTACTCCTTCAACTTCGATGCGAACAGCACAGGTTGGACCGGGAATTACTCCCGATTCACGGGCACAACCGCTTGCGGTGGTTCTGGGGGAGCTATGCGCCGCAACATTTTTTCAGCCACCGTTGGTAATCTGATAAGCCCCTCCACGGGTACCGCGATCGGAGGTGAGATCACGATCTCCTACGATTACAAGGTCAATGTATGGTCTGCGAACAACGTTGGCGCGGCTACACCTTGGGGGTCATTCAACGTGCAATACGGAGCATCCGCAACTGGACCGTGGACCACGATCGCCACAGTTTCAGAGGAGGCGCAAACCAGCGCCTGCATCGGGAAGAGCCATACGTTCACGCCACCTCCGGGTGCGGTCTTCATCCGTTGGACCTCTACATATACCGGCGGCGACAACTATTGGAACTTCGATAATATCGTGCTTAGTGAAGCGGCGGCTCCACCTTGTGCCGGTGTGCCTAACGCTGGTACGGTTCCAACACCTGTGACGGTATGCAGTGGAGGGACCACCACGATGACGGCTTCTGGCCTCTCGGTTGGTTTGGGCATTTCGTACCAGTGGGAAGAGTCTCCCGATGGCATCGGGAGCTGGGCTAGCGTTGTAGGTGGCAGCGGAGCGACAACTCCTTCCTATACAACTTCGGCCATCGCGACTACGCGTTACTTCCGGATCACCACTACGTGTTCAACCGGCCCTGATGTGAATAGTTCGAACGTGGTTACTGTGAACGCTGATCCCGGTTCATTCGACGAGGACTTCAGCAGCGGCAACCTGATCGCCAACTGCTGGACCCCCACAGCTGATGCCAATCTGCTCTACAGCACTTCCAGCGGGTTCGCTGTCGGTACTGGTTCGATCCGTTGGAACTTCTTCAGTTCCTCCAGTGGCACCACATTGAACTTCACCAGCCCTGTATTGACCCCGGTCGGTGCTGGCATGCAAGTGGAATTCGACGTCGCTGGTCGCTCCTATACGGGTGGTGAGGTCGATACGGTCCACTTGGAAGTTTCCAACAACGGCGGTTCTTCCTGGACCCTCGTACAGACCATGACCAACCAGGTCGGCGGTCTGCTGAACACCGCTGGGTCTTCCACATCGAATTTGACGGCTCCTACCGCGGGCGAATGGACCAGCTTGGCCTATGCCATTCCTGCTGGAACGGATCGCGTGCGTTTCCGCGGTGTTTCGGACTTCGGCAACAGCGTGTTGATCGACAACATTGCCATGACCGCGGCGCCTACCTGCCAAGCTCCGACCGCTGTTGGCGTTGTGCCAACGCTGGATGGTGGAACGGTTTCTTGGACCTGCACCAGCTGCACCGGCACGTTCATTGTTGAATACGGTGCGCCTGGTTTCACACCCGGCACCGATGGCACCGCCGGTATGGGGGGTACGATCTGGACGGGCGCTCCCGTTGCTGGCAGCCCCATCGTATTGACAGGTCTTTCCTCGGCCACCGCTTATTCGGTTTACGTGCGCGAAGTGTGCGCTGGTCCGGATTATAGCCCGAACAGTACGGTCGCGAACTTCACAACGAGCTGCGCATCCTTCAGCATCCCATTCAGCGAGGATTTCAGCTCGGTGACCACCCCTGCTCTCCCCACTTGCTGGAGCACGGATGACGTGAACGGCCCAAGTGCCCCGACCGGTTTCTGGAGGACGGCCACTGGAGCCGCCGGGTTCACTGGCGCATACGCCCAATACGGCTATGCCACCGCGATCGGTGGTAATGACTGGTTGATGTCCCCTGGTCTGGACCTCACAGGCGGTACGACATACACCATTACGTACAAGTACGCTGCTCAAAGCGCTTCCTTCCCCGAGCAGATGGATGTCTACTACGGCACCTCACCTGTTGCTGCGGGTATGACGGACCTCATCGTTGATCATGGCAGCTTCTCATTCACCACGCCTTCGACCGTGAGCTACAACATCACGCCTGGTTCGACCGGAGTGTACCACATCGGATGGCATTCCTACTCGTTGGCCGATGAGTTCAACATCAACTTGGACGACATCAGTGTTGTTGAAGCGCCACCATGCCCGGATCCGACCGGTGTTTCCGTTTCAGGTACGACGTACAACGGCACGAACGTGAATTTCACATGCAGTGGTTGCACGGGTTCCGTGATCGTTGAGTTCGGCGTATCGCCACACACGCCCGGTACCGATGGTACTGCTGGTGCTGGCGGAACGTTGGTGACCGGCGCTGTTTCCCCACAAGCGATCAGCCTGAGCCCCTCGACCACATACCAGATCTATGTCCGTCAGGATTGCTCCTTGGCCATGGACGGTTACAGTAACAACACGACCGCTGTTAGCGTGACCACACCAGCGGCTCCTCCCGCCAACGACCTTTGCGCGGATGCGATCGCGGTGAGCTGCAACTCGGTGACCAACGCCACGACGGTGGCCTCCACCACGACCGGCGCCCCCACGGGTTGCTCGGATGTTCTGAACACGGCCGGTGGCATCTGGTACACGGTGCAGGGCTGGGATGGTCCGATGACCGTGGACCTGAGCGGCAGCGGCTTCGATACCAGGGTCGGTGTGTTCACCGGCTCATGCGGCGCGCTCGTCTGCGTGGATAGCGATGACGATGATGGCGCAGGCTTGACGAGCCTGTTGACCTGGACCGGTAGTTCATCGACGACCTACTACATCTACGTCACCGGATACAGCACAAACACAGGTGCTGTGACCATGACCGTGACCTGCGGAGACAACAACCCGCTGTGCACCGAGAACGGTCTGATCATGGAGTTCCAGACCGACGGTGCTCCGAACGAGACGACCTGGGAGATCCGCAACGAAGCCGGAACGGTCGTCGCTACCAGCGGTGGACCCTTGGTAGCCCCGTTCGGTATCCAGACCGAGAACGGTTGCGTGCCTGATGGTTGCTACACCCTCCGCGTCCTCGACAGCGCCGGCGACGGCATGACCACGGGTGGTTATATCCTGCGTACCCAGAACACCAACGAGCGCATCATCGACAACCGGAACAACTTCAGTGCCGGTAGCACGAGCGCGATCAGCGGTGGCCAAGGATTCTGCCTGCCTATGAGCAACGAAAAGGTGATCTTCTCAAGCTGCGACAAGCTGGACTGGATCACTGGTCAGTACGTGGTAGCCACCCCGAACGCGGCCGTTAGCGCCGAGTGGTTGACGGGTGTGCAAACGGATGACGGTTACGAGTTCTGGATCTTCGATCCGAACGGCAGCTACAGCTTCCGTCGTTTCCGCAACCACGCCACCAGCGACGGCTTCGGCCCGGCCAGCGCCACGCGCGCCTGCCACATGAAGTTGAACAACTGGGCAGCTGTGAGCCATGTGCCTGCCAACGTGCTGATGAACGTACGTGTGCGTGCCCGTGTGAACGGCTCGAACGGTGAGTTCGGTCCTGCTTGCCGCCTGGCGATCAACCCGACCTTGGCCGCTTGCCCACTGACCCAGCTGATGAACATCCCTGGCGACCCGAACTTCAGCTGCGGCGCCACCCGCCAGTGGGGTACCGGTAACCTGGTGCATGCGCGTCCTGTGAGCGGTGCGAACCGTTACCAGTTCCGTTTCCGCATCCCTGCCGAAGGATTCTCCGTGACCCGCACGGTGACGACCTACTTCACGCAGTTGAACTGGGCCGTGTTGCCCCTGCAGGATGGCAAGACCTACGATGTGGACGTGCGTGTGAGCAAGGATGGCGGTGCCACCTGGTGCAGCGCCAGCGACCCATGGGGCCCTGTCTGCCAGCTGACGATCGACAACACGCCTGCCGGCAACGGCAACCAGAACTTTGCTGGAATCAGCGAAGCTGCTGAGCTGCGTATGTTCCCGAACCCGAACCGTGGTGATGTGCTGAACTTCAACATCAGCGCCATCGAAGAAGGAGTGAACACGGTGAGCGTGGACATCTACGATCTGACCGGTAAGCGCATGAGCGCCCGCACGATCGCTGTGGCCGACGGTAATGTGAACACGGTCATCGACCTGAACGGCGAACTCGCTGCAGGCATGTACCTGGTGAACATCACCGCAGGTGACAAGACCTATACCGAGCGTCTGGTGATCCAGCCGTAAGGTCGAACATCATTCAAGGGAACGCCCCGGACCTCACGGTCCGGGGCGTTCTGCGTTCGGGGGGTGATCATCCCGAAGTCCCTTCATTCCGCGAAGGCTGTAAAAAAATCTTGACACGGCCGTAGTGCTTCTTCTACCTTGCGTAGACGAATGGCCGATATGGCGAAACGAACAGCCTAAAACTATCGACCAACGCACCAACCTTCACCGCGATGTACGACCTCTACCACTCCCCCAGGAAAGCGCTCGGGCCACCCTCCGCCCAGCGATCGGCACGCCTTCTTCACCGGTGGCTCCTGCTGTCCATGTGTTTCCTGCTCACGTTCTCCCTACGAGCGCAGGTGGCCACGGCTTATTCGTTCAGCGCCACGGCGGGCTCGTTCTCCGCGATCACCGGGGGTACGCTGCTCTGGAACAATACGTTCGACGACAATGTATCCGGTGCGCAGACCATCCCCTCGTTCCCTTTCAACGGCACGAACTACACCACGATGTACGTGTCGGCGAACGGGTTCATCACCTTCGGCAGCGCCCCGGGCGGGACGGAATACACACCGCTCAGCAGCACGGCCACCTATGCCCGTTGCATCTCCGCATTCGGCCAGGACCTGGTGAACCAGAGCTCCGGGACGCGCGATGTGCGCTGGCAGACCGTGGGGAGTGAGACGGTGATCCAGTGGCGGGGGATCCGACGGTATCGCAACGCCTTTCAGACCTGGGGCGAGAATTACAGCTTCCAGATCCGTTTGAACCATGCGAACGGGATCATCCGGGTGGTCTACGGCCCCATTGCTCAAGGCCCGGCCAACTCCACCAACATGCCCCAAGTGGGCTTGCGGGGTCCGAACAACACATTCGCAACGAACGTGAACAACGTGCGGGTGGAAAGCGGTGCCGAGACCTGGGCTGCCCCGCTGGCGGGTAATGCCAACAACAGCACCTTGCGTTTCACGGGTGCCTCACCGGCGAAGAGCTGGTCTGATGGACAGACCTATACGTGGACGCCTCCCTGTGTAACACCCACCGCGACCTTCAGTGTGGTGGACAATTGCGGTGGTGGGACCTTCAACGTATCGATGAACCTGACGGCCTTCGGCATAGGCGCCACGGGCACCCTGAGCTACGAAGTGAACGGTGGCAGCACCGTGAACCAAGCTGTGACCGCTTTGGGAACCACGAGCGTCGGTCCCTTCGCGACGACCGACGTGGTGACCGCCCGGTTCACCAATGCACTACCCGGGTGTACGACCACGGACTACACAGCGAGCTCCAATTGCCCGGTGGACGTGGTATGTGCCAACGTCCTGGAGGTGGACCATTGTTACTCGAACAACGATCCGCGCACATTCGCTTACACGGCAGAGCCCGGGAACACGGTGACGCTGCTCTTCGTGGATGGCACGATCGATCTGAACGACATCATCCGCATCTATGACGGCACCGACAATAGTGGCCCCCTGCTGGCCAGCAGTTCCAGCGCGAACCTGGCCGGCCTGACTGCCACATCGAGCGCGGAGGACATGTTCATGGAGATCGTGGCCGATGGCAGCAACAGCTGCGCCACCGGACAACAGACCACCTGGCAATTCGAAGTGCGGTGCACCCCTTCATGTACCAGCCCGGATGGTGCCGTTTCCGTGCTTACCGACTGCAACGACCTTTCCTTCAGCCTGGATGTGGAGGTGCTCTTCACAGGTGATGAACCCACGACCACCCTGTGGTACAGCGTGGATGGTGGCCCGGCACAGACGGTATCGGGCCTTATGGACCTGGATGTGCAGAACATCGGTCCCTTCGCACTCACCAGTACCGTGAACGTAAGGCTACTGCACGCCTCACAAGTCCTGTGCGACCGGAACCTCGGGAACTTCGTACGCGATCTCACCTGTCCACCCGCGAACGACCTGTGCGGTGCCGCTCAATTGCTCTCCGTGAAGACGCCGGCGCAATGCCCAGGTCAAGCGGTGACGGGTACCACTTTCGATTCGGGTACCGAGAGTGGTGCTCCGAGCTGCAATGGAACTGGATCCATCAATGACGTATGGTACCAGTTCAACTCCGGTTATAACACCTCCCCCATCCAGATCGGGATGGCAGCGGGAACGGCCGGGCACTACGCGGTCGAGTTGTATACCGCATGCGGTGGGACCTTGATCAGCTGCACCCCGAACAGCCCGAGTGTGGTGAACCTGGCCAATGCGACGGCATACACCGACTACTGGATCCGGGTGTTCACGAACACCACGCTCGGAGATCCCGGCACATTCACCATCTGCGTATCCGCTACGGCGGCCCCCACGGCATGTGGTCAGGTGGCGCGCGACCCAGGAGGCACCGGCAACTACAGCAACAACCAGAACGTGACGACCACGTACTGCTCCAGCAATGCCGGTGAGGTGGTACAAATGACCTTCACCCAGTTCGCCACGGAGGTCAACTTCGACTTCGTCCGGATCTACAACGGACCTACCACGGGAAGCCCGTTATTGGGCACCTTCAGTGGCACCACGCTCCCAGGGACGTTCACGAGCACCCATCCTTCGGGATGCCTCACGGTGAACTTCACCTCTGATGTGAGCAACGTGGCGGCAGGCTATGCGGCCAACCTGACCTGCTGCGTGGCCCCGACCCCGACAGCGAGTGCGAGCAATGACGGCCCATACTGTGCAGGACAGGACCTCCAGTTGAATTGCAGCACCAACATCGGCACCGTGTTCTCTTGGACCGGACCGAACGGATTCACCAGTGCCTTGCAGAACCCGGTGATCACAGGTGCGAGCGCCAGTGCCAATGGCACCTATACGGTGACGGTTCGCAATGGCGTGAACGGATGCCCTGTGACCGCCACCACCACGGTACAAGTGAGTGGTACCCCGGGACCGATCGATGCGGGTGCGAACCAGGTCGTTTGCGCCACACCCGGCACGGCGACCATGGCCGCCGTGGCTCCCACGGCAGGTACAGGTGTGTGGACCCAGGTAGGAGGCGGTGCTGCTTCCATCACGAACGCGAGCCTGCGTACCACGTCCATCACCGGCCTCAGCGTCGCGGGTAGCCCTTATACCTTCCGCTGGACGGTGAGCAATGCACCATGTGCGGCTGCGTTCGATGAGGTGACCGTAACCGTGAACCCGCTGCCGAGCGCGGCGAACGCAGGAGGTGCACAAACCATATGCAGCAACGGAAGCGCTGAATTGGACGCGAACGTTCCCAGCGTCGGGAACGGCGCCTGGAGCGTGGTCTCCGGACCGTCCACCTCGCTCGCACAATTCAGTGCGGTGAGCGCAGCGAACGCGACCTTCACACCTGCTGGTGGGGTAGGTACGTACACCCTTCGTTGGACCATCAGCAACAGCCCCTGCACCGCTACGACCAGCGATGTGGCCATCACGGTCGACATCGCCCCTGGTGATGTGGTGGTGAACACCGGGTCCTATGCGATCTGCCAAGGCGGCACGGTGCCTGGTGGTCAGGGTCTATCGGCCACTTGTCCGGCGATCCCTCAAGCGAGCAGTACGGCATTCCCTGGAAGCAACTTCATCAGCGAAGGCACCACGATGACCACGCGGGCCACGCTGGCCATGCCGGCACTGCCTCCTGGCGCCGTCGTGACAGCCGCTCGTTTGAAGCTCTTCAACGTGGTGGCGAACACGAACCTCATCGGCAACGCCCAACGGCAGAATATCAGGGTCGCACTATCGGGTGCCTATACCCTGGCCGAGACCCAATTGACCACGGCCACCGGTGCCGGGACCGTAAGTCCCAATCCCGTGATCAACCTGACGGGCTTCCCGGTCGGTGGTGGAAACATCAACCTGCGCACACGCCAGACCACGGACAACTTCTGGACGAACCCGGATGCCACCATCGCAAGTGCCTTGATCGAAGTGGACTACACGGTCCCCTCGACTGTTCGGTGGTACGATGCGCCGACCAGTGGCACCATGGTGTTCAGCGGCAACCTCTTCGACCCGATCGGCCAGGCCGTGGTGAGCAATGGCAGCGCGAGCACCAGCACGTTCCATGCGACCTGTGGGTTCAATGTCTGCGAGAGCATCCGGGAGCCGGCCACTTTCGATGTGATCGCCCCTGCTGATGCCGGTACCGACGTTTCCATCTCGCTCTGTGGTTCGGATGCAGCGGTAGCGCTCTTCGCTCAGCTTGGTGGCACGCCCGATAGCGGTGGCTCATGGAGTGGCCCAAGTGCTGTGGTCAATGGTCTGTTCGACCCTGCGACCATGACCGCCGGAACCTACACCTACACGGTGAACAGCCCGACTCCCTGCCCACCTGTCGCTGCGACCGTGACCGTGACCGTCATCGCTCCGCCCGACCCGGGTACGAACGGGACCATCACCGTCTGCAATTCGGACCCGGCCATATCGCTCTTCGCCCAACTCGGTGGTACGCCTGATGTGGGTGGTGCATGGAGCGGTCCCAGTGCGGTGATCAACGGACTCTTCGACCCTGCGACGATGACCGCCGGTGACTATACCTATACGGTGAACGGCATCGCACCCTGTCCGGCAGGATCGGCCACGGTGACGGTGAACGTCAACACCGCACCTGACCCAGGCACGAACGGTGTGCTGACCGTATGTAGCATCGATGCTGCCTCGTCACTCTTCGCACAACTTGGCGGCACACCTGATGCCGGAGGTGCATGGACCGGACCGAGTGCAGTGGTGAATGGTCAGTACGACCCGGCCACCATGGACCCAGGTGTATACACCTACACGGTGACCGGTAACAGTCCTTGCTTGGATGCCGCCGCGACCGTCACGGTGACAGAGATCATGGCCACACCGTGGTATGCCGACCAGGACAACGATGGCTTCGGTGATCCCGCAGTAAGTCAGCTTGCATGTACGCAACCTCCGGGTCACGTGGCGAACAACGATGACACCTGCCCGACGTTCAGCGGCCTGATCGGTGACGCGTGTGTAGCTGGACCCGGCTTCGTTCTCGGCCAGATCGATGGGAACTGCGCGTGTGTAGGCCAGCAATGCACCACCGACCTGGGTCTGGAGTTCAGCACGGACATGAACAGTTTCGAGACCACCTGGGAACTTCGGACGCAGGGCACGAACATCCTCGTACAGAGTGGTGGTGGATGGTATCCGCCGAACGCCACCCTGGATGACCAGACCTGCCTGCCCGATGGTTGCTACGTGTTGCGTGTTCTGGATGCGGGTGGTGATGGGATGACCAACGGTGGATATGTCCTACGTACCATCGGCACCAACGAGCGCATCATCGACAACCGCAACAACTTCGCGACGGGTGCGGTGAGCATGATGAGCGGCGGCCAGAGCTTCTGTCTGCCCTTGGGCACCAACAAGCCGATCTACACCAGCTGTGACAAGTTGGATTGGACCACGGGCCAGTACATGGTGGCCGCGCCTGATGCTGCCGTGAGCGCGCAATGGCAAGTGGGTAACCAGTCCGATGATGGATATGAGTTCTGGATCTTCGACCCGAACGGCAGCTACAGTTTCCGTCGCTTCCGCAGCCACCATCAGAGCGATGGATTCGGTCCTGCCAATGCGACCCGTGCTTGCCACATGCGGTTGAACAATTGGTCGCCAGCGAGCCATATCCCCGCCAACACACTGATGAACGTACGCATCCGCGCCCGCATCAACGGCGTGAACGGATCGTTCGGTCCGGCGTGCCGCATGGCCATCAACCCGGTCCTTGCCGCTTGCCCACGCACCAAGCTGATGGACATTCCCAATGATCCGGACCTGAGTTGCGGTGCGATCCGACCATGGGGCAATGGCAACTACGTGCATGCCCGCCCGGTGAGTGGTGGCAACCTCTACCAGTTCCGGTTCCGCATCACGGCTGAGGCCTTCGAAGTGGTGCGCACCTCGACCAGCTACTTCACGCAGTTGAACTGGACCAACCTGCCCTTGCAAGATGGCAAGACCTACGACGTGGATGTGCGTGTGAGCAAGAACAATGGCGCAACGTGGTGCAGCACCGGCGATACCTGGGGCGACATCTGCCAGTTCACCATCGACAACACGCCAGCGAACAATGGCAACCAGAACTTCGCCGTGTCCTCAGAGGAGGTCCGTACGAACGAGGTGAAGCTCTTCCCCAACCCCAACCGGGGCGACCTGTTGAGCATTAGCCTCAGCGCTGTGGAGGAAGGTGTCACCACGGTGAGCGTGGACATCTACGACCTGACCGGCAAGCGGGTGAGTGCCCGGTCGATACCGGTCAACGATGGATTCATCAACACCGTGCTTGATCTCAATGGGAACCTCAATGCCGGTGTTTATCTGGTGAACATCACCGCTGGCAAGGCCGTCCATACGGAACGTCTGGTGATCCAGCCGTAGGTACGATCCGACCAATTGGGAACGCCCCGGGCCTCACGGTCCGGGGCGTTCGCCATTTCCGTGTTGTCATGGCACGAAGTCGTCGTACAACAAGTACTTGTCCCGGATCTTACGGAAGCGCATCAGGTCGGTCAGCCATGAAGCACGGATCGTCCCTTCATCCTCCCCGGCAAGGATACGTTGCCGTAGTTCAGGGCCGCCCGCAAGCTTGTCGAAGAAGTTGTTGGCCAAGAAGAAGGCCTTCTGGTCCGGTGCCTCCCGGTAAAAGCCGATGAGCCAATGCAGGTCCACCTTACGCGCTGCCCAAGCCTCCTTCATCCCATAGTCACTAAGGTCGATGCCCGTGCAAAGCTGCCCGAGGTGTGGCGGGTCCTTCGCCCCCGGCATCGAACGTGGGGTGAACCGGTGGTCACCCACGCGCGCTCCAGGATGGCCGATGCATTGGAAGGCAAGGTCGGTACCACGCCCAACGCTCACGATGGTCCCTTCGAACAGCCCCAAGGATGGATACAACGCAACAGCAGCAGCGTTCGGCAGGTTCGGAGAAGGACGAACCGGAAGGACATAGCGCATGGTGTGGTCATAACCTTCACACGGCACCACGGTCAGGTCGCAACGCATTCCGTCCTTCAACCAACCCTCTCCATTGATCATTCCTGCGAATTCCCCGACCGTCATGCCGTGTACCAGCGGAACCGGATGCATGCCCACGAAGGAACGGTGCTCCATGTCCAGCACAGGTCCATCCACAAAGTGACCGTTGGGGTCTGGGCGATCCAACACCACCACGGACTTGCCGTTCTCCGCACAGGCTTCCATCACGTAATGCAACGTGCCGATGTAGGTGTAGAAGCGCACCCCCACATCCTGGATATCGAATACCACCACATCCACATCTGCCAACTGGGCTGCCGTGGGCTTCTTGTTGGCCCCATAGAGCGAGACCAGTGGTAGTCCGGTGCGCGCATCGCGCTGGTCCTTCACCTGTTCGCCAGCATCGGCCTCGCCCCGGAACCCATGCTCCGGTGCAAAGACCTTCACCACTGTCAAGCCTGAAGCAAGGAGCGAATCCACCAAGTGGACACGACCGATCAGGCCGGTCTGATTGGTGACCACAGCGATGCGTTCGCCAGCTAGGCGTGGCACATAGAGCATGGTACGTTCGGCACCTACCGCCAATGTGATCGGTCGATCGATGACCGTCGCGACCGCCGGTGCGTTCCCCGCCGTGTCCGGCGCCGTCACGGGCACGGGCTCTTGCGCTTCGCAGCCAGGGAGGATCGGGAACAGGGCGCAAGCGGCCGCTATCTTCGCCCCACGCCCAATGGGCAGGCATCCTGTGAACTTCGCCCATTTCATCGCCCGCCGCATCCTGTTCGATAAGGACCGACGTGACCGGCTTTCGCGTCCGATCGTGGGCATCGCGGTGGGTGGTATCGTGGTAGGCATGGCAGTGATGATCCTGACCTTGGGTATCACACAGGGGTTCCAGCGTGAAGTGCGGGCGAAGGTAACCGGTGCCGGAGGCCACTTGCAGATCGGCGCCTTGGTCCAGACCGACCCCAAGGAGACCCCACGGGTGGTGATGGACCAGCCATTCTATCCGTGGCTGGATACCGTGCCCGGTATCACCCACATCCAGGTGCACGCCACCAAACCCGGCATCATCGAGACCGATCGCGACATTGAAGGTGTCATTGTGAAAGGCGTAGGCCAGGACCACGACTGGAGCTTCCTGCAACAACACCTGAAGGAGGGCGAACTACCTGCCATTGGGGACACCACGCGACCCATCGACATGCTATTGAGCAAGTGGATGGCCGCCCGTCTGGCCATCGGGGTGGATGACACCATCACCGTGTACCTGGTGAAGGACCGGGACGAGGTTCGTCCCCGCAAGTTCAGGGTCACTGGCTTGTATGAGACCGGGCTGGAACAATTGGACCACCAGCTTGTCTACACGGACATCGCACACATCCAGCGTTTCGCACAGTGGGGCTTGAAGGCCGAACTATTCGTTGGTGACAGTGCGGTCCGCTGGAAAAAAGTGGAAGCCATGGCGTTCGGCGGTGACCGGCGCTATCACTACGAATGGCCTGGTACCGACCTGCACGGCAAAGGCCCCCATGCCATCGAAGTGGTGCGGGACACCACGCTGACGGTGATCGTGAGCGATGGTGAGAACACCATCCCGGATACAGCATGGGTGCGACTGGTTCCGAACCACTCGGAGGTCGAGGTGATGCGTGGTGGCAGCGGCGGAAGCCATACCAGATACTGCGGCGGCTTCGAGGTCACCATCGACCGGTTCGATGACCTGACCGCCATGGATGACGTGGTGTATCGTGACCATCTGCCCATGAACCTCAGAAGCGTCAGCGTCCGCGAACGGTTCCCGGAGATCTTCGCCTGGCTGGAACTCCTTGACAAGAACGTGGTGGTCGTCCTTTTGCTGATGGTCATTGTGGCGATCATCAACATGACCAGTGCATTGCTCATCATCATTCTGGAACGCACAAGTATGATCGGCGTGCTCAAGGCATTGGGCAGCAGCGATGGTGGCATCCGCCGCATCTTCCTCATTGACGCGGCGTACATGCTGGGGGTAGGCATCGTACTGGGCGATCTGTTCGGGATCGCGCTGGCGGTGATCCAGAAGAAGTTCGGGATCATCCGGCTGCCAGTGGAAACCTACTATGTGGACGTGGTGGCCATCGACCTCCAGTGGTGGCCCATACTGCTATTGAACGTGGGAACCTTGGTGGTGTGTGTGGCAGCACTCATCCTACCGAGCATGCTCGTGACGCGGATAGCGCCCGCAAAGGCGATCCGGTTCGCATAAGCGAAAGGATCGACGCCCCCTCTGCTAGCGCGGCGTCGAGCCTGCAACCTGGCCGGATAACTTTGCCCATCCATGAAGATCCACGAGAACATCCTGAGCACCATCGGCAACACACCCATGGTGAAGATCAATCGACTGACCAAGGACGTTGCCGCCACTGTTCTGGCCAAGGTCGAGACCTTCAACCCCGGCAACAGCATCAAGGACCGCATGGCGATCAAGATGATCGAGGATGCGGAGAAGGACGGTCGCCTGAAGCCCGGAGGCACCATCATCGAAGGCACCAGCGGCAACACCGGCATGGGCCTGGCCATTGCGGCCATCATCAAGGGTTACAAGTGCATCTTCACCACCACGGACAAGCAGAGTCGGGAGAAGGTGGATATCCTCCGTGCCTTCGGTGCCGAGGTCATCGTGTGCCCGACCAACGTGGACCCCGAGGACCCACGCAGCTACTACAGTGTTTCCTCACGTTTGGAGCGTGAAGTGCCCAACAGCTGGAAGCCCAACCAGTACGACAACCTGAGCAACTCGCAAGCGCACTATGAAAGCACTGGGCCGGAGATCTGGGATCAGACCGGTGGCAAGGTGGACCACCTTGTGGTGGGCGTGGGCACCGGCGGCACCATCAGCGGCACCGGCAAGTTCCTGAAGGAGAAGAACCCGAACCTGAAGATCTGGGGCATCGACACCTACGGCTCGGTCTTCAAGAAATTGAAGGAGACGGGCATCTTCGACAAGAACGAGATCTACCCCTACATCACCGAAGGCATCGGTGAGGATTTCGTGCCGGCCAACGTGGACATGGACCTCATCGACCATTTCGAAAAGGTGACCGATCGCGATGCCGCTGTCATGACACGCCGCATCGTGAAGGAGGAGGCCATCTTCGTGGGCAATAGCGCGGGCAGCGCCATGGCCGGCCTGCTGCAATTGAAGGATAGGTTCAAGAAGGGCGAAGTGGTGGTGGTGATCTTCCACGACCACGGCACGCGCTACGTGGGCAAGATGTTCAACGACGATTGGATGCGCGAGCGCGGTTTCCTTGTTGAAGAAAAGCCCACCGCTGGCGATCTGCTCAAGGGC
>Ga0209097_10001060_pt1 | contig 24357 bp, 21 predicted proteins | sample AD_UKC052_MetaG_FD_184419 | JGI IMG/M metagenome (GOLD analysis project Ga0209097, IMG submission 184419) | Active sludge microbial communities of municipal wastewater-treating anaerobic digesters from USA - AD_UKC052_MetaG (SPAdes) (version 2) | ecosystem: Engineered > Bioreactor > Anaerobic >... | reverse complement strand
TTTTTTATAATAGCCTTTGTTTATTCATTTTTAACTTATTTTACATGAATAAATAAAAAATGTCAAGCGAAAAAGTGTTGGCCCTCAAAAAAATTTTGGGGGGATATCAAATTGAGTACTTTTAACGATTCCAAAGTTCATTCTTTTTTTACGGTTCCAAACATCGAAAATCTTTTCGATTTTTCTTATTCTGAGTTTAAAGTTTTTTGTGCTTTAAGAAAACTTACCTACAGCAACAAAAATTTTCTGATTTTAACCGGAACAGTTAAAGACGAACTTTTAAAACTTCTGTCCAAATCTTATTCAGCCTTTAAACCTATTCAAAGAATAATAAACCGACTTAATAACTATAAAGTTATTAATATAACCCAGGTCGGTTTATTTCCGCAAATAACATTCCTCGAAAAACCGGCCGTATCAGACCAGCAACCTGGCAACGCGACCCAGAGCGCTACTGTAGCTCCCCCTATATATATATCTAAAAGGGTATCTAAAGAAGATAAAGACGTTAATAATCGTCCTGAAGATATATCTAAAAATTCATTCATTCTTACTGATACTAACACCGATAAACGAATGAACGAATCAATCCTTGTTAAAGACATCAAACCTGTTATAGATAAGAAATATATTAAGGCCATGGAGCAACTTCCAGACTTCAAAAAATATAGCCAGGATGATCAGGCTACCATACATAAGTTTATTCATAAGGCCAAATCTAAAAATATAGATACTTCCATCATAGACGATTACTGCCGGTCCATAATATTTAACAAAACCTCATCTAACATGAAAAATGCAAAATACAAGCCTATTTTCAATATTAAAAATTACTCCCACTCAGCATTATTCGGCAATATGAGCATTTATCATAAACTGGACAATCCTAACTTTCCGTACGACATCAGAACACAAGCCGAGATCGATCTCGAGCAAAGACAACGTGAAGCTGAAGAAAAGAAAACGGTAACACAGCAGACTTTGAAAGTAATAGAAAACGCTCAGGAAGTTTTTTTGAGCAAAATAAGATATTTACAGGACCTTTTCAAAGAAAATTTTGAAGCGCTGCTGACAAAAGCCAAGCAGGCAGTGGCACGCCTCAAGAACTATAACCCGTTATTTGTTCCGGAGATCGAAGCGGTCGAAGAGCTTTTTAACAACCATACTGCTTATACGTTGGCAAATACAGCATGTTAATTAGTAAAATTAAAAAGTGTATGAACGGTACACATAAATACTTTTTTTGCTATTGAGAAAATGCACAAAAGTATTATAAATATACATGCTTTATAAGCATTGGTTTTGCTCGAATGTATGTTCATGTTATAAACATACACATTACAATACCGATAATAATTAAAATTAAGCGACCGAGGTAATAATATGAACAAAGAAAAATTTAATAAACTAAAAATCGAAGATCAGGTAAAATATATTAACCTTGAAATTAAAACGAAAGAATTTGAAAAAGTATGTAAAAGTGTTGGCAGTAATAAGTCCTTGTTTTGTAAGTGGCGATTAGATCGAAAGATACAAAACGAGCCTTTCGAGCGGGCCGCCAATTCGTTATATTTTGCCCGATCTGGAAGGCAATAATTGCCTAATTCGGTCGAATTATGGCGGTCTGGTCTCGGCCTCTGTCCAAAGAACGGTAATAGGAAACACGACGTCGGGGCCGTGCCTGCTGCTTATAATCGCCCGCGCTTTCCTTCCGGTGGTCTCGGCTTCGGTGTCGGTCGCCCCGTCGCGCTCGGCTGTTCTGTCTTGCCCATAAGTCTGGCGCGAATATCGCATAACAATCAATACCCGCTGCGCTTCGCTTGCCCTTCGGGAAACGGCCTGCGGCCGCTTCGGGTATCTCTATGTTATTCGAAATTCCGCTGGCGCGTTTTTCTTTTCGTCGTGAGTCCGGCGGCTCGGCGCGCCTCGCACGCCTACCCGAAAAATAAATGCGCTCTGGGGCTTATCGGTGGCCGGCCTGTCTCGGCGGTATGTCGGAAGATCGCGGCGGCCCTGTCTGGCTTCTCGATTCTAAAAAAGATCGTTTTTTCTGTAAGGAATCAACCCGCGCTATCAGTTCCACCGGCGGCCGGAAGCGTCTCAAAAATTCCAGAAATGCGACAAACTTAAAGGAATATTAGAGCCGGTATCAGGCCGCCAGGTGCCGCGCTTAATCCTCATCTGGTATTTTGTCGTCGCGCTCGATGACGGCGTAAACCTCTGAATTTACCTTAATTTCATCGTAGCTATCAGGGTCGAATATAACCGCGCCCGGCTGCTTCGTGCTCATCATTACAACGCGCGCGCTCGCGTCGTCCTCGAGTATGCCGTTAAGGTCGTCGTGAGTTATATAATAACTGTCCTCGCCGCCGCCGGTATAAAGCGCGTGTGTCTCATCAACCAATATATAGACCTCTTGAATCTTACCCATATTTAAACCGTCCTTTCTTCGATAGTTTTTTTCTTTTTGCGGCCAGCCAGCGGCGAGCGTTTCGCGTTCCCGCCTCTCATGGCCAGCAGATCATTTAAAAGCTTATCCAACATAATTACCCACCTATTGCCGAATTTCAAGCCGCCGGTTAGCTTGCCTTCGCGGATCCACCGCTTAACGGTCTCGACATGGAGGCCTAAATACTTCGCAACCTCGGCGACTGTCAGCAGTTCTGGAAGTGCCATTGATACCCCCTTTATTTTTGCTTGTGGTCAAATTTGGTCAAATTTCTTAAAAGTCTAATCAAGCATGATACAGAATGATACGCCCAACCGGAAACAACGGAAGCGGCAAAACGACTAAAACGCCGACCAGCCGAAAGAGGCGCAAAAACTCGTGTCTCCGTTTATTTCTTTTTTGTCGCGGCGGCTCCCGGTCGACGTATCGCATCTCGCCCCTCGGTTGTCGTTGTTGCGATTGTTGCGGTCGGTATATCTTTTTTCGACCTGTAACCCTGCACGACTTTGACGAGGGCGGCCAGCTCATCGAGGCGGTTATTTTGCGCTTCGACCAGGGCGCGGATTTTTTCGATCTCTGCGTAATGTCCGATAAGGCAGGTAAGCACATCGGAAAGGGCCGCGCCGTTAATCCCGCCACTATACCTGACCTCGGCCCTTATGCCCTCCAACTGTTCGAGCGGGGCCGGGTCCAGGCCGTAACCATAGACGATATAATCCCATTTCATGCGCCCACCGCCTGCGGCTCATGTTCGCTCAAGCAAGCCAGAAGGTCGACTAATTTTTCTTCGAGATCGGCCGCGTCTTTACTGTTAGCGATAAGGTTTATAAGGCGGTGATATTTGCGCGCCTCATTCAGATAAACAAGGTGCTTGTCCGCGTCCTCGAGCGTGTTCAACGGCAAAGCGTCAATGGTGTCGAGAAGGTTATTTTCAATCCGGCAAAGTATATTAATCACCGACGCGCCGGTTTTAGTATTTACAAGGTCTTTCATATTAAGCGGCCTCCTTCGTGCCGTTCTTTAAAATGATAAAACTATCAATCAGCCGGGGTAAAAGCTCACGGCTATTAACTATAAAATCGTCGACGGTGCGGGCATTACTCATCACCTGGGCGAAGCGCCCCCAATCGTCAGCGAGCTTCAAGAGTTTTGCCTTATCCTCGCCGGTAGCGGCTGCGGCCTGCTCGCGGTGGTATTTAACGATCATGGCTATGACCTCGCGGATTGACAGGCCGGACTTATCAAGGCAGTCATACGCGCCGGTGTCGTCCCGGGTAAACTTAAAGGACATTATTTCGCCTCCTGTGCGCTCTTTTCTGCGGTGGGCTTATACGGCAGAATCTCGGAAAACTTTATGACGATAGATCCGCGGCGAGCCTCGGCCTCGAAAAGTTTTTCTTTAAGAGCCTCAAGGGTATGCGCGATGATCTCGGCGGCGTTCCAGAAATGCGCGTCGGAAAGATCGTGTATCGGCGTATCGGGGCAGACGTTCGGCATGAAGTAATGAAATTCAAACTTGCCCGAGCCGGGCGCGTTCTCGCAGTAAGAAAGATTATCCATATAGGGCGGGGCGTCGTAAGCCTTTAACGGCCGCTCGTCGTTGTCGAGTATTTCGGCAGTATGAAAGCCGTTATGCTCGAAAAGGTTAATTATAAAATCCTGATTTTGTTCGATCTGGTCGAGAATGTCGGCGCGCCCCTGCGTCGCATTATCCATTAGTTCCTTTGCTCTATCCATTACATCATCACCGCCTTTTTCGTCGCCCTGGCCGGCGGGTTTTCAACGTCGACGGTAAGGACGAAAGAAGCCGACACGGTGCCCGAAACTCTGGTATCGGCCGCAGCGATATAGTGCCCGCCGTCCTGCTTTATAGCCTCCATGATACCGCCCTTTATCCATTTTTCAACGAGCGATTTTTTAACCCCTAATTTGTCCGCTATGATCTCGATATTAACTAAAGTCATGATTATACCGCCTTTCTTAAATTGATATTTCCTTTTTGGTTTTCACGGCGACGCCGCCTGCCTGGATTAATGCGTCGATGTCGGTGCGCCTTATCCTGTAAAGTTTACCGGCGTAGAAGGCCGGAAGCTGCTTGTTTCTTATCCACCGTTTCACCGTCTCGGGGCGGACTGTCAACAGCTCGGCGGCTTGCCTTACCGTTAAAAATTCTTTCTCCATGTTTTTACCTCCGCTTGTAATATTGCATCATCTAAAATGCTCTATTATGTTTTAACATATTTTTTCAGATTATTCAATACTTTTACTAAAAAAATAACGTAAAAAAACGGAGTATGGAAAAACGGCTTTTAACGTGGTATAACGGAGTATGAAAAAGAATAGAATAACGTGGAAAGCCGGAGAAGAGAAAGCCGGAGAATAACGGGGATTGACTCGGCGTTAAATAACTTGATTTAATATCCGATAAGCATATTTAACGGGGATTGAATTATTTATCAAAAACTGATACCATATATTACAGGGGGCAAGTATGAAAGCTATAACTAAAAAGAAAACGACGGTAGCGCGGCAACGCCCAGCAGACAAGCCGGGGCGGCGTGTTCTGGCGGTCATAAATCCGAAGGGCGGTAGCGGTAAGTCGACTCTCGCGTTTAATCTGGCGGTAGAATTATCGAAGAAATACGACGTAACGGTGATCGACCTTGACTATCAAAAGAGCCTGACGCTATTCGATTACAACCGGCGTGGCCTCGGCATGGAACCATTTAACCTTATGGCGGTAAACGGCGTTAAGGAGTTTAAGCAGTTCATAACGGCGGCAACCGGCTATATTATTATTGATACCCACGCAATAGACAGCGACGCAACACACGAAGCCATGAAAGCGGCCGACTTCATTTTATCGCCGACAAATGATTGTTATCTCGATCTTTGCGGCCTGCTGGCGTTCAAAGATATTTTAAAGAAAGTCAGCACACGAACCCGGCGCATTAAAGCCCACGTTATAGCTAACAGAATAAGGCCGAATACGGCAGGCTATACAACGATTGAAAAATTTGTAAACGCCCATGATGATTACTTTGAGATATTCAAAACTCAACTTACAGAGCGCGCCGACTACCGCGACGCATTCGCCCAGGGGAAAAGCGTATGCGAAATAAAGGGCCGGAAAGCAGCAGCCGACGAGTTTAAAAAACTATTAAAGGAGGTCGAAGCCTTATGAAAAAGCAGCAAGAGGAAATGACACCGACCGAAAGCGTTTTATTCCAAAAGGAAGGCAGCATACAGCAGGCGAGCCGCTCGATGTCGAAAAAGAAAGGCCCGTCGGTTATCGACAACACGGAACAAATCGAGTGTTTCCGCTCGGTCAACCTCTACAACGTGCCGAAAGCCTGGGTGGAAGTTATAAAGCGCAACGGCTTTTCATTCGTCGGTTTCGCAAAGCTGGCAATAAAAGAACGTATTGAAAAACTTAATTTGAAGTAAAGCCGCGCCCCTTAACGCTTTTTGAAAATATTATAAAAATTTTTACGGGCGAGCCCCAAGGGTAGTTCAGATCGAACGAGCCTTTTTCTGCGCCCCCCCCGTCTTGTTTTTAGGGAGGTATTATAAATGAAATTCACACCAGAAGATTTAAAGTTTCAGGCACTATCGCCGGAAGAAAAGGAAAAATATTTAGAGGCGAAAGTCAAAGCCACGGAAGAATATTATAAAGACAACCCCGATATGATACCTAATCGTCTGAAACGTGATCGCGCAAAGGAAAAGCCCTGACACCGTTTCTAAAATTATATAAAAATCGCGCGGCATCAGATAGAGTATTTGGAAGTGTCGCCGTTCCGGTATGCCCACGCCACCCCCCGTCTAAAAAGGCAGCATTGACAAGACTTTTCGGGCAACCGCGGTCGGCCGCGGCCTGGGTATAATCATATACCTTGCGAGAAATGACGGGCGTTATCAGAGCGGAGCCGGGCGGGCTGATACCATAAGAAGCAGCGTCGGCCAGCGTCGAGCCTGTAAATAAAGAAAGCTTTAGATGTGTTTCGTGGGCGCGCTCGAGGCGGGAAGCTCAAGCGGCAGGGAGGCGAATGACGCGGCGGTATTAATAAACCTCGTCATGAGTGCCGATATCGACGAGATAAAAAATATCGTTATCGAAATCGGGGTCGATAATTATGCGGTAGTCATAGTCAATAGTAATGGCGTAAAACTCTTCGAGGCGGCCTGTCAGCTTATGAAAGCGGAGAACGGGTGCGTAAGGTTCAGACTTGAGCAAGGCCAGCTTTTCAAGTATCTTCTTTTTCAAATTCGGATGTAAGGCCAGAAACTTTTTATAACGCCGGAAAAAAGAATCGTAAGCGGAGATCGTCGGCATTATATTTTCTCCAGATCGGCGAGCGTCTTAAACTTCTTGCCAGCTTTCCTGTCCGCTCGGCCCTTCATGGCGGCCCTGTAAATCTGCTCGCGGCGCTTCTCTCGGGCGCGGTTGTTAAGTATTTCGAGTAACGATGTAAGATCATCGAGTTTTAACTTCTGGCATTCATCAAGTATATTAGCGAAAGTCATATTTCATCACCTCATAACCTATATTTTACCACATTTTTTAAAGAATTTCAACCAGCGGCATTCTCGAACGAAATAGGTATCTTGTGAGAGAGGGCAGATGACTTAAAGGATAATCACGGTCTGGCTGATACCCCGGGCGACGGCGAGGGATTTTCAAGTTGAAATACCCTTAAAAACAACACGGGCGTTTCAACCCCGCGCAAATTGCGCCATGTTGAAAAACGCGCGGCCACTTTTAGGGCAGAACCTAATTAAACCTTTACCGCAACAAAGAACGCACTGACGGCAAAGTTAAAAGACCTTTTTAGGGTGTCAAGTAATTCAGGTTTTTAAGAAAGGATTAACGATCATGCTATGTGATCACGACGGTAAGGCTATGCACTTCAACCCCGCACACAGGCTAACGCTGGAAGAAATCGAACGATATGAAGCGGAGGCGCGGCAGGCCGTAAAGGAAATGTTAAAGCGTGTGTAGGAATACGCGGCTGACCAGAAGGCGAAAGAAGCCAATAAGCGGAAGGCAAAAAGAAAGTTTAGCCAGGATAAAAGCGCGGGCCTTATAAAGTAAGCCTTTTGAGTTTTCAGCGTTTGATAAGTGCGCCCTGTGGCTTATATCCAAGACAACGGGCTGACCGTGGGCGTTATCGGCACATAAGAGGAAAAAGCATATAAAGGCCGGTTAATATAAAATCAAGTTTTTTTCTTTTCGAGAAACGCCGTAAATGTGCGTATATTCAAAAAAGTTGATATTAATATTCGACGCGTTCGGCGTTCACCGTCAAAATAAAAACCTAATATACTTTTTTGAAACCGTTAAAAAGCACGCCGCACTAACGAAATACGCTTTCGGAGGTTAAAGAATTTTACGTTACATAATATGAGTTATCGGCGGTTATTATTAGTTATCGTGTCTTATCGTTTTGCAAGTGCCTTGCCGCCTATCGCTTAATAACGCATGATAAATATAAAACCGCCGTAAATAGCGTTTAAAGGCTCTATAACGCAAGATGTTTATTTTAAATAGATTATCATTACCGGCCTTAACTAACGGGGCGGGATTTAAGCCGCGTTCTTTATATAATATTTTATTTCTTTAAACTCGCTATCGAATAGTTTTAAAAATCTTTTTTCGTCATATTCAACAAAGAACTTTCCGAAAGGCAACAACCCTTCGAGACTCCAGACGGTCGCGCGGGCCGTGTCGGCGTTCGCTTTTATTTCTTCATATTCTTTCCGGTGCTTTTCTTTTATTTCGGGCGCAACGTCGAGCCGCGCGAAAAATAGATCGGCCTTTAATATTCTGGCGTGATTTACATTGTAAGCGTAAATCATTCTTTTTAAAAAGTCCACGGTCTCGCGCTCGTTTTGTTCCAAGTCCTCGACTTCAACCGTTATATCACAAGGGCCGAATAAATCGAGTATAGCCGCAACCGTCGGGCGAGCCTCGACGGGAACGGACGCCGGAACGAGCGGCGGCGGGGCCGGCGCAACCAGTCGCGCGGGTGTTCTTTTGATATGCGCTTGTAAATCTTTTAAGGTGATCATAATTAAAGTTTCTTGTCGGCGATAAATACGTCGCCCTTTAAATAAAACTCGGACGGGCGCCACTCCAACCCATCTATCAATTCAGATACGCCGTTTCTATTCTTCTTAATGCCGACATAAATACGATCGGACTTTTCGCCTTCGGCAGACGGGTTATAAACAAAAAGAGCAATGTTAGCGTCTTGCTCGAGATCGCCGCTTTCTCTCAAATGACCAAGCTGCATTTTTTTTAAATACTTTTCGGGTGCCGGTAGGTTCTTTTCTTCGGGGGTGGACTTCTTTTCGGCCTCGCGGTTAAGCTGCGCGCCGACGATGATCGGTATATCGCACTCCCTGGCCGTCTCCAATAATTGACCTGATATATTTTGAATTTCAGTTTGACGACTAAAAGAATTAACCCCGGCGTCGCTCTTTATTTTCTGAATATAATCGACAAAAACCGCGCCGAGATCGTAACGGCTCTTGAAAAACTTGATATGATTGCATAATTCCGTAATGCCTATGACGCGGCAATCAAAAAGCAGGCGGCCGCTTTCGGTGTAAGATTTAAACTTTTCAACGCCTGATTTTATGGCGTCGATGTTCGCGCCGGTCCTCAACGCTTCTTCAATATTTAGTTTTCCTTTAAGATCGCGACGCGGGGCACCGGCCAGGATAGATATTATTTTGATTGCTATGTCGCGCGGCTGTTCTTCATAGCTGATAAAAACGAAAGTTTTCTCGGTATATTTCGCGCATAAACTCGTAAGCAGATTTAATAAAAGTGTTGTTTTGCCATGTCGCGGACGCCCGGCAACCGCAACGAGAGAGCCGTTTTGAATTTTGACATTATTAGATAAAACCGGACCCCACCGCATAATATCTAATTCGAGAGCGGGCGGCGTCTTTTCGCACTCGTCAACAAGCCGCTCGAAGGTGTAAGGCTTAAAAGTATCTACGAAGTTTTCAAGCCGGATGGCCTTCTGGACGTCGGCGACTTTCGCCATGGCCTCCAACGGTGAAACGCCGCGCTCGATATCCTCGACGGCCTTTTTTAGAACGCCGGACGATTTAACACGGGCGGCCGCGTCGGCTCTCCTGGCGTTCATTTCGCTTGCCCTTTTCTCGACCTCGGCACCGGAAAAGCCGTATTTATCAAGCAACTCGTTTAAGTGCTCGACGCCGAAAAGAGGGTCGGCCGGTGCCGTCTCGGTAAACTTCATAACAGCCTCGAAGGCGTCGCGCCGTTTCAGATCGTCGGAAGGACCGGCCGCGTCGATCAGTTTTTCAGCGATATATTTCACGCTCGAGACGCGCGGAAGTTCTTTCAATTCCTGTATCGTGTGCCCCTCTCGTAAATAGCCGTCGGGGTCCTTTCCAGAAGGAACCGCCACGAAATAAGACGATAAACCTTTTTCGGCCAACTGTTTTATAATTCTTTCGGCGGCCTTCGCGCCCGCGTCGTCATTGTCGAGCATTAAAACGACATTCTTAAAACCGCACTTCTTCAACTGATCTATATGCCCGCCATTTAAAGACGCACCGCCCGGGGCAACGACGTTATCAAGCCCGCCGTGCGTAAGGCGTAGAGCGTCGATTAAACCCTCGACGATATAAACCTCGTTCGCCCTGGAGGAACGCGCACCGCCGATATTAAATAATTCAGACTTTGAACCGTCGCCGGACATAAATAAATATTTTGGCTTGACGTCAGGAGAAACGGAACGCAGGGCAAAAGTCTTGATTGAACCGTCGAAGCCTCGCCACGGTATCAATAATTTATAGGCGTCGCGCTTACCTACCAGGGCAAGAAGGGACCGCGCCGACGCGGCCGCCGGGCCGCTCAACTCTCCGGCCTCAACGGCCTTCGTTAATAGATCGGCGTCGAAAAGACCGATATCAGTTATATCGTCGATCTCGTTCGACGACCAGCCACGCGCCGAAAGGTAAGTTTTAAGCGGGCCGTTATCGTCGCTAAAGACGAAAGCCGTCCGGCAGATCGTGAAAAACTTTTCGCGGGCGGCCGCCTCGACCTGGTAAGCATTAAGCCGCTCGGCCGCTTCCGACGACAGGGGCGGCAGATTATAACCGACGAGCGACGCCAGCCGCCTTAAACCGTCGGCGAAATTGTCGCCCCACCCGTCACGCTCGCGGAGATAGTCGTAAAGAGAGATTTTTCCGGCGTCCTTGCTGTGCCTGTTCTTATGGTTACAAATTATATACCCGTTATTTTTGTAATAATACGCGGCGTCTTTTTCAGTTCCGCAGGCAAAAGGGCAGCGCATATAATACTTTTCGCCGGACGGCCTCGGCAACAGTTCCGGAACCAACTCAATAATTTTGTCGGCGGCCGCCTCATAAATCTTTATCTTGTGCTCGTTTAAACCCATGATAAAACCCCCTGTATATATTCAAAAATTTTCATATTGGAATGTAGCATTAAAACAGATACTTTGACGCTCGACCGCCTCGAACGCCTACGCACTAAAGGCCGGGAAAAATTCCTTTAAGTGCCGCAAAAATTCCTTTAAGTGCCGCAAAATTTTACCCCTGTTTTTAATATAGTTTTCAGCCTTTCGCGCCTGAAAAACCTTTATTGAAGCGGAGAAAGAAAATTCCTTTAAGTGCCGCAAAATATCACGAAAATGTCGGCGGCTCAAGTGATTTCAAAACGGCCGCCGGAAATTTACCCCGCTCTATATAAGATACTATATATAGGGGCGGCGCGCTTAACGCGCTTGCCCCTATATAAAAACCGTGCCTTTTCAAAGATCGTGCCCTTTCGAGCGGGCTTCATTTTAATTACGCCCGCTCACGGGATTTTTCTTTTTCCTTGAAGGTAAAAAAAATATCGTTATGCTTGAAATAAAAACCGGAGATGACGCGCATATTTTTACAGATACCGGCCCCACGCTCGAGAGCCTCGCGCACCCGGTCGCCGTGCCTCTCATACAGGCGGGCCGACAGGTCGAACGCCTTCGCCGCCTCGGGTATATGCTTACGGACGGCAGGCGTCGCCGCGCGCTTGCCCTGCAGGGTATAAAGATACATAAGAATATCAGAGCCGAATAAGCGGCCGCGCGCCTGTAACTTGCGGGCGGCCCTGGTCAACTCGCCGATAGGGTTCAAGCGCAGGGGTATATAATTACTGTGTATGTTATGATAAAAGATTTCGTTTATCTGAATTTTGTCGGCCGTCGTCAGATCGCCGCCCCACGCCAACAGGCGGCTATCCTTCTTCACGCGCTCGCCGTCTTTATCCTTCACGGTAAGGTCAAAAGATCGGGCGGCCAGAGCCTCGAACGCCGCGGCGGTATCGCGCTTGATTATATTCATGGAAGTGCTTTCGGAAAAGATTGTGTGAATTTCCTTAAAGGAAGTATTGATAAAGCCATATCGATCGACATTGTAGCCGCGCCGCCGAAGCAATTCAAGAATAGTAAAGACAACTCGCCATTCGTTCATATTTTCAAGAACGAGACGCGGACCTTTTTCGGCGGGCCGAATAAGGTTGAAATATAGATTATCATTGACTTTTAGTATCTTTTTTGGTATACTATCCATTAAGAGAAAGTTCACTTTCGGCCGCACCTGCGGCCTTTTATTTTATGCCGGAATGTATTTATCGAAGTCTGATTGATCTATCCAGCATTTACGCCCTAATACTATCGCTTTTATAACGCCGCGAGCGATATAACTCTTTACGGTTACGCGGGCCATTCTGGTAAGCTTCATGAAGTCTATTATGGGAACATATTTTTTACCGTTAATTTCAATAGTTTTCATGTTTTTGCCTCCTTTCTAATGGTTTTATTAATTTTTCTTATTGTTTCCGTTAGTTTCTTTTCGTTTCTTGACGTTTCCGTTTTATTTCATTTTATTTCATTTTTTTCTTGACGAACGATTTAAAAATCTGTTATAATCAACATTAAGACAACAGCATAGCACGCGCATAAACAGCGTGTGCCGTCCGAATACAAATCGGGCGTTTATATATTGGTTAGCTCTTAAAGGGCACACAAGCCGGCAAGCATTAGTGTGCTCTTTTACTTTTTTTATAATCTTGTTCTTATTATATATGTTTTTCGTTTTACAGTCAATACTTTTTAAAAAGAAATTTCTATCTTTTTTTCCGTGAAAAACTCATGCTGTCCGAATGTTTCCGCATTTAACTAAATTGAGATAAAGTGAAATAAAATGAGATAACAAAAAGTAAAATACGCATAAAAAGCGGGCCGGAAAATATTTTAACTATCGTCAACCTGGTGACAGTTCAGCGCCGGGCATTCTGTGCGGGCCGGTCGCCGCCGTCTAACAAACGCATGCAAAACCGCGCGCCCGTATCAACCCTAAAAAGTGACCTGTCCTTGTTTTGTAAGTGGCGATTAGATCGAAAGATACAAAACGAGCCTTTCGAGCGGGCCGCCAATTCGTTATATTTTGCCCGATCTGGAAGGCAATAATTGCCTAATTCGGTCGAATTATGGCGGTCTGGTCTCGGCCTCTGTCCAAAGAACGGTAATAGGAAACACGACGTCGGGGCCGTGCCTGCTGCTTATAATCGCCCGCGCTTTCCTTCCGGTGGTCTCGGCTTCGGTGTCGGTCGCCCCGTCGCGCTCGGCTGTTCTGTCTTGCCCATAAGTCTGGCGCGAATATCGCATAACAATCAATACCCGCTGCGCTTCGCTTGCCCTTCGGGAAACGGCCTGCGGCCGCTTCGGGTATCTCTATGTTATTCGAAATTCCGCTGGCGCGTTTTTCTTTTCGTCGTGAGTCCGGCGGCTCGGCGCGCCTCGCACGCCTACCCGAAAAATAAATGCGCTCTGGGGCTTATCGGTGGCCGGCCTGTCTCGGCGGTATGTCGGAAGATCGCGGCGGCCCTGTCTGGCTTCTCGATTCTAAAAAAGATCGTTTTTTCTGTAAGGAATCAACCCGCGCTATCAGTTCCACCGGCGGCCGGAAGCGTCTCAAAAATTCCAGAAATGCGACAAACTTAAAGGAATATTAGAGCCGGTATCAGGCCGCCAGGTGCCGCGCTTAATCCTCATCTGGTATTTTGTCGTCGCGCTCGATGACGGCGTAAACCTCTGAATTTACCTTAATTTCATCGTAGCTATCAGGGTCGAATATAACCGCGCCCGGCTGCTTCGTGCTCATCATTACAACGCGCGCGCTCGCGTCGTCCTCGAGTATGCCGTTAAGGTCGTCGTGAGTTATATAATAACTGTCCTCGCCGCCGCCGGTATAAAGCGCGTGTGTCTCATCAACCAATATATAGACCTCTTGAATCTTACCCATATTTAAACCGTCCTTTCTTCGATAGTTTTTTTCTTTTTGCGGCCAGCCAGCGGCGAGCGTTTCGCGTTCCCGCCTCTCATGGCCAGCAGATCATTTAAAAGCTTATCCAACATAATTACCCACCTATTGCCGAATTTCAAGCCGCCGGTTAGCTTGCCTTCGCGGATCCACCGCTTAACGGTCTCGACATGGAGGCCTAAATACTTCGCAACCTCGGCGACTGTCAGCAGTTCTGGAAGTGCCATTGATACCCCCTTTATTTTTGCTTGTGGTCAAATTTGGTCAAATTTCTTAAAAGTCTAATCAAGCATGATACAGAATGATACGCCCAACCGGAAACAACGGAAGCGGCAAAACGACTAAAACGCCGACCAGCCGAAAGAGGCGCAAAAACTCGTGTCTCCGTTTATTTCTTTTTTGTCGCGGCGGCTCCCGGTCGACGTATCGCATCTCGCCCCTCGGTTGTCGTTGTTGCGATTGTTGCGGTCGGTATATCTTTTTTCGACCTGTAACCCTGCACGACTTTGACGAGGGCGGCCAGCTCATCGAGGCGGTTATTTTGCGCTTCGACCAGGGCGCGGATTTTTTCGATCTCTGCGTAATGTCCGATAAGGCAGGTAAGCACATCGGAAAGGGCCGCGCCGTTAATCCCGCCACTATACCTGACCTCGGCCCTTATGCCCTCCAACTGTTCGAGCGGGGCCGGGTCCAGGCCGTAACCATAGACGATATAATCCCATTTCATGCGCCCACCGCCTGCGGCTCATGTTCGCTCAAGCAAGCCAGAAGGTCGACTAATTTTTCTTCGAGATCGGCCGCGTCTTTACTGTTAGCGATAAGGTTTATAAGGCGGTGATATTTGCGCGCCTCATTCAGATAAACAAGGTGCTTGTCCGCGTCCTCGAGCGTGTTCAACGGCAAAGCGTCAATGGTGTCGAGAAGGTTATTTTCAATCCGGCAAAGTATATTAATCACCGACGCGCCGGTTTTAGTATTTACAAGGTCTTTCATATTAAGCGGCCTCCTTCGTGCCGTTCTTTAAAATGATAAAACTATCAATCAGCCGGGGTAAAAGCTCACGGCTATTAACTATAAAATCGTCGACGGTGCGGGCATTACTCATCACCTGGGCGAAGCGCCCCCAATCGTCAGCGAGCTTCAAGAGTTTTGCCTTATCCTCGCCGGTAGCGGCTGCGGCCTGCTCGCGGTGGTATTTAACGATCATGGCTATGACCTCGCGGATTGACAGGCCGGACTTATCAAGGCAGTCATACGCGCCGGTGTCGTCCCGGGTAAACTTAAAGGACATTATTTCGCCTCCTGTGCGCTCTTTTCTGCGGTGGGCTTATACGGCAGAATCTCGGAAAACTTTATGACGATAGATCCGCGGCGAGCCTCGGCCTCGAAAAGTTTTTCTTTAAGAGCCTCAAGGGTATGCGCGATGATCTCGGCGGCGTTCCAGAAATGCGCGTCGGAAAGATCGTGTATCGGCGTATCGGGGCAGACGTTCGGCATGAAGTAATGAAATTCAAACTTGCCCGAGCCGGGCGCGTTCTCGCAGTAAGAAAGATTATCCATATAGGGCGGGGCGTCGTAAGCCTTTAACGGCCGCTCGTCGTTGTCGAGTATTTCGGCAGTATGAAAGCCGTTATGCTCGAAAAGGTTAATTATAAAATCCTGATTTTGTTCGATCTGGTCGAGAATGTCGGCGCGCCCCTGCGTCGCATTATCCATTAGTTCCTTTGCTCTATCCATTACATCATCACCGCCTTTTTCGTCGCCCTGGCCGGCGGGTTTTCAACGTCGACGGTAAGGACGAAAGAAGCCGACACGGTGCCCGAAACTCTGGTATCGGCCGCAGCGATATAGTGCCCGCCGTCCTGCTTTATAGCCTCCATGATACCGCCCTTTATCCATTTTTCAACGAGCGATTTTTTAACCCCTAATTTGTCCGCTATGATCTCGATATTAACTAAAGTCATGATTATACCGCCTTTCTTAAATTGATATTTCCTTTTTGGTTTTCACGGCGACGCCGCCTGCCTGGATTAATGCGTCGATGTCGGTGCGCCTTATCCTGTAAAGTTTACCGGCGTAGAAGGCCGGAAGCTGCTTGTTTCTTATCCACCGTTTCACCGTCTCGGGGCGGACTGTCAACAGCTCGGCGGCTTGCCTTACCGTTAAAAATTCTTTCTCCATGTTTTTACCTCCGCTTGTAATATTGCATCATCTAAAATGCTCTATTATGTTTTAACATATTTTTTCAGATTATTCAATACTTTTACTAAAAAAATAACGTAAAAAAACGGAGTATGGAAAAACGGCTTTTAACGTGGTATAACGGAGTATGAAAAAGAATAGAATAACGTGGAAAGCCGGAGAAGAGAAAGCCGGAGAATAACGGGGATTGACTCGGCGTTAAATAACTTGATTTAATATCCGATAAGCATATTTAACGGGGATTGAATTATTTATCAAAAACTGATACCATATATTACAGGGGGCAAGTATGAAAGCTATAACTAAAAAGAAAACGACGGTAGCGCGGCAACGCCCAGCAGACAAGCCGGGGCGGCGTGTTCTGGCGGTCATAAATCCGAAGGGCGGTAGCGGTAAGTCGACTCTCGCGTTTAATCTGGCGGTAGAATTATCGAAGAAATACGACGTAACGGTGATCGACCTTGACTATCAAAAGAGCCTGACGCTATTCGATTACAACCGGCGTGGCCTCGGCATGGAACCATTTAACCTTATGGCGGTAAACGGCGTTAAGGAGTTTAAGCAGTTCATAACGGCGGCAACCGGCTATATTATTATTGATACCCACGCAATAGACAGCGACGCAACACACGAAGCCATGAAAGCGGCCGACTTCATTTTATCGCCGACAAATGATTGTTATCTCGATCTTTGCGGCCTGCTGGCGTTCAAAGATATTTTAAAGAAAGTCAGCACACGAACCCGGCGCATTAAAGCCCACGTTATAGCTAACAGAATAAGGCCGAATACGGCAGGCTATACAACGATTGAAAAATTTGTAAACGCCCATGATGATTACTTTGAGATATTCAAAACTCAACTTACAGAGCGCGCCGACTACCGCGACGCATTCGCCCAGGGGAAAAGCGTATGCGAAATAAAGGGCCGGAAAGCAGCAGCCGACGAGTTTAAAAAACTATTAAAGGAGGTCGAAGCCTTATGAAAAAGCAGCAAGAGGAAATGACACCGACCGAAAGCGTTTTATTCCAAAAGGAAGGCAGCATACAGCAGGCGAGCCGCTCGATGTCGAAAAAGAAAGGCCCGTCGGTTATCGACAACACGGAACAAATCGAGTGTTTCCGCTCGGTCAACCTCTACAACGTGCCGAAAGCCTGGGTGGAAGTTATAAAGCGCAACGGCTTTTCATTCGTCGGTTTCGCAAAGCTGGCAATAAAAGAACGTATTGAAAAACTTAATTTGAAGTAAAGCCGCGCCCCTTAACGCTTTTTGAAAATATTATAAAAATTTTTACGGGCGAGCCCCAAGGGTAGTTCAGATCGAACGAGCCTTTTTCTGCGCCCCCCCCGTCTTGTTTTTAGGGAGGTATTATAAATGAAATTCACACCAGAAGATTTAAAGTTTCAGGCACTATCGCCGGAAGAAAAGGAAAAATATTTAGAGGCGAAAGTCAAAGCCACGGAAGAATATTATAAAGACAACCCCGATATGATACCTAATCGTCTGAAACGTGATCGCGCAAAGGAAAAGCCCTGACACCGTTTCTAAAATTATATAAAAATCGCGCGGCATCAGATAGAGTATTTGGAAGTGTCGCCGTTCCGGTATGCCCACGCCACCCCCCGTCTAAAAAGGCAGCATTGACAAGACTTTTCGGGCAACCGCGGTCGGCCGCGGCCTGGGTATAATCATATACCTTGCGAGAAATGACGGGCGTTATCAGAGCGGAGCCGGGCGGGCTGATACCATAAGAAGCAGCGTCGGCCAGCGTCGAGCCTGTAAATAAAGAAAGCTTTAGATGTGTTTCGTGGGCGCGCTCGAGGCGGGAAGCTCAAGCGGCAGGGAGGCGAATGACGCGGCGGTATTAATAAACCTCGTCATGAGTGCCGATATCGACGAGATAAAAAATATCGTTATCGAAATCGGGGTCGATAATTATGCGGTAGTCATAGTCAATAGTAATGGCGTAAAACTCTTCGAGGCGGCCTGTCAGCTTATGAAAGCGGAGAACGGGTGCGTAAGGTTCAGACTTGAGCAAGGCCAGCTTTTCAAGTATCTTCTTTTTCAAATTCGGATGTAAGGCCAGAAACTTTTTATAACGCCGGAAAAAAGAATCGTAAGCGGAGATCGTCGGCATTATATTTTCTCCAGATCGGCGAGCGTCTTAAACTTCTTGCCAGCTTTCCTGTCCGCTCGGCCCTTCATGGCGGCCCTGTAAATCTGCTCGCGGCGCTTCTCTCGGGCGCGGTTGTTAAGTATTTCGAGTAACGATGTAAGATCATCGAGTTTTAACTTCTGGCATTCATCAAGTATATTAGCGAAAGTCATATTTCATCACCTCATAACCTATATTTTACCACATTTTTTAAAGAATTTCAACCAGCGGCATTCTCGAACGAAATAGGTATCTTGTGAGAGAGGGCAGATGACTTAAAGGATAATCACGGTCTGGCTGATACCCCGGGCGACGGCGAGGGATTTTCAAGTTGAAATACCCTTAAAAACAACACGGGCGTTTCAACCCCGCGCAAATTGCGCCATGTTGAAAAACGCGCGGCCACTTTTAGGGCAGAACCTAATTAAACCTTTACCGCAACAAAGAACGCACTGACGGCAAAGTTAAAAGACCTTTTTAGGGTGTCAAGTAATTCAGGTTTTTAAGAAAGGATTAACGATCATGCTATGTGATCACGACGGTAAGGCTATGCACTTCAACCCCGCACACAGGCTAACGCTGGAAGAAATCGAACGATATGAAGCGGAGGCGCGGCAGGCCGTAAAGGAAATGTTAAAGCGTGTGTAGGAATACGCGGCTGACCAGAAGGCGAAAGAAGCCAATAAGCGGAAGGCAAAAAGAAAGTTTAGCCAGGATAAAAGCGCGGGCCTTATAAAGTAAGCCTTTTGAGTTTTCAGCGTTTGATAAGTGCGCCCTGTGGCTTATATCCAAGACAACGGGCTGACCGTGGGCGTTATCGGCACATAAGAGGAAAAAGCATATAAAGGCCGGTTAATATAAAATCAAGTTTTTTTCTTTTCGAGAAACGCCGTAAATGTGCGTATATTCAAAAAAGTTGATATTAATATTCGACGCGTTCGGCGTTCACCGTCAAAATAAAAACCTAATATACTTTTTTGAAACCGTTAAAAAGCACGCCGCACTAACGAAATACGCTTTCGGAGGTTAAAGAATTTTACGTTACATAATATGAGTTATCGGCGGTTATTATTAGTTATCGTGTCTTATCGTTTTGCAAGTGCCTTGCCGCCTATCGCTTAATAACGCATGATAAATATAAAACCGCCGTAAATAGCGTTTAAAGGCTCTATAACGCAAGATGTTTATTTTAAATAGATTATCATTACCGGCCTTAACTAACGGGGCGGGATTTAAGCCGCGTTCTTTATATAATATTTTATTTCTTTAAACTCGCTATCGAATAGTTTTAAAAATCTTTTTTCGTCATATTCAACAAAGAACTTTCCGAAAGGCAACAACCCTTCGAGACTCCAGACGGTCGCGCGGGCCGTGTCGGCGTTCGCTTTTATTTCTTCATATTCTTTCCGGTGCTTTTCTTTTATTTCGGGCGCAACGTCGAGCCGCGCGAAAAATAGATCGGCCTTTAATATTCTGGCGTGATTTACATTGTAAGCGTAAATCATTCTTTTTAAAAAGTCCACGGTCTCGCGCTCGTTTTGTTCCAAGTCCTCGACTTCAACCGTTATATCACAAGGGCCGAATAAATCGAGTATAGCCGCAACCGTCGGGCGAGCCTCGACGGGAACGGACGCCGGAACGAGCGGCGGCGGGGCCGGCGCAACCAGTCGCGCGGGTGTTCTTTTGATATGCGCTTGTAAATCTTTTAAGGTGATCATAATTAAAGTTTCTTGTCGGCGATAAATACGTCGCCCTTTAAATAAAACTCGGACGGGCGCCACTCCAACCCATCTATCAATTCAGATACGCCGTTTCTATTCTTCTTAATGCCGACATAAATACGATCGGACTTTTCGCCTTCGGCAGACGGGTTATAAACAAAAAGAGCAATGTTAGCGTCTTGCTCGAGATCGCCGCTTTCTCTCAAATGACCAAGCTGCATTTTTTTTAAATACTTTTCGGGTGCCGGTAGGTTCTTTTCTTCGGGGGTGGACTTCTTTTCGGCCTCGCGGTTAAGCTGCGCGCCGACGATGATCGGTATATCGCACTCCCTGGCCGTCTCCAATAATTGACCTGATATATTTTGAATTTCAGTTTGACGACTAAAAGAATTAACCCCGGCGTCGCTCTTTATTTTCTGAATATAATCGACAAAAACCGCGCCGAGATCGTAACGGCTCTTGAAAAACTTGATATGATTGCATAATTCCGTAATGCCTATGACGCGGCAATCAAAAAGCAGGCGGCCGCTTTCGGTGTAAGATTTAAACTTTTCAACGCCTGATTTTATGGCGTCGATGTTCGCGCCGGTCCTCAACGCTTCTTCAATATTTAGTTTTCCTTTAAGATCGCGACGCGGGGCACCGGCCAGGATAGATATTATTTTGATTGCTATGTCGCGCGGCTGTTCTTCATAGCTGATAAAAACGAAAGTTTTCTCGGTATATTTCGCGCATAAACTCGTAAGCAGATTTAATAAAAGTGTTGTTTTGCCATGTCGCGGACGCCCGGCAACCGCAACGAGAGAGCCGTTTTGAATTTTGACATTATTAGATAAAACCGGACCCCACCGCATAATATCTAATTCGAGAGCGGGCGGCGTCTTTTCGCACTCGTCAACAAGCCGCTCGAAGGTGTAAGGCTTAAAAGTATCTACGAAGTTTTCAAGCCGGATGGCCTTCTGGACGTCGGCGACTTTCGCCATGGCCTCCAACGGTGAAACGCCGCGCTCGATATCCTCGACGGCCTTTTTTAGAACGCCGGACGATTTAACACGGGCGGCCGCGTCGGCTCTCCTGGCGTTCATTTCGCTTGCCCTTTTCTCGACCTCGGCACCGGAAAAGCCGTATTTATCAAGCAACTCGTTTAAGTGCTCGACGCCGAAAAGAGGGTCGGCCGGTGCCGTCTCGGTAAACTTCATAACAGCCTCGAAGGCGTCGCGCCGTTTCAGATCGTCGGAAGGACCGGCCGCGTCGATCAGTTTTTCAGCGATATATTTCACGCTCGAGACGCGCGGAAGTTCTTTCAATTCCTGTATCGTGTGCCCCTCTCGTAAATAGCCGTCGGGGTCCTTTCCAGAAGGAACCGCCACGAAATAAGACGATAAACCTTTTTCGGCCAACTGTTTTATAATTCTTTCGGCGGCCTTCGCGCCCGCGTCGTCATTGTCGAGCATTAAAACGACATTCTTAAAACCGCACTTCTTCAACTGATCTATATGCCCGCCATTTAAAGACGCACCGCCCGGGGCAACGACGTTATCAAGCCCGCCGTGCGTAAGGCGTAGAGCGTCGATTAAACCCTCGACGATATAAACCTCGTTCGCCCTGGAGGAACGCGCACCGCCGATATTAAATAATTCAGACTTTGAACCGTCGCCGGACATAAATAAATATTTTGGCTTGACGTCAGGAGAAACGGAACGCAGGGCAAAAGTCTTGATTGAACCGTCGAAGCCTCGCCACGGTATCAATAATTTATAGGCGTCGCGCTTACCTACCAGGGCAAGAAGGGACCGCGCCGACGCGGCCGCCGGGCCGCTCAACTCTCCGGCCTCAACGGCCTTCGTTAATAGATCGGCGTCGAAAAGACCGATATCAGTTATATCGTCGATCTCGTTCGACGACCAGCCACGCGCCGAAAGGTAAGTTTTAAGCGGGCCGTTATCGTCGCTAAAGACGAAAGCCGTCCGGCAGATCGTGAAAAACTTTTCGCGGGCGGCCGCCTCGACCTGGTAAGCATTAAGCCGCTCGGCCGCTTCCGACGACAGGGGCGGCAGATTATAACCGACGAGCGACGCCAGCCGCCTTAAACCGTCGGCGAAATTGTCGCCCCACCCGTCACGCTCGCGGAGATAGTCGTAAAGAGAGATTTTTCCGGCGTCCTTGCTGTGCCTGTTCTTATGGTTACAAATTATATACCCGTTATTTTTGTAATAATACGCGGCGTCTTTTTCAGTTCCGCAGGCAAAAGGGCAGCGCATATAATACTTTTCGCCGGACGGCCTCGGCAACAGTTCCGGAACCAACTCAATAATTTTGTCGGCGGCCGCCTCATAAATCTTTATCTTGTGCTCGTTTAAACCCATGATAAAACCCCCTGTATATATTCAAAAATTTTCATATTGGAATGTAGCATTAAAACAGATACTTTGACGCTCGACCGCCTCGAACGCCTACGCACTAAAGGCCGGGAAAAATTCCTTTAAGTGCCGCAAAAATTCCTTTAAGTGCCGCAAAATTTTACCCCTGTTTTTAATATAGTTTTCAGCCTTTCGCGCCTGAAAAACCTTTATTGAAGCGGAGAAAGAAAATTCCTTTAAGTGCCGCAAAATATCACGAAAATGTCGGCGGCTCAAGTGATTTCAAAACGGCCGCCGGAAATTTACCCCGCTCTATATAAGATACTATATATAGGGGCGGCGCGCTTAACGCGCTTGCCCCTATATAAAAACCGTGCCTTTTCAAAGATCGTGCCCTTTCGAGCGGGCTTCATTTTAATTACGCCCGCTCACGGGATTTTTCTTTTTCCTTGAAGGTAAAAAAAATATCGTTATGCTTGAAATAAAAACCGGAGATGACGCGCATATTTTTACAGATACCGGCCCCACGCTCGAGAGCCTCGCGCACCCGGTCGCCGTGCCTCTCATACAGGCGGGCCGACAGGTCGAACGCCTTCGCCGCCTCGGGTATATGCTTACGGACGGCAGGCGTCGCCGCGCGCTTGCCCTGCAGGGTATAAAGATACATAAGAATATCAGAGCCGAATAAGCGGCCGCGCGCCTGTAACTTGCGGGCGGCCCTGGTCAACTCGCCGATAGGGTTCAAGCGCAGGGGTATATAATTACTGTGTATGTTATGATAAAAGATTTCGTTTATCTGAATTTTGTCGGCCGTCGTCAGATCGCCGCCCCACGCCAACAGGCGGCTATCCTTCTTCACGCGCTCGCCGTCTTTATCCTTCACGGTAAGGTCAAAAGATCGGGCGGCCAGAGCCTCGAACGCCGCGGCGGTATCGCGCTTGATTATATTCATGGAAGTGCTTTCGGAAAAGATTGTGTGAATTTCCTTAAAGGAAGTATTGATAAAGCCATATCGATCGACATTGTAGCCGCGCCGCCGAAGCAATTCAAGAATAGTAAAGACAACTCGCCATTCGTTCATATTTTCAAGAACGAGACGCGGACCTTTTTCGGCGGGCCGAATAAGGTTGAAATATAGATTATCATTGACTTTTAGTATCTTTTTTGGTATACTATCCATTAAGAGAAAGTTCACTTTCGGCCGCACCTGCGGCCTTTTATTTTATGCCGGAATGTATTTATCGAAGTCTGATTGATCTATCCAGCATTTACGCCCTAATACTATCGCTTTTATAACGCCGCGAGCGATATAACTCTTTACGGTTACGCGGGCCATTCTGGTAAGCTTCATGAAGTCTATTATGGGAACATATTTTTTACCGTTAATTTCAATAGTTTTCATGTTTTTGCCTCCTTTCTAATGGTTTTATTAATTTTTCTTATTGTTTCCGTTAGTTTCTTTTCGTTTCTTGACGTTTCCGTTTTATTTCATTTTATTTCATTTTTTTCTTGACGAACGATTTAAAAATCTGTTATAATCAACATTAAGACAACAGCATAGCACGCGCATAAACAGCGTGTGCCGTCCGAATACAAATCGGGCGTTTATATATTGGTTAGCTCTTAAAGGGCACACAAGCCGGCAAGCATTAGTGTGCTCTTTTACTTTTTTTATAATCTTGTTCTTATTATATATGTTTTTCGTTTTACAGTCAATACTTTTTAAAAAGAAATTTCTATCTTTTTTTCCGTGAAAAACTCATGCTGTCCGAATGTTTCCGCATTTAACTAAATTGAGATAAAGTGAAATAAAATGAGATAACAAAAAGTAAAATACGCATAAAAAGCGGGCCGGAAAATATTTTAACTATCGTCAACCTGGTGACAGTTCAGCGCCGGGCATTCTGTGCGGGCCGGTCGCCGCCGTCTAACAAACGCATGCAAAACCGCGCGCCCGTATCAACCCTAAAAAGTGACCTGTCTCAGTCGTATATCTATCGATTCAATCGATACTTACAAAACACACTTTCCATTTCTCTTGACAATCCGGCCTAATTCGGTTAAAATATACCGAATTAGAAGGCTAAATTCTGCCGAATCAGGCAG
>Ga0209097_10001058_pt1 | contig 24369 bp, 21 predicted proteins | sample AD_UKC052_MetaG_FD_184419 | JGI IMG/M metagenome (GOLD analysis project Ga0209097, IMG submission 184419) | Active sludge microbial communities of municipal wastewater-treating anaerobic digesters from USA - AD_UKC052_MetaG (SPAdes) (version 2) | ecosystem: Engineered > Bioreactor > Anaerobic >... | reverse complement strand
ATGCGTATGAGTTTAACTTAATTACTTTTTGGATGCCTTAAGTAAAAATAGGTGGCTTTTTTGAGACTATCTTAGGTGGCTTTTTTGCAATTGTTTTATATGGCTGTTTTACTAAGAATACGCACACATAGCTTTGGTTATCCTGTCACGGATTATGAAAGCCTTGCTCAATCAGTCACGCTATACATGAGTAGTGCAGCAGGACGATGTCGTAAACAATTCAGCTTTTCTGGATCAGTACAAGTCTTTATTACCACCAGTCCTTTTAAACCTGATGAGCCTTTTTATAGCAACGCCATGACGTTGGTCTTACCAAGTCCAACGCAAGATACTAGGATATTAGTCAATGCGGCTTTGTGGGGGTTAAAGCAAATCTATCGACCCAATTATCAGTATGTGAAAGCAGGCGTCATGCTCAGTGAACTGGTACCGATGGAGGGTGTGCAGACTGATTTTTTTAGTCAAGTCGCAGTTTCCCCCAAGTCCAGTGCCTTAATGACTGCCATGGATAGTATTAACAAGAAAATGGGTAAGGAAGCCATTAAGCTAGCCAGTGAAGGCTTTGCTCGGCCTTGGAAAATGAAACAGAACAATAAGAGTCCTAGCTATACGAGCAAGTGGGAAGAAATACTGCGTGTGAATTAGCGTGGTGCTGCTTCACTGGTTAAAAAGCCATTCGGCGCTAATTGCAGCAAGCTTTTTGCTTCATTATGATTAGCATGTAACCATGGCAAGTAATTCGCTTCGTTGAGTACAACAATCGAACGCTTCTCATCTTCAGGTTTATGAAAATGCTGCATAACAGGGTGACCCTCAGCATTAATAGTCAGCATTGAAAATGAAAAGATAATCTCACCCGTTTCTTTATCAATAAATCGCTCCCAGATTGACGCAACAGCCACAGGTGCACTATCCGTGCGCTTAATCCTCCAGCGTATGGCTTTACCGGTTTCCCAGTTGGGCTCATAGAAACTTTCCATGATGGCTAAGCCCAAGCGACGTTCTTTCCAAGCACTACGATAACTCGGTTTCTCAGCCACGGTTTCACTTCTAGCGTTATAAGTACGCAAACCAAATTTTTGTTTATCTGCCGCCCAATGCGGGACTAAACCAAACTGGGCTAACTCACATTTTGGTTTGCCATTTTCTAGAAAAATAAAAGGTGCTGGGTAGGTCGGGTAGGTTTCTGCTCTCCATGGGGTATTCGGCAAATCACATCCGAAGTTCTGATTGACCCAGAGGTTGTGTTTAGGGGTAATGGGCTGGTAGTTACTACACATGATTTATAGTATGTGAAATGAGCCTTAAATTACAAAGACATAATTAGTAAAAGTATATAGTTCTATTCAAACCGGCAACCATAGTCAATTTTTTAATGACAAGAATAATCTTCATAACATGATGATAAAAATAATAGCTACTAGACTGAATTGATATATTGGGTTGTTAGTATAACTGAATGTTTAGGTTTACTAATTGATAAGTAAAATAGGTTCATTAGATTCTTTTTCTAGTGTTTTATCCATTTGTTTTCTTATTTTAGGTAACTTACTGTCGTACAAGCAAATTGCCCAGTCTGTAAATTTATAATACCTAGTCCGATTGTTATACTTCACCTGAATCTTGCAATCTCGCCCATTTAAATAATTAGCAAAGTATGAATCTTCAGGGTTCAGACTTTCGTAATTATATTTTTTAGCGAAAGCTCTTAATTGATCGGTCGTGAGTTTTCTCGTGGATTTAGCTTGGTAGATTACAAACCTTATACTTTCCACATGCTCAATCACAGTAGGTAACCAAAGTCCTCTGGGTATTTTGGCACCCTTATAACCCATCAAATCAACTTTACTCTTTAAGTATTTTACTTTTTTTAGAAACGTATTACTCCAATCGTCACGCTCAACAAAGTAGAGGGTTTTCATTACGCTTCGCTTTGATGTTGCTTGAATAGCCATCTTTTTAACAGAACATTTTATGACATGATCATGCCATATATTGCGGTAGTCATTTAGTTGACTACGAAGCTTGATTAGTTGGTGTTTCTGTTTAATTTCATTAGAAATGACCATGAAAATATTATTCTATTCAGCTAATTTAGTTATATATATCAATAAATTATTGCATTAAATAAAAATAAATACATCAAATTTTTCAAAATCATCAAATTTCACTAATTTCAATCTTTCTTCAAAAGAAAAATCTGTAAAGCAACGTGCATTCGCTTAAATCGTATTCAACGAGAAGAACTGCAAAGGTGGTGCCAAATTATTTTTGGCACTTAAAGTTACAAATTAAAAAAGGAATTTTTATGAAAATTTTACGTGCAAAAGAACTTTGCGAAATTTTAAGTATTTCAAAAACCACACTTTGGAGACTCGAGCGATCTGGAGTCTTGCCTGCATCAATTCGTTATAGCAAACGCACGACGGGGTGGTTGGAAAGCGAAATTATTGAATATATCGAAAAATGTAAGCAAGCGTAATACGCAGCCGATTTTATTAAATTAATATTAGGAGTTAACAATGATTGATTTTATGGAAATAACAATAGATTGCAAGCATCAAAATGTAGGTAACATTCTTAGGAATATAGATGTTAGTAGTGGTGAAACAAGAGATTATCGTAAAGAGGGGAAAGTAAAAAATAAGTATCACAATAGCCTAATAGTGAAGTCTAATGACAATGGTCAGCGGATAAAAATTAAAGGTAATTTTGTTAAATATTTACAGGGTCACAATATATTTGGAAGTAATGACTTGGTTGGAATTTCTTATGATGTTGTGAAAGTGATTTTAGAGCAACTTGACATACCAATCACAGATTCAGAACTGACTAATATTAAAAATGGTTACTTTAGTGTGCATATGGTGGATATCGCATGGAACTACCGCCAAGACGCTGAATTGATACCCAATATCATTGATGAGGTTGGAACGCTGTGGAGGGTGAGGGGTAAGGATGTTTCAAATTACAGTAATAAAACCGTTTACTTGAATCAGCATTCAAATCAATTTGCTTTCAAGCTTTATAACAAGAAGTTGGAGTTGGCTTATAGATCATTGCCTATAAATTTACCAGAACGTGAGAGGTTACTTAAATATACCGTTGGACTACTTCGTGCAGAGCTTAGATTGCATAGTAAAGCATTGCGTGAACTTAGGTTAAATGTAGGTCAAGATTGGTCGGTCGATAAAGTAAAAGAAATGATTGAGTTGGCTTTAAAACAGGCTGAATTCAGTGGTAGCATTTACCGCAGACTAATACCTGATAATGTAATGCAACTAAAACTAAAGTTGAGGCAAGCATACATGCTGTGGGAGGATGGGCATGATTTAGCAAAGCTGTATGACTCACAAGTGTTAAGAAGATTACGCAATTCTTTTGCTGAAATTGGTGTGGATATTAGCAATCCTCCACCTGCAAGTGAACATCAAGAAGTGAATATTGCCAGTTGTTTTAGCGATGAAAATAAACTAAATTTCCCCAAGTGGGCCAGAACTAAGGGCTTAATTCACATACCTAAGAAACTCAAGAAATAGTAGTAAATTGATGTAGTTCGAATGGGGCACCCCTGACATAGTGGGTGCCCTTTTTTATGATACCGATTGATAGCTGTGAACTGAAAGTCTAGCTGACGTAATCAGCTAGCTATAAGCACAATTATCATTGGGTAATTTTTCGACTTTGATACATAGACTCTATCTTAGAGTGATGTTGCTTAATGATTTAGGTATTATTTCTCAAATGTATCACGCAAATCTCAATTTAACCGAACTATTGAAATAACTCAATTAATATATATTTGAACTATTATAGTATTTCATAAATTAAAAATATGAGTTATTATAATAATTCATTACGAAGTGGGTAAAGATCATGAACTTTCAAAAATTAAGATTAGATCAAGTGGATCGTAACTTGGAAGCGGTAAAAAAACTGTCAAGCGAGGTGATAAGTTATGACAGCTGGATTAAAACGATTAGAGAGACCTTAGGTATGTCTACACGCCAACTCGCTAAAAAACTAAAAGTATCTCAGTCGGTAGTTGTATCTGCGGAGAGGAACGAACTTGCCCATACTATAACCCTAGCGCAACTTGATAAATTTGCTGAGGCTTTGGGATGCAAGGTTGTTTATTCACTGGTACCGGAAACTTCATTAGAAGAAATGATCGATGATCGTGCCGAGTTGATTGCCAAGCAGCAAGTTAATATGGTGAAACATACGATGAGGCTTGAGGATCAATCGGCAAGTGATGATTTTGCAAGTCAGCAAGTTGAAGGTATCAAGCGAAAAATGCTGGATGGTAAATGGTCTTTGTTATGGGATTAGAAGGGGCTCATGCTGAAGGGGCAACCCCTCTTGATCCTGATGATGTTGCAGGCTTAATTCCTAAGCACATTAATACACAAGGCGCCTTAAATGAATGGGAACAGCTTAACATTACAGAGGCTAGTCAGTGGTTATATAAGGGTATCCAGCGTAAGTCAATATTAACTGAAGCTTTTGTGCGTGAGCTTCATAATCGAATGTTTGGCAAAACTTGGAAGTGGGCAGGCACATTTAGAAACTCTGATAAAAACATTGGAGTGGATTGGACTCAAATTTCAGTAAGACTAAACCAACTACTGGGCAATGCGCAGTATCAATTAGATAACCACGTGTTTGATTTAGATGAAGTTGCTGTTCGATTTCACCGTGAACTTGTTTGGATTCATTTATTCCCTAATGGTAATGGACGTCATGCAAGGTTAATTACAGATGCATTACTTATTCAGCTTGGTGGTAAAGCATTTACTTGGGGAAATGCAAATCTAACGAACGATGGGCAGGTGAGGCAAACTTATTTAGCTGCGCTACGTCAAGGGGATGCAGGAAACTTTGAGCCATTACTAGGCTTTGTGAGATCATAAATCTAATAGAGGAAAATGATGGCTATAATTTTTTATACTTTGAGTATCGTTATGCCACTTTAACGCTAGTTAAATTTTAGCCTAACCTATAACCTACGTTATAGCAGACATTCAGCATCGATGTTTTCTGCCAAAAGCTGTCGTCTAAATGTAATTCATTCAAATAATTTGCGTCCGTACTTACTATTTATTATTATACGGACAGAGCAATTTTTAACTATATGATTTAAAAAGAAAAATAACATGTCAAAATCAACATTCACAATATGATTATACTGGACGCAGGCGTCCACTTAATAACTGTTAGGAATTTATGCAACCTATCGAACCAATTATCCTTTGTTACTCTACAACCAAACACGTAGGTGACTGGACAATTGCCATTCACAAACCTCATGGTAATAAAGACCACGACAGAAAGCATGTTCACATTAGTAAAAAAGGACTAAGCGGAAAATACTCTTGGAACATTGACGGCACACGTCATGATAATCATAGGTTTCCTAATACTGAAAAATGCATAAAAACTGCTAAAGAACATGCAGCAACAGCACTGGGTGTTAGTGTTGCGACCCTTAGTTTTATGTATGGTTTTGAAGGTGGTAACAACATCACGCTGCACAGCGAATTTTCAGGCATGCCTTTATTTAATGCTTATGTATCGCAGCGACTAATTTTTACTATATTAGCTAGTCAGCTTGGTTTAGTTGTTGTTATTTGTGAAAATTCCTAACCTATCATTCAAGCGGGACGCCTGACGGCGCCCCTTAACTCAAACGTTGACGCTGTAGAATAAGTCCTTTTTCAACGAAATTTAGGCCAAGTTTTCACCTCAGCCAATCACACTCTGTCGTTTTCAAATCTATTAAAATGATGATTGTGTCGAGCGTTAAATCCGTCAACAAGGCGTATGCGTCATCAATGACGCTAACCTAGGTCTTCTCAGACCGGTTTCCTGCGATTCCTGCATCCTTCCATAGTGCGCCAGCTTCTCAATGTTATGCACCAAGCAGTAGAGCTTCCATTGCGCATCTACCTTCTTCTGCCCTCTGAGCGTAAAGCGGTTGAGTTGTTTGTTATGCCTGATATTGCCAAATACAGGCTCTACCGTAGCAAAGCGCCTACCATAAGCCGCTCTACCTGCCTCGCTGTCTATGCGTTGTTTCATTAGGTCGGTGTAACTGGGCTGGCTCGGGTCAGCTTTGCCCTGAAAGAAGCTTACTTGTCGTGCTTTGGTTTTGTCTGGGGTGCGTAAACAGCGATGACGTTGTTCACATGGTATGCAGTCGCGCAATGCCCCTTGAAACTTAATGGCGCGATAACCGTTATGAATGCAGTTTGCCCCATTTTGGTAAAGTGATTTGCCAGCGGGGCAGATGCAAGTACCTAATGCTGGATTGTAGTTAAAGTCTTGGGGTTGATAATGTTTGCTGGCTTTATTTGCGTGTGCTTTGTTTTGTGATTTGTCATGGAGCGGGTCGTCAGCCATTGTGTATTTAGCTTGGCCCGCAAAGCGTTCATCTCGCTTGCGCATACCGTTATCTGCAATTAATGTGTCAATCTGCATGGCGGCAAGTTGCTTAAGATTCGCTTCACTATGATAGCCCGCATCCGCTGTAATCAAGCTATTTGGCTTGATGAGCGGTATATCTGCCATGCTAACCTGCATGGATGTCACCACGCCAATGAGCAGTTCCTGCTCACTGCCAGTGCCATGCGCTTGGGCATCGACAATAATCAGATGCATGCTGTCGACTGCGGCAACGCCTGTATAGCCTTGTATCACGCCTTTGCTGGTCGCCATTTTGGCAGACTGCTGGTCGGTGCGGTTACTTTTGCGTATTGTGCCACGACTACCCATGCGGTCTTCTGGATTATCATTAAGCCATTGGCGGATTTGTGCGGCATCCGTTTGTAAACGGGTAATGCGTTTGGTTGCCTTGTGTTCTAGATTAGGTTCAATGCCGCGCTGATCTTCTGCACGATGCCGTTCCAGCATGGTACGGGCGCAGGCTTCGAGCTTGCTGGCTTGATGTTCAAAGTCAGCACGGCTGCCGCTTTTAGCTTTAGAAGCGTTGCTAGGCAACTTAATCCCATCGATGGCGAACATCTCACGTCCAATCAGCCCTTGGCGGTCACAGATGTAGAGGATTTGCGTAAAGAGCTTGGCGATATGGTCGCCCATCGTTGATATAAATGCAGCAATGGTGGTGAAGTGTGGTTGGCTATCGCCACAAAGTGCGATGAAAGTGACATGCTCACGGCAGGCACGTTCTATGTGGCGACTGCTGATAATCCCTTGAGAATAGGCAAACAATATCACTTTAAGCAACATGGCGGGCGGGAAAGCATAGGCTCCAGTGGCATCATTGCAGTAACAGGTGTCAAAACCGCTTAAATCAAGTTCATGGTCTAGCAGGTGGTTGAGGGCGTATTCAAGACTACCAGGGAGGAGTTGCCGTTGCAGGTCAACGGCTAGAAATCGTGGGCTGGTGTCTATGTGTTTGTATCGTGCCATGGGCGCTCACATCGTTTATTTCGATAGTCCATATTGACCCATACACGTTACATAGGCAAGATGCTCATATGATACTTTTTATACAGCTTCGTTAGGCTAATCGAATCCATCATGCGTTCAGACGTAAAAGTTCCTCAGCTGCAGGTTGAGCACTACATAGACCAGAGTTCAGGTGAACCTTCCGCACGGTTTCTATGGAACGGCCTACTCCTTCAAGCAATAGAAGTAACAGGGAAAAATATTTCGCGCTTAGAAGGATTAACGTTAATTGACAAAGATTTGCACAACGCCAAGAAATGGCTTGAAAAAGCCCACGCTTTATCAAAAACTCAAGAAGTTCCTGAAGTCAGCACTGAAACTTACATTGCGTCAAAAGATAGAGAAATATTCGATGACGTAAAAGCATACTTTGTAGCGGCCGTTACTTTTTATGGAAAAGCCTTTACCGAAGCCAACGGACGTCACGCTCAAATGCAAACCGATTGGCTCGACAAAGAGTTCAGGTCCGCGCATATAGAGCTCATGGACTTGAGACACAACTTCGCCGCACACAGCGGTGACATGCAATTAGAGAAGGTCCGGACGAGAGTACTATTGATACCATCAAAAAATGGTATTGAACCAAAGCTACACCATCAACGAGTCCAGCCAGATAGCACCTTTACCAGTAGCGACGGTAAAAATTATATAGACTTAATTTCTCACGCTATCTCAGTTGTAACGGAGCGCCACCGAAAGCTCAAGGACAGACTCGGTGACATAGTTTATTCGTACCCACCCCAGTTCTGGGAGCTCGTAGCGAAATCGAGCACCCCACTTGATCTGGATAGGGAATATAGAGCCAAGAAGAAAAAATAAACCATTTGCGGTAGAGGAAAAATTGAAGTGCGGAGTTTATGTTTGAAGTTGGTGGATTTCAACCCAACGGTATTGTTGATGTGCAACACAAATAATGATAGGCATGCCTAACATTTCAATCTAGGGGACTCGATACAAGCTGCTTCGCATTTTTCCGCTCACCCCTGATCTCAAACTTTGACTGTCTTCTTTGGGTCGCGACATGCCCTATGGCACCTAAATTAGATTGTCATGTAGCTGCCGTTCAGAAATATGCATAGCCTTTTAGTTAATGTTCTGCCTCATGAGGGTCCCTGACGAGTCATAGTGAGATTCTGTGGCTGGTTGGTATTAGAATATGCACCATAAGATTTAATATGGGGGAAAGTGTTAAGTATCGGTAAAGACAATTATCATCAGTTGAGTTATGTGGCGTGGGGTTGATGTTCGAATCATTATCAGATTAAACACTCTTGGAGTTCTGTCAACAGCTGAAGTTTTTTTTACAAGGAGTGTAAAAATAGACACTTTTATTTTTTTAAATCATAATGGGCTAATGGATCATTTGTAAGTCTGTACGTCCTTGCCAATTATCAATGGTTTGAGAAATTAAAAAAATGAAAAACCAATGCTACGATTCTACAAAAAAGTCCGGTTTTATAATAACTTCTTAACAAACTCTATTTTCTTAGCTAAAAATGCAATTCGTTCGTAATGGTCCAGATATTCCAGAACGTCTTTTACAAGCTCACGAGGACGGGCGGGTTGTATTTTTTTGTGGCGCAGGCATTTCATACCCTGCACACCTACCTGGGTTTTCTGGCTTGGTGGAGAAACTGTTTGACGCAGTCGGGGAAGAGCCTAATACAGTCCAGCAAACAGCAATAAATGCAAAACAGTTCGATACAGCTATTGGCCTTCTGGAGGCCGCAGTTGGTCGAGAAACTGTTCGCCGTGAGCTCGCAATGGTCCTAGAGCCAGATCTTAGCGCCACAAACGCGACGGCTACCCACGAAGCATTGATGAAGCTTGGAAAATGTCGTGACGGACGAACCCGTCTCATCACCACTAATTTCGACCGTCTCTTTGAACAAGTAATTAGCAAAAATGCATCGCTCGTTGAATGTTTCGAAGCGCCGTTGCTACCTGTGCCCAAAAATCGTTGGGATGGACTGGTATATCTGCATGGCTTATTGCCTGAAAAACCCACCTCCAGCAAACTAGATCGCTTAGTAATTTCCAGTGGAGATTTTGGGTTGGCTTACCTTACTGAGCGCTGGGCAGCTCGTTTTGTCAGCGAACTTTTTAGAAACTATACCGTATGCTTCGTTGGCTATAGCATTACCGATCCCGTATTGCGCTATATGATGGATGCACTTGCTGCTGACCGATTGCTGGGTGAATCACCACCAGAGATGTTCGCCTTCGGAAGCTTCTCCAAGGGCAAAGAAGTAAATGTCGAAAGTGAGTGGCGAGCGAAGAATGTAACCCCTATTTTATACCGTGAACACAAAAATCATTTTTACTTGCATAAGACGCTGCGTACATGGGCCGACACATACCGTGATGGATTGCGCGGCAAAGAACGGATTATCGTAGAAAGTGCGATAACACGCCCCATGTTGAGCACAGTACAGGATAATTTTGTAGGGCGATTGCTTTGGGCACTAAGTGACCCGCAAGGCCTGCCTGCGAAACGGTTTTCGGAACTCGAACCAGCACCTTCGCTTGACTGGCTTATGCCACTTTGTGAAGAACGATACAAACAAGTAGATTTAAATCGATTTGGCGTACAACCAAAGCTGGTAATAGATAATAAATTGTCATTCAGTCTAACACGCAGGCCACCTCCATACGATCTTGCACCAAGAATGGTATTAGTAAGCTCGGAAGCTCACCACACGCGCTGGGATAAAATTATGTCTCATCTCGCAAATTGGCTGCTAAGGCATCTTGATGATCCTGTTTTATTATTATGGATAGTAAAACAAGGCGGGAAACTACATAATGATTTTAAATGGGCGTTAGAGCGCCGGTTGGACGAAATTTCCAAGTTTGAACACGATGGCAATCATGATGAACTAAATCGTATACGATTAAATTCGCCCAATGCCATTCCACGTCCAATAATGCGTAATCTTTGGAGTTTGATGCTTAATGGGCGAATAAAGTCATCAGGATTTGTAAGTGATTTATACGTTTGGCTAGATCGGTTTAAGCGCGATGGACTAACGGCATCACTTAGACTAAATCTGCGTGAAATATTAACTCCACGTGTGGAACTAAGAGAACCATTCCTACAAATCAAAAATAAAGTTGAACCCGACGACCTGCAAATTATTAATGACCTTGTAGATTGGGAAATAGTTCTATCAGCGGAAAGTGTACATTCATCACTGCATGACTTAGCAAAAAATATCGAATGGACTAGGGCATTACCTGAACTTCTAGTAGATTTCACCGGGCTACTAAAAGATGCTTGCGACCTTATGCAAGAACTTGGAGGGGCTGATAAAACAAGTGATCTATCCTATATTAGCCAACCTTCAGTAAGCGAACATCCGCAAAACAACGATTACCATGAATGGACAGCCCTAATCGAACTCACACGTAATGCATGGTTATCCACAAATGCACTTCATCCAGAACTTGCGTTAATTGCTGCCAAGGCTTGGTGGTTAATTCCTTACCCAATTTTTAAACGTTTAGCTTTCTTCGCGGCAGCGCAAAGCAGCACCATCCCCACTCGCCTTGCTCTTGATTGGATACTAGCATATAACAATCATTGGCTATGGTCAGTAGAAACCCAGCGCGAGGTTATGCGTTTGTTGGTGACGCTAGCGCCAAATTTAGATGCTGATTTATTGAACGAACTTGAATTGGCAATACTCGCAGGGCCACCTAGAGAAATGTTTATAGATGATATTGAACCAGAACGTTGGTCACGTATTATTGAAAGAGAAACTTGGCTTCGTCTTGCCAAAATTAAGAGAGCTCAGGTAGTCCTAGGGGAAACTGCAAAAAAAAGATTGGATGATTTGACTCATTTGCACCCTGAGTGGCTTTTGGCTGAAGATGAGCGTGATGAATTCCCCACTTGGTCAGGTTCAGGCGACGAGTGGACTAAGTTTGTAGCTACGCCTCGTCGACGTAAGGAATTGGTAGTATGGTTAAAAAATAATGCTATTAGAGATCATTGGCAACAGGATGATTGGCGTCAACGTTGTCGTGATAACTTTAGTACCACGGCTACCGCACTATGCGCCCTCGCTGCAGAAGATATTTGGCCCGTAGAACGCTGGAAAGAAGCACTCCAAGCCTGGTCTGAAGAAAAACTAATTATTCGATCTTGGCGTTATTTAGCACCAGTTTTGGCAAGCGCACCTCCAAACCTAACCCAACAGCTTGCCTATGGTATTAGCTGGTGGCTCAAGGCCATTGCAATGAAATTAAACAGCAATGAGAAACTATTCTTAGAACTTTGCCAACGCATCCTTGCAATTGATTTCCCTAAAGAAATAAATATTAAAGATCATGTGACAACAGCAATAAATCACCCAATAGGTAATGTGACCGAAGCACTTTTGCACTTTTGGTATAAAACTTCACCTGAGGACGGACAAACCTTGGATGGTGAACTCGGCGAGATATTTACAAAACTGTCCAATACCCAAATCTACATATTTAGACATGCTCGTGTCTTACTAGCTGCACACGCAATTGCCTTATTCAGAGTAGACCCGATTTGGGCAGAAAAACACTTGTTGCCTTTGTTTAACTGGCAACAATTAACCGATGAAGCCAAATCGGCGTGGGAAGGGCTTCTTTGGTCTCCTCGTCTTTATCGGCCTTTTATGGAAGCAATCAAAGAACCATTTCTCGATACCGCACGACATTATTCGCAACTAGGCAGACACAAAGGGCAGTACGCAGCTTTACTAACTTTCACCGCGCTTGACCCAGAGGATACTTTTACAAAATTAGAACTTATTAATGCCACGCGCGCATTACCATTGGCTGGTCTGGAAGAAAGCTCAAAGTCGCTAGTTCTGGCGTTAGAAGGCGCTGGTGATCAGAAATCCGAATTTTGGCGAAACCGCATTGCTCCTTACATTCAATCAATCTGGCCAAAATCGCAAGAGAATACATCCAAAATTATTTCGGATAATTTCGCCAGATTGTGTCTGGCAACACAAGACGCATTCCCGGAAGCGTTGTCTATGCTAAAAAAATGGCTGCTGCCCCCAGACTATCCTAATTTCTTAGTGGAGAGATTGCGAAAATCAGATTTATGCCAGCAGTACCCAGAGCAAGCACTTAGCTTTTTGGACAAAATAACTACTAACGATCCTCGATGGCCAGCCAGCAATTTAGGAGAATGTCTTGAAACTATTAAACTTGCAGACCCTACACTTTGCATTGACTCACGGTTTGAGCGATTAAATTATATTAATCAAAGCAATTAACAGCTTGAAATTCATGGGGGTTAATTTTAAGGAACTTAATTATGCAAGATATAGTAAGTTCTACATATAAGTTTTTGGCTGATATGTGACTATTAATAAATGAACAAGGGGTTCTGTTAAAACGTAACCAATTGTTTTATATTGTAGGGCGTGCGAGATCGAATTCGCGATAAAAAGATTATGAGTTGTTGTAATAGGAACTCTTCAAGTTCAACCACTGATAATCATATTTATCAGTGGTTGATGTTTTAAACTAGTTGTAACTTTTTAGGCTTAATCGCAGCAAGAAAGACGCTGTCATGTTGAATACAGCCTTTGCGAACAATAAAAAGGGTTGCCTCTTTGCTTCGCATCAGGGTGCGAATTTGTGATCTAGCAGTGGTGTTACCTCGTCTTGAAGTGGACCATCCATGCGTTAGTAAAAGGTATTGTTTGTTGTTATCTTGCGCCATTTTAAGGCACTCTAAGGCAGTGCGATATACATGCTCCATATTTTCATGGTAGCAGCCAGAACTTATTTCATTCGACCAATGAAAGTCCATTTCCATTAAGTCTGGTAACTTTCGGTAATCTGTCCAGTTTTTATACTCTCGCTTAAATTTTGCCATCTTGAATTCTTATCCCCATGTACAATTAGTTTTAAATAAACATACATCTACTAAGTACCTTTAATATAATTAATTGTAGGGCATATTCGAAATGAAACTATATTCATATGTGGTTGAGCACGAACACGGTTTATCACCAAATCCTTCTAATGGTTTTTGTACCTTAGTGCACTGCAAGTTTAATAAGTCAGGAAAACGGAGAAACATAGTTGAAATGGCCAATGTCGGTGACTGGGTGCTTGGTACGGGTGGAAATAGTTCAGAAAGTATCGGTAATGGAAAAATTATTTACTTAATGCGAATCGATGAAAAAATATCATTTAAAGACTTTCTAAACGATACGCGATTCAAGGGGCGTAAAGATCAAGTAGATAACGGCCATGGAAATACCTACGCACTAATATCTGAGTACTATTATTATTTTGGAAGAAATGCGATCAATATACCCAATGAATTTTTAGATTTTAGTCTCGAGAAAAAAGGCCCAGGTTATCGTTGTGACCCTTCTCCAAATCAAATAAGACTAATAGTATTATGGTTTGAAACAAACTTTAGCATTGGCGCACATGGTACGGCTTGCAGGCCAATTGGTGATTGTGAGCATAGTCTAGATATTGCTTGTCAGCCTACATGTATTCAGACATCAAATAAAGTTACTCCTTTGTGCAAGACCGAAGTGTGCTAGTTTATGATTATTTTATTGGAACTATGTTTTATTGCGACTTAAAAGCCTTATCAATATAAAACAAATTTTTACAAGTTCTCTATAGTAATTTAAAATTTTTGGTTGTATATAAATGAAACCTAATTTAAAAATTACCTCAAGAATTACTTTTTGACTTATTAAACATTTCTTCAATTATTCCTGGGGATAGTTTTGCAAATTGTGGGCCAGTGATATACCTTAGTATTCCAGTTAAAAGAGCCACTCGTTATTATTTGAAAGTAGCCATCGATAGTTATTCGATTTTGACCATTTTTTTGAACGCGTAATTTGTGGGACAAAGCGGTCGAATGTAGTAAGTAAACTTTAGCTCATAACCAAAAGGGTAAAGTTAAAATCTCTAATGTAATCTTAAACATCCACCTCAAATTCACTTGTAACAGATTGTATTATTTTGTTACAATTGGTTACATCTGCTTATTCATCTATTGCTTTACAGTAGAAGGTCATCTCACCCAAAAAAAGTAAATGAATTAAAGGAAGCTTCATGCCACATGACCCACATTCAGACCGTTTTATTAGCACTTTAACTAAAAACACCGTAGCCATCATTCTGGCAGGTGGTCGTGGCAGTCGCCTGAAGAGCCTAACTGACTGGCGGGCAAAACCAGCTGTGCAGTTTGGTGGTAAATTCCGCATTATTGATTTCCCACTTTCCAATTGCATTAACTCGGGTATTCGCCGCATCAATGTAGCGACCCAATACAAAGCGCAAAGTTTGATCCAGCACATTCAACGTGGCTGGGGATTTTTACGTGGTGAGTTCAACGAGTATGTAAACATTATCCCTGCACAGCAACGCATATCAGAAGACTGGTACAAGGGCACCGCTGATGCTGTGTATCAGAACCTTGACTTACTACGTGAATCTGGCGGTGAGTATGTGTTGATTTTGGCCGGCGATCATATTTATAAAATGGATTATGGCAAGATGCTCGCCACACACGTTAGAAGCAATGCGGATATGACAGTAGCCTGCATTAACGTGCCGTTAGAAGACGCCAAAGGCTTTGGTGTGTTAGCGGTTGATGATACGGATCAGGTCATTGAGTTTGCAGAAAAGCCAGCTAATCCTAAGCATATGCCAGGTGATCCTACAAAAGCATTTGCGAGCATGGGTATCTACGTATTTAACGCAAAATTCCTTTATGAACAATTGATTCGTGATGCAAACGACCCAGCTTCAAGTCACGACTTTGGTGGTGACATCATTCCGTACATTATCGAAAAACATAAGATTCAAGCGCATCGTTTTACTGAGAGCTGCGTAGGCGTTAAGGATGGCAATTACTATTGGCGTGATGTGGGTACGATTGACGCCTATTGGGAAGCCAATATGGAGCTCACTAGAGTGGCTCCTGAGCTTAATTTGTATGATAGAGAATGGCCCATTTGGACGCATCAAGAACAACTTCCCCCCGCGAAGTTTATTTTTAACGATGTAGGAAGGACCGGTCAAGCCATCGATTCACTGGTTTCTGGGGGATGTGTAATTAGTGGCTCCAGTGTTAAGAACTCGGTTTTATTCTCGGACGTAAGAGTTCACAGCTTTTGCTCAATTGCAGGTTCGGTTGTTTTACCTAAAGTAACCATCAATCGCAATGTTGTCCTCAAAAATGTTGTTATTGACAGAAGTTGTGTGATTCCAGAAGGCATGCAAATCGGCGTGGACTTGGCTTTAGATGCGCAGCGTTTTTATGTGTCAGAAAAAGGCATTGTGTTGGTCACGCCCGATATGCTGGGGCAAGATTTATATCGATCCATTTGATCTAAAATCAATATGTATTATGGGGCGATTAACCTAGGATTTACTTTAATTTAAACAAGCGAGGCTGAATATGCGTAAACGGATCATTACTCAGACTCAACAGGAAATTACACCTTCAGGCACCAATTGGCTAAATCTCGAAGAGCTCACTGTAGTGGAAGTCAGCTCCGAGGATGCCGCATATCCAATTGAGTCTGCCTTGCTTAATAACCGAACGTTGGGGTGGCGTGCGGCGGAACCTGGCAAGCAGGTTATACGCCTACTTTTTGACAGCCCACAACCTATTAATCGGATATTCCTGAGATTCGTTGATACCAGCACCGCACGTACGCAAGAATTTGTATTAAGTTGGTCTGCAGATGGCGGAAAATCGTTCTCAGAAATAGTCCGACAGCAATGGAACTTCAATCCTCAAAGTGCTACGAAGGAAACAGAAGATTTTAATGTTGATTTACCAGCAGTGACGGCGCTCGAGTTAAGTGTCACCCCAGATATTAGTGGTGGACATGCACTGGCTTCTTTATTGCAGTTGCGGCTTGCCTAACCTTTTAAGGTTATTTTATTCATCAGAACTATTCTCTATACGTCCTATTGTATTTGACACGCATTAAGAAAGAAGTAACAACCTATGTTAGTTCATAATAAAGCCATTAAGGAGCTGACCCCTGCGGATTATCTCGTTATCGAAAAAGAACATAAGTTGCTGGAAAAGTACTTACATAGTCTTCGAGAGGCTTGTGTCTGTAGTAACTTAGATAAATTGCCTGATTGTAAAGTCTGCGACAAAGAGAAGCAGAGCTCGTGCCTAGGAAGACTACCTTCTTTCCTATTCAACATTATTGAACTGGCAGCTAGGCATTTTAAGGATGAAGAAACCATCATGTTGAGCAGACCCAACGTTACAAGGCAATACGAATACTTCCGTATTCATAGACAAGCACACGATGACATCATGCTTAAGTTGCAGGGCTTGGTTGATGAATGCTTAACGTTGAGAAATGATGGCAATGTTGCTGAAATCTACGTCAAATTTTACGACAAAATTTCAGACCTATTTGAGAAGCATGACCGTTTTTTTGATGATCCATTTATTGCCTCAACTAAAACCTAAGCAACAAAGAAAGTAGTCTCAAGATGAATAAAACCAGAAACCTTCAATACATGAAGAAACACGGTCAGATGCTAAATAGAGAGATTACAAATGATACTGGCATTTCACATGTACGCATTGCAGAAAAAAGCGAGTTGATGCAATGAAGAATCTAGCTGATGCTTCAAGGAAACGTGTAAAAGCTACTGCTGTAAGTTTGCAAGTCAATAAAATGCAAACCCTAGCAGTTAACTTGTTGTAAAAGCACGTGTTGGTTACAACATGAAACAATTAAATTGATTACGACACAACTTGTTGACTATTCGAAATAATTAAGACACTGTTCTGACCTAATATGCGAAGCTATATTGTTTGATTTGCAATATAGAAAACTTGCTCCAAAGTTTTTATAGCGCTTTTGCATAGGCGCTATTTTTTTGCCTAAATTTTGTACGTTTTTAATATTTTATGTCACCAAAAATTCCACAAAAAAAGAAAAAAGGTCTGGTAAGCGTTTTTCAACATTAGAATTAGGTCGAAGGCTGTCTGTGACTGGTTAATGTGGACAGGCCGCTTAGTGGATTTATGAGCCTATTGACATTATTAAGCAAACAATTAACTTGCTCTATCTTACAGTTTTGAGTGGCTGTTTTGAATTAGAATTACTGGCTTTTTTTGACTATAATACTCATATACCTGAATTATTCCTCAAACTATCTCTGTAGACATGGGTTTTTAAATATTATTTTATTAACTCATTTCTTTGAGTTTTATTGTTTAAGTTGATAGAACTTAACTTATTGAAATGACTAACTTTTTCATTTTTAAGTCTTTAGTTTTTATATTGTCTATGTATAATGTTAGCTATACAATTAGTGAGTGTGTACTGCTTTAAACTTACAAGCTAACATCATCAACACACTCATCATTTAGCTTTTCTAGTTAATTTTCCCTACCAAATAAATTTAAAAGATTGGAGTCTTCATGACTAAGCCAATGGCATTGGCGTTGCCTGAAGCTCATGGTGAATATGACCCCATCGTAGCACTTTGGATGCTACGTTTGGCTATTCATGATGAGCAAGCAATAAGAGAAATCACACGTGGCATTTATAGCGAAGAGCTAAGGTTGTTGTTAGGAATAGAGCCGAATGAGGGTGACTTACCTAAACAAGAGCTTCGGCATTTGCTCAAATTAAGACTTCTTGAATTTGAACATCAAAATATTTCACTGGTAGATTCAACGCTGGCATTGAATATTAAGATGCTAGGTCAGATGTTAGGGTTAGCCCCAATACCGCAATTAATATTGATGTTTCTAACTTTATCTCATCAACATTCGCTCTTGAGTAGCTTCGTTGATTATCTTTGTAAAATTACGCAAGAAAGCTTGTTATTAAGCTTATCTAAAGCACTAAATATCAGCAAGCCAGAAATTAAGAATGCGTTACGCCATGATGGTGAACTGATGAGGATGAAGCTAATTAATTACAACAAAAGCTTTTCGGATAATACGCTGCAATATGTCGTATTAGATGAATTGCGAGAGGTGCTTTTTATTGCACACGCAAATGTTACTGATTTGATGAATTGCTTTATAGAGCAGGCACCATTAGCTAAGTTGCATCAGCAGGATTTTCCGCATATGGAAAGTGAAACGCAATTGCTTACTTGCTATTTGTCACAGATGCAGAATGTAGGTGTATTGGGCATCAATGTGCTGGTTTATGGAATACCAGGGGTAGGAAAAACAGAATACATTCGCAGTTTGGCTTCAAGTTTGCAAAAAACACTTTATCAGGTCAAAAGTGAAGATCAAGATGGCAATTCAATGACTAGAAGAGGTCGTTTAATGTGCTACCAGTTATGCCAACGCTTTCTATGTCAGGCCGATGCTTTGGTGTTATTTGACGAAATTGAGGATGTGTTTAGTGAAGGGATGGATTTGGATTCTCAAGTTTATATGAGAAATACAGCCATCAGTAAGGCTTGGATCAATATGCTACTTGAAACCAATGAAGTGCCAACCATTTGGATATCCAATCATGTGGCCCATATTGATCCAGCTTATTTAAGGCGGTTTGATTTTTCTATTGAGATGCGATTGCCGCCAAAATCCGTACGTGATCGGATGTTGCAATATTATTTAGGGGAATTTTCACTCTCGAGTGACACTTTGACTTACTTGTCACTACAATCTCTGACCCCAGCACAATTAGAAAAGGCGGCAAAGGTATTACAGGCATTTAAAACCATGCCAACACAACAAGAGGAGAGAGTGAAGCAAGTCGTACAAAGTAGTATGCAACTGTTAGAGCAAGAGCCTACTAAAGCGCACACAGGGAACGATCAATATGATTTGCAGTATTTAAACGTAGATTCAGATTTTAAACACTGGGTAAAACAACTTAAACCCACATCTACCGTTCAGGGTTCAATTTGTTTGTACGGGGCACCAGGGACAGGTAAGACCATCTTGGCACAGCATATTGCGATGCAACTAGATCGGCCATTACATATTAAATCTGCTTCAGAAATTTTAAGTCCCTTCGTCGGTATGGCGGAGAAAAACATGGCGGAAATGTTTAGGCAAGCACAAAAGGATGGGGCAGTTTTGTTGTTAGATGAAGCGGATTCATTTTTGATGCAGCGAAATTCATCAGGGCCAAATTGGCAAGTGACTCAAGTGAACGAAATGTTGGTGCAAATGGAACGCTTTGAAGGCTTGTTTATTTGTACAACCAATTTAATGGCAAGTATGGATGAAGCCTGTTTACGACGATTTGCCTTCAAAATAAAGTTTGATTATTTGCATGAAACGCAGCGGTGGTGGTTGTTTAAACGGTATGTATCGCATATGACTGAACATCAATCACTGCAAGTGCAAAAGGTGTTAAAACACATGTATTACTTAACTCCTGGTGATTATGCCAATGTTATGCGTCAGTATCAGATGATGGATTGCAAAGTTGAAGCGGAAGGGTTTTTATATAAGTTGCAACTTGAGTGCCAAGTTAAATCAGGTACTCAGCAAACGAGCATAGGATTTTTAGCATCAAGCACTAGGCAATAGTTTTTCAGAAAAAAACGCGCCGTGTTCAGGCCGTCAATGTAGCATCGTAGTCACGCAGTAAGTCGTAATCGTAGTCTCTCAAAGTTGTTTTTCAGAATCACCTAATCCACTTATTAACCAAAAAAATTGACAGGCATTTTGCCCGTTGGCTTTTGTTCGTCTATAGAAAAGGAGCATTACCATGTGTGAACATGAAACATCACCAAGAATATTATTTCAACTAGGTCATATAGTGGCCACGCCAGGGGCCATTGAAGCATTAGAGCAAGCAGCCATCGATGGATGGGCTTTGTTGCATCGACATCAAACGGGCGATTGGGGCGATGTGCCAATTGAAGATGCCGAAGAAAACCTACGCTCAGTAAGCCGCGGCTGGCGCATTTTATCTAGCTATACACTCAGTGAAAATGTCCGACTTTGGATCATTACTGAAGCGGATCGAAGTAGCACCACCTTGTTATTGCCTGACGAATATTAATCAAAAGAAATTTTATTGAGCGCCCGATCATTGGGCATTTTTTTTACTATGCGCTTAACAACTCAAGTAATGATAAGGTTCATTATCATTACTTGATTGCTTAGCGCGTTAGATTGAGGAGTTTAGTCAATGAATTCATTACAGCAGTACTTGTTAGCCGCTTTATCCCCCAATACCCAAAAAGCGTATCGTGATGACGTACAACACTTTATGCAGTGGGGTGGCAAACTACCTGCAACTGCTAAACAAGTTGCACGCTATTTGGCACATTATGCCACTACGCTAAGTGTGTCGACGCTCACTCGTCGTGTAACTGCTATTCATCAAACACACGTGCATCAGGGATTGCAATCCCCTTGCCATCAAGCCATTGTCAAGGAAACTTTACAGGGCATACGGCGCATACATGGTTGCGCCCAACGTCGGGTATTGCCACTGTTGCAGGCACAGCTTGATGTGTGGGCGCGTCAGCAGCAGGGCATGCGCGGTATGCGTGATAAGGCATTATTACTGGTTGGATTTGCTGGTGCATTTAGACGCTCAGAATTGGTCAATATTCACTACCACGACATCACATTTGTTGTGCAGGGCATGGTCATTCGATTACCGCGTTGTAAAACCGACCCCGTCGGAGTGGGACGCGACATTGCAATTCCTTATGCCGCCAAAGGTAAACCCTGTGCTGTCCGTGCCTTACAGGTGTGGCTGTCGTCAGCAGCCATACAACAGGGTAAGGTGTTTCGACGTATCAATCGATATGGGCAGGTGATGTTGCAAGGCATTTCGGGGCAGACGGTAGCGCTGGTAGTGAAGCGCTGTGTGAGAGAGTTGGGTTTACCAGCAGCAGCATATGCGGGACATAGTTTACGTGCGGGATTGGTCACTAGTGCTGCTTTAGCGGGCGTTGAGGTGTGGAAAATCAGAAAGCAGACTGGCCATCAATCCGATGCCATGCTGCAACGCTATATTCGAGACAGTCAGTTGTTTGAGCATCATCCTCTACAGCAAATCCGTAAGCCACAACCATCTGCTTAGAAAGGCTACTCATGAAAGTTCAGCGGGTGGAACAGCGTGCTCTGGGCAGAGCCGACTGTGGGGTGGCGTGTGTGGCGATGTTGGCTGGCTGTCGATATGAAGACGCATTGCTTGCGTTAGGTTTTGAAGGACAGCAACGCCAATGTTATACACGTCATCATCATGTCATACGGGCACTGGTAAAGTTGGGGTGCGTGGTACAACGAAAAAAGTTTACAACTTGGCAGCAGATGGCTGGGCCAGCCATAGTTGCAGTGAATCATACTAGGCGTGGGAAATATTGGCACTGGGTGGTGTGGGCGGAGCACACCATCTGGGATCCAAGACCAAATCAGCTGCGTGAGGCGCATGATGTACGTGGTATGCGTGGACGGGGTTGGTACGTGTTACTGATACAGCGTGACCATGAGGACGTTGAGAGCTTGGCTAATTTTAAAGACGGTCAGTAACGACTTATTGCCGACCCCTCACTCAATTTGTGAAATGTAGGTGCAATCTATGTAGGCACGAAACGCTAACTTATTCTAGGAAATACCCGCCCGCAGGCTCAGGGCGCGCGCCAGTAGGACTGGGATGAGTATTCGTAATATTATCGGGTTTATTTGTCTTAGCAGAATATATTCCCTGCAAAAGGCATCCTTTGAATTTCAACGTGAAACTAGGGACAGATTACATTTGCCATTTCAGCTGCTTAGTGACAATGAGTTCCATCTAAAAGATGCTTTAAATCTACCCACTTTTACTGTTTCTGGAATGCAGTTATATAAGCGTCTAACGATGATTGTTTAGCAGGGGCATATTTCAAAAATATTCTACCCAGTCTATCCACCAGACCTAAACGCTGATGAGGTATTTGCATGGCTAAAAACCAAGGCATTATAGGATATGTGGGAAATACCTCATGGCACTGTAATACTTTTTTGAACCTCTTCTTTAGGGGAGTATTCGTTGAAGTACTAAACACTGCTTTGTCCAAAAAATTGGCGAAGAAGTATTAATTTCCAAACAAGTCAGAAGCTTAAATTTAATTACTTATTTTTTCTTAATTTTATCTAAGTTAATTTTTGAACCATTTTTAAGCATATCCAAATAGTCTGCCCATTGCTGCATCATAATTTTTCGTTGATCTATGAATTTTGTACGATTGTAAGCGCTTCCTAAATTATCAGGGACTGAGTGTGCAAGTTGATGCTCAATAATGTGTGGATCAATATTTAGTTGCTCATGAAGTATGGTTCTAGCCATAGCTCTGAAGCCATGTCCAGTGATTTGAACTTGCGTGTCGTATCCCATACGTTTTAGCGCCGCATTTAATGCTGCCTCACTCATTGGTCTAAGTGGGGAATGGCCTCCAGGAAATACGTATTCTCTATGACCGGAATACTGATGTAGATCTCTTAAAATTGCGACAGCCTGTTTCGATAGTGGTACCAAATGATCTGTTTTCGTCTTGGTGACTAAATATCTCCATTCTGCTTTATCCAAATTGATGTCTCGCCATTTGGCCATTCTAAGCTCTCCAGGCCTTACAAAGAGCAAAGGTGCTAATTTCAATGCACACAAAACAGTAAAAGTACCATTGAAAGCTTCAATAGCACGTAGCAATTCGGCGACATCCTTAGTTTCAGTGAAAGCAGCCATGTGCTTTACTCTAGCTGCTGGCAGAGCACCTTTTAAATCTGCAGTCACATCTCTGATCGCTCTACCAGATTGAACCGCGTACCTAAAGACTTGACCAGCAGTTTGTAAGGTTCGGTGAGCTGTTTCAAGTTTATTTAAACTTTCAACACGTTTAACAACTTGAAGCAATTGAGGTGCGGTTATTTCTGAGATTGGTTTATTCCCAATCCATGGGAATAAATATAACTCAAATCGCCTGATAACTTTATTTTTATGAGTTTCAGCCTTATTTTTCATGTGAGTTTGCCACCACTCGCGAGCAATTACTTCAAAGCTATTTTCAACGCCAATTTGATTTGAAATTTTTTCTGCTTTGCGGTTTTCACTAGGATCAATAGGTGGATCATTGGCAAGTAAACTTCTTGCTTTATCCCTTTTTTCACGTGCATGAGCTAATGTAACTTCTGGATAAGATCCCAACGCAAGAGTTTTACGCTTACCCCAAAAGCGATAGTCAAATCGCCATAACTTACTTCCAGTATTTTGAATAAATAAATAAAGTCCCTTCTCATCAGAAAGTTTGTAGGGTTTGTCTTTTGGTTTTGCATTATTTATAGCGATTGAAGTAAGTGGCATAGATGTCCTTAGCTTATTCAGTTGTTTTATTTGTTGATTCACAGCTAGTTATTTAAATAGAACTTCATACAACTAAAAACAATTCTAGAAGTGCAGGCTATCAATATTGCCTAGTGTTTATTCATTTAATAAATCAGCGTGTAAAACAAGCACAAATTTAAACTCTCCTTAAAGAGCCCTTAATCAGGATTCTTGTATTTTCATTCTACAACTTTTAATTAATGGAAAAGATAAGCTCAATAAAGTGTTTAAATAACTTAACCTTACGCAGTAAATCTCTCAAAGCCTTATATAATAAGGGATTCATGCGATTTTGACGGTAGGGCATGAATGTGATTTATGGTCTACCGTCAATTCTACCGTCAGAATTGACGGTATGTAAAGAAATTGTATGAAACATTGTGGAATGAAAAAAAGCCGCACAGTTAATATCTGTGCGGCTTTTAGAGGGGTTTCGATACCTTGTGAACCCCTTGTGTGGTGGTGAAAGAGGGACTTGAACCCTCGACCCCAGGATTATGAATATTAAAATCGTCTACGATTTAAAATGTCGATTTTAGTATATTAAATGATACTATTACCAATATTAAAGTTTAATTTATTG
>Ga0209097_10001052_pt1 | contig 24513 bp, 26 predicted proteins | sample AD_UKC052_MetaG_FD_184419 | JGI IMG/M metagenome (GOLD analysis project Ga0209097, IMG submission 184419) | Active sludge microbial communities of municipal wastewater-treating anaerobic digesters from USA - AD_UKC052_MetaG (SPAdes) (version 2) | ecosystem: Engineered > Bioreactor > Anaerobic >... | reverse complement strand
GGTGTTCGTTGTCGCGGAAATGTTCGGCCATTGTCAGCGCGGTCAACGGGGTGATCATGCGGGCTCCGGGGAGTTCTCCCATCTGTCCGAAGACAAGAGCGGTTTTGTCAATAACCCCCGATTCCTTCATTTCCAGCCAGAGGTCGTTTCCCTCGCGGGTCCGTTCTCCGACGCCGGCGAAAACCGAAATTCCGCCATGTTTGGTCGCCATATTGTGGATCAGTTCCATGATGATGACCGTTTTCCCGACACCGGCACCACCAAAGAGTCCCGTCTTTCCTCCCTTGACATAGGGGGACATCAGGTCAATCACCTTGATCCCGGTCTCGAACACCGTATCGCGTGGCTCGATGCTGGCGAAGGAGGGAGGATTGTTGCGGATCGGAAGCGTCGGGCTCTCTTCACCAAAATCGCCCAGCCCGTCCAGCGGCTGTCCCAGCGCGTTGAAGAGCCGGCCGAGCACTTTTTGTCCGACAGGGACCAGGATCGGTTTCCCGGTATCGATGGCCTCCATCCCGCGGGCCAAGCCCTCGGTCGGTGCCATCGAGACACAACGCACGATTCCTCCCTCCATCTGCATGGAGACTTCGGCGATCACCGTGCGGGTTGTTCCGTTTGATGCTGTGTGGTGGATCTCGATCGCGTTCCGGATTGACGGAATGAATTCTTTGCTGAATTTGATATCGATGATCGGTCCGACGACCTGCAAAATTTTTCCGCGGTTGTTTGCCATCGCTCAGTCCTCGCTCTGTTCGCGTTTCTGTTTGAGTATGTTGAGCACGTTGAACGCGCTCGAGATTTCGGCCAGTTCCTGCGTGATGACGAGCTGGCGTGTTTTGTTGTATCGCAGCCTGAGATCATCCAGGATTGTGGCCGCGTTTTCATTGGCACTCTTCATGCTGATCAACCGGGAGCAGTTTTCTCCGGCGGCTGTCTCCCACCAGGCCCGGGCCAGGCAGGCTTCGATCCAAGGTCCGGTCAGGCTTGTGAAGAGGGTGGCCGCGTCCGGCTCCACGAGGGGCCAGGACGAGATCCCGTCGGGATCATCCGCGGCTTCGGCGGAAACGGATTCGCCCACCGTCTCCTCCGGTGGCCAGACCTGGACAAACTGCGGTGTCTGTTCGAGGATGGACACGAAGCGGTTGAAGGCGAAGACGACCCGCCCCAACGATCCGTTGGCGATGTCACGGGCCCAGCCTGCGGCCAGGCTCGCGGTGTCGCGCTGCCAGCTCTTGTCGGGAGCCTCAAGGAGCGAGTTAGGTTTGCGGCGCATGATCGAGTTCCATTTCGGCGAAAGCCGTCCCACCACGGTAATCCCGATTGCGCCCATTCTGGGGAGCTCACGCGCAACGCGTGCCAGGAGACGGTCGTTGAATGCGCCACAAAATCCCTTTTGGGACAGAAAGATCACCAGTTCATGGCGGGGGGCGGACGATCCTCCGGGGCCGGTCTTCTCCCCGGATGCCGGATCCTCGTCCATGGCGAGTGCCACCCGTTTCATCAGGCGGGCAAAGGACTCATGGTAGCGCCGGGCGTTTTCGGCCCCGCGCCGGACCCGGCCGATCCGGGTATGGGTTACCAGCTCCATGGCGCGGGTGACCTTGCGCAGTCCCTCGATGGCCCGGATGCGCCGTTTAATTGCGAGAAGCTGAGCCATCAAGGAATTCCTTTTTGTATTCAAGGATTATCGTGCGCAGGGTCTCTTCGAGGTCCTTGTCAATGCTGCCCTTTTCTACCAGGCTCCTGCGGACGTCACCATGCTTCTCCTGGAAACGGGCCAAGAGTCCCTTCTCGAATTCGTCAACGGACTCGGAGGGTACGTCGCTGATCAGGTTGCGGGTTCCGGCGTAGAGCGAGATGACCTGATCGACGGTCGCCATCGGGCCACCCTTGTTCTGTTTGAGAAGCTCGACCATCAGTTTCCCTTTTTTGAGCTGGGCGATTGTCTCGGCATCCAGGTCGGAGGAGAACATCGAGAAGGCTTCTTTTTCACGGAACTGGGCGAGGTCAATCCGCAAGGTCCCCGAAACCTGACGCATCATCTTTTGCTGGGCACTGCCGCCGACACGGGAGACGGAGATACCGGCGTTGACAGCCGGGCGGACTCCGGCATTGAAGAGATCCGCCTCAAGGAAGATCTGTCCGTCGGTGATGGAAATCACGTTGGTCGGGATGTAGGCCGAGATGTCGTTCCCCTGGGTCTCGATGATCGGAAGCGCGGTCATCGAACCGGCCCCCAAATCGTCTGAGAGCTTTGCCGCCCGTTCGAGAAGCCGGGAGTGCAGGTAAAAGACATCACCGGGGAAGGCTTCCCGCCCGGGGGGGCGGCGCATCAGGAGGGAGATATGGCGGTAGGCCGCAGCGTGCTTCGACAGATCGTCGTAGATCACGAGGGTGTCCCGTTTTTTTTCGTACATGAAGTATTCGGCGATGGCGCAACCGGCGTAGGGTGCGAGGTACTGGGTAATCGCCGGGCTGGAGGCCGGGGCGTTGACAATGACCGTGTTCTCAAGGGCTCCGTGGCGTGCCAGATCGGCGACCAGCTTGACGACTGTTGCCTGCTTCTGTCCGATGGCCACGTAGACCGAGATGACACCCGTATCTTTCTGGTTGATGATCGCATCGACGGCCAGGGTCGTTTTCCCGGTCTGTCGGTCGCCGATGATCAGTTCGCGCTGTCCCCGTCCGATCGGCACCAGACTGTCGACGATCTTGTATCCGGTTGCGAGGGGAACGCGGACCGGCTGGCGTTCAACCACACCGGGAGCGGAACGCTCCATCGGGTAGGCTGCGTTGGTGGCCACCGGTCCTTTTTCGTCCATCGGGTTGCCGATCGGGTCGATCACGCGACCCAAGAGGCCCTCGCCGACCTTGATCTCCATCACCCGGCCGGTGCGCTTGACCCAGCTCCCTTCGCGGACAGCGGTATGCCGCTCGAGAATGGCGCAGATCACTTCATCTTTTTCGAGGTTGAAGACGAGTCCGTAGATGTCATTGGGAAACTCGACCATCTCGCCATTTTCGACGTGGGGCAACCCGCGGACCCGGGCGATGCCGTCGGCAGATTCGATGACCTGTCCCGATTCGTCCGAACTCGCCTCGATGTCAAAGCGCTCGATTTTCTGTTGAATGCTCTCAAACGAAAAGTCTTTCATTCCCATGGTGCCTGTTCAAACCTCACTTTTCCCTCAAGACGCCCCGAGCGCCTGTTTTAACTGGTAAAGACTGGTGCGAACCCCGAGATCAATCATTGTGTTGTCGCACTCGATCAGGAGCCCCCCGGAGAAATAGCGGGAGACCTTGTTATAGACGAAGACCTGTTTGCCAAAGAGTTCCCTGAGCTTTGCGGCAACCCGTTTGCTCTGTTCCTCAGTCATGGGAATCACGGTTGTGACTTTGGCGTAGAGACAGTTACGCATCCGGCTGAGCGTTGCCAGGAATTTGGCACGCAGGCGTTCGTAGTAGATGAAGTCCTCGTTTTTAATGAGTTGCCTGAGAAAGGAGAGATAGGCGTCACTGAAATAGATGATCAGCATCTCATCGACCCACTCCAGTTTTTCTCCGATGCTCTTCAAGGGGTTGAAGAGGATGTCCGTGATCTCGAAATTCTGGCTGCAGAGAATATCGAAGGTAAAGGCGTCCCGCACGAACTCGTCGAGAAGTTCTTCCTCTTCAAGGATCATGATCATCATCGGAAGGTCGTAGCGGTAATTCTGCACCTGTCGTCTCCTGCTTCCCTTACACCCGTGTCATCTTTTCAAACTCGCGTATCCGGTTTTCGAGCACCTGTGCCTGTTGCTCACTGGTCAAGCCTGTTCGCAAGACCCGCTCGCAACCGGAGATGATCAACTGGTTGATGCGGTGACCGGTCAGCGCAAGGAACTGTTCGGATTCGGCGGCCAGCTCCGCTTCACGCTGCTTGCGCATTTCGTTCATCGCAGCATGTGTTTCCTTCTCGAGTTCCTCAAACCGGCTACGGGCCCGTTCGCGGGCTTCGGCCAGGAGTTCTTCACGTTCGCGGTCGATTGCAGCCAGTCTGCGGGTAAGGTCCGAAGAAGTTCGTTCAGCCTTGCGGGCAGCCTCATCGGCCGCCTCAAGGTCGCTGGAGATTTTGTTTTTTCGCTCATCAATGGCCTTGGTGATGGGCGGGAGGACAAATTTGGACAGGACAATCAGTACGATAACAAAGGAGATGAGAGTCCAGATGGCAACACCGGGTTCAAACGTAAACACGGAAGATCCTCCTTGAACGAAAGCGTCTGCACATCACCCGAGGGATCAGGGCTGTGGCGTTTGATTGCTGACTGTGCTTGTGACAGCAGGTCGTGCACCGTGAGCAGCTGCCTGTGCTGTCGGCTGGGGTGTCTTGCTGGCCAGCATGATCGCTATGACGAGTGCATAGAGGACGGCCGCTTCGATAAAGGCAATCCCGACAAAGATCAATGGCCTGATTCGACTGGTGATTTCGGGCTGGCGGGCGATGCTTTCAAAGGCACGGCTCATCATGAGTCCGATACCGAGGGTTCCGCCCAATGCGGCGATGCTGATGGCGATGGCTGCTCCGAGTGAGTCCATGTGAAATGCTCCTTAATGTTTTTGCTCCGCCTCGGCGACCATCAGGGCGCTTAGAAAGGCGAAGACGTAAGCCTGGATGAAACTGACAAAGAGTTCAAAGAGGAGGATAACGATGCCTCCGAAAACGGAAAAGACCGGGACAACCGCGTTTGTTGCGCTTGCGGCGAAAGCGATAATCGTCAGGAAGAGGGCGTGTCCGCCGGACATATTGGCAAAGAGACGAACAGCCAGGGAGACCGGTTTGAAGAGTTGGCTGACGAGTTCGATCGGAAACATCAGGGCGACGACCGGACCACTGACGCCAGAGGGAATCAGGCTCTTCCAGAAGCCGAAGGGCCCATGAACCTTGAAGCGCAAGGCAACGGCGAGGGTGAAAAACACGAAGGCCAGGGCAAATGTCTCATTGAGGTTACCGCTCCCCGAGGTGGCACCCGGGATGACGTTTGCCAGATCGTTGAAAAAAATGAAGAGGAAGACGGAAAGGAAGAGGGGTGTCCAGCGCCGGGTGTCCAGTTCATTTGGTTCGAGAATCTGGGAACGAACAAACTCGATGGTGATCTCGAAGAGATTTTGCGAGAGCCGGTGGGGAATGCGAGTCACCCGGCGCCGGGCCAGGAAACCAAACACAAGGACCAGTGCGACCGAGATGAATGTCCAGAGGACGGCTGCCGTGATCGAGAGGTCGATTCCTCCAATGTGGATCGGGACGAGAACTGTCGGTGTGTGATGCATGGTGCTGTACCCGCCTGCCTCTTCCGCGCTGGCGGTCGTGTCCGAACCGGTCAAATCGGGTCCGGAACGTGGCCGTCGGTGGGACGGGGAGTCCTTCTTCACATCCGGACGGTCCTGACCGTGCCGGTATAGCGAAGGGTATGCAAATCGACGGAGGACCGGCAAGAAAATTCTTGTGATTCGGGGTTCCTCGGGCGGGAATGGTCCGCAATCCGTGTTCTCACTGTCGAAAAGCGCTGCAAACGTGGTTACATTTAAGGATGGAACGTGACGGGCAAGGGGGCGGATATGGCAGCAAAAGACAGACCCTCATTCAAGCTTGGGTACACCTGTGTTACCCCGGGCGTGGCCGCCCTCCTGCCTCCAGCCCTGATCATGGAACTCTTTACCCGGCACGAGGCCCGCGACTGGGGCGCGATCCAGCCCGAGGACGCCCTCGAGAATGACCGGAACGCCGACAGTGGCGGCCGGGTCCGGAGCGTCTACCTGGTCTCTCCTGATCGCATCCGTCAGGCTGGCGGGGTTCCCGCGCCGGCTTCCGAAAATGATGCCATGCCGGATGACGCGGTCGAGGTCTGGATCATCACCGAACCGGACCGGTTTGACAGCATCCTCATGCTCCCCGGGGAGTACATTGCCTGGGAGTCCGGTGAAAAGCGGGTCTATCGCGAACGGCTGCATGCCGCTCTCCAGGCCACTCCGGGGCATGTTTCGGCCAGTGCCGCCCCCGGTGACGACAAGTCTCAAACCGGACAACGGCCCCTGCCCGGCGAAGATTTTTTTTCGTGGCTTGAAGAGTTCTTCACCGCCGTATACTGGACACGCTACCGTGAGCAGCGCTTCGAGCGGCGTTTTGCCAAGGGCATGCTTGTTCCCGGTCTGGACCGGATGACGGATGACGGACTCGAAAAGAACATCGACGAATTCCGCAGGGAACTGGTCAAAACGATCCGGGACGGTACCTTCCGCTTCCGTTTTCTCCGGCGGATTGATCTGGATGAGGAAGGGAAGCGCCGGACCGTCGCCCTTCCGGTGATGCGGGACCGGCTTCTCGACAACATTCTCGCACGCTTTCTTTCGAACCGTCTCGGGCTCCGGCCACATGCCCATGTCCTTGTGACGAGTCGCCATGTGCAGAAACTGATCACGGGGGGGCATGCCTCCTGGTTCATCCGGACGGACATTGAAGGATTTTTTGACAGCATTGACCACACCAAGATCAGGGCATGGCTCGAGAAGCAGGGTCTGCAGCAGGAGGTCGGCCGTCTTGTCTCGGAACTGGCCATCACCCCGCGGCTGACTCCGGAAGAGATGACGCTCTTCCGGACGGAGAATACCCGGACCGGGTGGGAGCAGGCCGTGCGTAGTGCCATGACTCCGGTCCGGGGGCTCCCGCAGGGTCTCTATACCTCCAACATCCTGGCAGAGGCCTGGCTTGCCGACTGGATTGCACGTCACCCGCTTCCCAAGAGGACGGCTCTTGTGCGGTACGTCGATGATTTTCTGTTTCTCGCCGAACGCTGGTCCGGCCTGCGGGCACTCAAACGCTACATGAAGCGGATGGCAAAGGATCTTTCTCTCGGGTTTTCCGCCGGGAAGACCGTTTCGGGCCGGGTCAGGGATGGCTTCGATTTTCTCGGGTTCTTCCACCGCCCCGGGTATGCCCGGAGGAGTGACCGCTCTGTCCGGCGTTTCAAGATGCGCTGGATCGAGGCCTTGGAGAACCCGATGCGGTTTCTGGAGAGCCGGATGGATCCCTGGTACCTGCACGGGTTGATCGATACCACGGATGACGCCATGCTCCGGGAGAGTGTGATCTTCGGGTTGGTTGTGTACTATTACAATCTCTCAATAATTGGCTGGGGCCGGACCTGGGAACCGGCCAACCTTCTGGAATACGACAATCTCCAGCAGGTGCTCCCGCAGATCGTCGAGGGACAGGTGGAGATCGAGGAGGGCGAGGCCGACACGCTCCGCGAGCGGTTTGCGGAGCTTGGCAGGGATCTTTTCGAGATCACCATCTCGGGGAGTGCGCTCTACAATTCTTTCTGTACGGATTTCAGGCAGATTGATGACCTGAATCGCTGGGCAGGCCGGCTCTTTTCGGGATATGCGGCCCGCAAGGGTTTGACAAAACCCGTGCTTGAAGACCATCTCAAGTGGTACTTCTATTTCAGAAAACATCGCACCGGGTATAACCGCAAGGTTCTCAGGGAGTACATCCGTCTTTACGGAGAAAAAAAGGCGCTCATCGAGAAACTGGCCAAAAACTCGCCGCTCTGAAGTATGGCGTGTGCGGTATGAAATGCTCCCGGGCAAGAACCACAGGGAGAGACACGATTGTTTGAAGCATCAGCAACGAGGTTGGACGAAAATCCGGTGGGCGCGGAGCAATTCGATTTTTTCGGGATTCTGGCGCATCAGGCAGCGTGCAGCCGTGCCTGTATCTTGTCCCGGATTGCATACCGAGGGGGACGGGCCAATTCACGGGTCGTGGGGGATTGCTCCATGGGGAGTGGTTGCGTATCTTATGATGAGCGGGCCAGACAGGGGTATTGACAGGTCAGCAAGCCGTTCATTGCTTGCCATTTTCAGAAGAGAGATACGTTTTTTGCTTGCCCCTGCCCGGCTCGTTTTTCGCGACACGACCCCGCTTGAATTATTTCTAGCATTTTGCTATCCTTGGTTCCGGGATTGGCATTTTTGTGCGCCATTCGGTGCGAGAGGACAGGGCAACATCATGGGCAGGAGCAGCTTTCTCGAGAGAACACCCTTGGGTGGTTCCGAGGTGGAACGCTGGGCGAGCGAGTACAATCTGGCATTATTCCCGGAAGAGAGGCGGGGCAGTCTTCTGGCGGAAAAGCTGGAGACGGCCTGCCGGATGCTCAGGGCTGAGGATCCGGTCAGCGAGATCAGCCAAGCGACCGGATTGACACCGGAAGAAATCGACACCCTTCTCTATTGATGACTGGTGCGGTACCCGCCCCGCAGGGCGGGTGGTGGATCAGTTTCCTGGCTTGAGAAAGCTGATCCGGTCGTTGATCTCGCGTTCGATTGTAGCGATGTCGTACGAGACACGGACCTTCTGGTCCTCGTTGGGTACCATATCCTTGTTGTTGTAGGCGATAAAGAAATGGTCCGTTGAGCCACTCTTGACGCGGACAAAGGTCCGGACGTCAAAGTCGATAGCCGAGACTGTCAACTGCTCGCCGGTCTTGATACCGCCCAGATCCGTTTTGGCCCAGCCGATTTTCCCGACATATTTGTTTTCCAGATAATCGCGGTCAAAGCTGGAGATGTCACTCTTGTTCGATGAGAAGATGGCACACCCGGTCAGGGCAAAGACGAGGACGAGGGTTGCCGTGATGCGTCTGTTCATTCAGAACCTCCGTGCAGGTTGTTCTTCAAGTATACTGCTTCGCCCGCATTCGCACAGCATCAACGAATCAACGCCGGATCGGTGTCGGTTTCTCGGAGGATGGTCTGCAGCCGGTTCCTGACTCCGACAAGGAAGGGGATCAGGGAGACATAGTCCGGATACGACCAGGGGAGGGGGACAAAGGCATGGCCCTTCCATGCGAGGGTGATCTCGCCATAGATCCCGGTCCCGAGGTAGAGGCGATGGGCGTGATCCTTGGTGCTCGCCAGGACCAGTTTGGAGAGGGTCATGAAACCGGGATCGATGTTGACAGGGCGGCAGTCATTCTCTCGGAGCGTCAGTTCCCGCTCGATTGCGCAACTGGCATGCTTGTCCCCCGGGAGGAGCCGCTGTTCCCGGAGGTTCCGGAAGATGCAGACCTGCTTGCGCATGCCTTCCCCGAATTCTTTTTTGTAATACCCTGTAAAGCTGTCAAAGAGGAAGGTCTCGCTCGAGGCCAGGAGCGGGCCGTAGTTTCCCGTCAACCGTTCCCGGATGGAGAGGATCAGGTCATCAGAGCCGGCCATGATGGCCACCAGGGGGAGTGCGAGGGGTTCAGGGGTCATACGGGCGTCGATGGTGTAACGGGACATGGTTTCCTCCGGTTCGATTGACGCATCAAGACTGCCCATCTTCTCCGTGTTTTGCAATAGATTTCGGGAATGAGCACTGACAAGATCGTTGTTCCCTTCAACCGGCCGGACATTGATGAGGCCGACATAGCCCGCGTGGTGGCCACCCTCCGTTCGGGCTGGATCACGACTGGCCCGGTCGTCCGCGAGTTTGAAGCGGGCTTGCGGGAATATCTCGCGGTCCCGCACGTGGTCTGCCTCAATTCTGCGACAGCCGCCATGGAGATGGCTCTCCTCGCGCTGGGGGTCGGCCCAGGCGACGAGGTGGTGACGACAGTCTACACCTATGCGGCGACGGCCAATGTCGTGCGGCACACCGGGGCGCGGCTGGTGCTGGTCGATATCGGGCCGCAGGGTTTTTCGATCGATCCGGTGGCGGTGGCTGCCGTCCTCGGCGAGCGCACCAAGGCCGTGATCCCCGTTGATATTGCGGGAATCCCCTGTAACTACCCAGCCATCAGGGCGGCTGTGGATGCGCTCAAAGGGAAGTTTGTTGCGAGCAATGAATATCAGGAGTGTCTCGGAACTCCGGCCATCCTTGCGGATGCGGCCCATGCTTTTGGAGCCCGGTTTGGCGGGAGGAGATTCCCTGCAGGGGCCGACATGGCCGCCTACTCCTTTCATGCCGTCAAGAATCTGACGACCGCGGAGGGCGGGGCTTTGGCCTTTGCGGATCTGGGTTCAGGGCAGGGTCTGAATTTCGGTGAACAGTCCTCAGGCCGGCTTTCGGAGGCTTTCGAGCGTCGGGTGAGACTCCTGGCCCTGCATGGCCAGTCCAAGGACGCTCTGGCCAAGATGGCGGCCGGAAGCTGGGAATATGATATCGAAATATCCGGATACAAACACAATATGACGGATCTCCAGGCCGCCCTGGGGATCGGTCAGCTCGCCCGCTACGGAGCCCGGCTTGAGCGACGCAGGGCGATCTGCCGGCGCTACCAGGAGGGTCTGCCCGAGTCACTCTGGATCCATCCCTTTGCGGGATACCTTGACAAGCCTGGTGCGGATGAGCCGGCCTGTCATATCTATCCCCTGCGCATGCGGGGGTATGATGTGGAAAAACGGAATGCCCTGATCGCATCCCTGGCTGTCGAGGGCGTTGCGGCCAATGTCCACTTCAAGCCCCTGCCGCTTTTTACAGCTTTCAGGGACGAGTTCGACATCATGCAATATCCCAACGCCTGGGCGGCCTGGTCTTCAGAAATCACCCTGCCGCTCTATCCCGGCATGACGGACGAACAGGTGGAGTACGTCATCATGAGCCTGCGCAAGATAGTCGGGTTGGACTGATCCCGGAATCCGTTGCATCATCGGGGGATGAAATCATCCAGGCTGCAAGCCGGGATGCCCGCCGGGGGATGATGCCTGTTCATCGTACAGATTTTTGCACCGGCCCGGGTGTGCTCAATGTCTTGTTCCGAGAACAAAGCGGACTGGAAGACGGGCACGCACGGGGACCGGTTTTCCGTCGATCCGGCCCGGAGTGAAGGGCACACCGGGAAGTTTGGCGAGGACTTCCTCGTCAAATCCGTTTCCAGCACCGCGGACGATCCGGCAGGACCTGATCCATCCGCCGGCATCCAGGTCGATCTCGGCCAGCACCAGGGCCTTGTGGATTCCGAGGAGTGCGGCCTTTTCGGGAAAGACGAAGAGTTGCTCCAGGGAGACCAGGGGACGGGGGAGATCGTCGAGTTGACTGGCCGCGTACCAGTCCGACTGGCCGCTGCCTGGCTGCGGGGTGTTTGTCACGGGGCTGGTCTCCTGTCTCCCGGGCTGGATGATCGACGGTTGTGGCCTGATGAAGCGCTCGATCGTGAGGGCCTTCTCGCCGGGTCTCCCCGCCGGACTGCCGGACTTCCGGAGCGGAGTGCTTTCACCGGAGACCAAAAAGAGGACGAGAACCGTGATCCAGAAGAGGAAGAGCAGACTGACCCGATGGCGCTGGATGAGGGCGCGGATCATCGGGTTGATTCCATTACGAAAAAGAATTTTGAGAGATCGAGACTTTCGAGAAGACGCAAGGCACGCCGGACGAGGTCGTAGGGACAGTCCGCATCGATGGCCAGCGTCGGGGTACCAGTCCTTCGGGCGGTCTCTTGTCGCAGGAGTGCCAAGGTTGCGGGGTCAGGGAGGGCATCGCTCACCTGGAGGGTCAGGCTGCCTGAGCCGAGCTGTCCGGTTGCCGTGAGAAAGAGCCGCAGGGGCGGGTGCTCCGCCTCGGCGAGCGGGGATGCCGTCCGTGCAAGGCGGACCGGGGGCGGGTCATCCCCGGAAAAGTGGGAGGACAAAAGAAAAAACACCAAGAGGATGAAGGCCATGTCCGCCAGGGATGAAAAGGGAACAAGGGGCAGGATTTGGCGACGGCGCGGGATCTGCATCACTCGTCCTCGAAGGCATAGCGCTTGATCCCGGCTTTGCGCAGGGTGGCGAGGACCGGCCCGATATGCTTCCATGCAGTCGTCCCGCCGGCCTGGATCAGGGCCAGTGACTTGCGGTGTTTGCCCAGCCAGGACTCGAGGTCCCGGGGCGGGAGATCCTGGCCGTCGGCCTTCAGGTTTCCGGCCTGGTCGATCACCAGATGGAGGACAGCGCCCTGTTCGAGTGGAGGTCCGCCCTGGCCCTGCTGCAGGCTCCCGGGCAGGAGTCCTGTGGATACACTGACGGCTGTCGTCAGGAAAAAGATGATCAGCAAGAAGGCGATATCGGCCATCGAGGAAGCCGGAACCCCGCCGCTCGCCCGTTCCGTCGAGCGCAGCTTCACCGGAGTTTCCCGGTATCGGCCAGGGAGGCGGAAAGTTCGGCGGCCGTTTTCTCGATGGTCGAGGCCAGCCGGTCGATGCGGTGGACCGCATAATTGTGGAAAGCGAAAGCGGGAATGGCGATGATCAGGCCGGCGGCTGTCGTGATCAGGGCTTCAAAAATTCCGGAAGAAACGACCCGGGCGCTGACGGAGTCCGCTGCGGCGATCGAGCCGAAGGCTCCGATCATTCCGGTGACCGTCCCCAAAAAGCCGACCAAGGGAGCGAGGTTGGCGATCGAGGCCAGCAGGGCCAGATTGCGTTCCCGGGCGGCGATGTCGATGGCTGCCAGGGTTTCGACCTCCCGCTCGAAGATCTCCGGGGATCCGCCGCCCGCCGCATGCCGGGACAGGGCGCGTTCGAAGATGGCGGACATGGCGCAGGCCGGATGGGTGCGGCACCATAGGAGGGGGTCCTCTCCCCGGCGGGCGGTGGCGATCAGGCCGGCCGCAAAGCCGTCACCACCACTTTTATGGCGCAGGTTATGGATCATCCGTTCGGTGATCAGGGCCAGGCCGGCTGCGGCCAGGAGGAGCAGGGGATACATGAAGATCCCCCCGAGGTCGAAGTAGCGGGAGAGCGGATAGACGGTTGGTTTTGGTGAAGACTGGGCCTCGTTGGTGGCTGCGCTCGAACTGGCCGGATGTGCTCCTCCCTGACTACCGGTGGCCGGTAAGGGACCGCAGACCATGAGAAAAATGCAGACGAACAGGACTCGGGTCATCCGGGACTCCTTGCGTGTGGTGTGCTTGTCAAAACATACTATTCCGGCGAGGCCCCCGCAGGGGAAAGAATACAGGAGGGGTGGCTCGCGAACCGCCCCTGTAAATCAAAAACTCTGGCAATAAAAACGTGATTGGTGATGCCCTGCCCGGGTGCGAACCGGGCAGGGCTGTGTCATTGTGTGGGATGAGAGCAGGACGTTTTCACGTGGGCATGCACGGGGCAGATGTTGCCCAAAGACGAGCATTTTAGGCCTTCGCTGCCCCAATTTGTGATACCATGGATGGATGCTGATCGACATGGAGGGGATGCGATGAATTACGTGCGTTTGAGCATAGGGATGCTCTTGGTCGTGTACCTTGGGTGCCAGGAAGATTGCCCGAAGCCAGGGGAAACACTCTTTGTTTTTGGGCAAGTTGGGAAGACTGGATACATGACACAGGCTGGAAGGGTTACCATTAAGCCAAAGTATTTCACTGGAAGTCAGTTTTCAGATGCAATATCGGTTGTGTTGAGAAATACTGACAAAAAGTGTTTGTTCATTGATCACTGTGGTCGGGTGTTGTTTGATGCGGAAGGGTATGATCATGCTGAGAACTTCGTTTCTGGATACGCTGTGGTTAAGAAAGGTGTGAGAAGTTATATTATTGCAACGAATGGAAGCATTGTACTGGAAAAAAGTCCGCTGAAATTTCGTGAGTATTTTTCAGATGGTCTTATTCCTGTAACTAAAGGGTCCGGCGATGACAAGATCGCTGGTTTTTCGGATTTGCAGGGAAATATCAAGTTTCTGAAGTACAAGATTACAAGGGCATTTGGAAGTGGCCTGGCTCCCGTTTGTGAAGACAAGACGTTTAACTACATTGATGTGCATGGAAACACAAAAATAAAAACAGAGTATGTTGCAGCGAAGTCTTTCCATGAAGGATTGGCAGCAGTTCTTGTCGGGGCAAAGTATGTACGAGAAATGGGAGACCCGGGTGAGCGTCTTGTTGGTGGGAAGTGGGGGTTTATCAATACCAATGGAGTCCTGGTTGTGCCAGCGGTATATGATAGTGTGGAAGAATATTCTGAAGGGTTGGCGGCTGTTAAGTCAAATCATAGATGGGGCTACATAGACAGGCAAGGGAAATTAGTTATAAGATGTAAGTACGAATTCACCGGGCAGTTTTATCATGGCTTTTCTCGTGTGAGCGAGGATTTCAAGAATGATTATTACATCGACAGGAGTGGGGAAAAGGCATTTGAACCTGTTGAAGAACAATGATGCTGTTCTCAGCGAAAAATGGATTATACCAGCGGGTGCACAGGTAAGTGTTGTTGGTAGCACTGTGGAATTATGACCCACATCTCCACTGGTGGGTTTTTCCAATAGGTCAACGTGGTAATTACATAAATATCGAAACATTGAGGTGATAAATGAGAAACTTATTAGAAATATTAATGGCTATGGCTTTTTTATCAATTCTTGCCTGTAGCGAACGAATGAAAATTGTTGAACTTGAGAAGACTGGGGAAATTGCGCGGGACAAAAAAAACCAGTTAGAAGAGTTTGTGTTTAACCAATTTTTACCATCAATCAAGAAAACAAATATGAATTCAATTAAAAGTCTTATGCCGGCGAGAGGGTTTTTTCCAGGGGGTTTGATTACAATAAATGGCCAGGAACTTGATGATTTTTTGAAGGAAAAGACTGGGATTCTGTATCGTTACTTGTATGACAATTCTTCTAAAGATGGCATGTTCCCATGGTTGATAAAAAAAATACCGTTTGTAAGCTGGTTGAAAAATAATCTACATGAAGGATCCATTTTTGTGAGGTATAAGAAGGTTTATGATAGAGTAAGGGATAGACACATGATAATAGCACATGTGTTTTTTACAGAAAGTATTGAATCCCATGAGAAATACAGATTTACGTTCTCATATGAAGCAGGCAAATGGTTTTTTTCAGGAGTTTTTTAATAAAATAAATTTGTAAACATGTAATTGGTGCAGGCTTCGGGATGAGGGATTGTTTGCTTCATATAGAGTGGCACCCCTTGCACCTTATGCGAAGTGAGTGCCCGAGACCCGGGCGGCTGTAGTCTGTACTGTTCGTTGAGACTGTGCCCTGGTCTTCATGCCATGAAAGGATTTTACTCCGTTGCGTACCGTTGTCCTGATACTGCTCTGCGTGTGTATTCCATATGCCAGTCATGCCGCCAGCCAGGCCAGCCCCGAATGGTTTGACCGGGTTGCCGCCAGGGCCCTGGATTTTATCCCGGTTCACAACGCTTGCATGGAATTCCTGGATGGCATCCGGGCCGACGCAGCTTGATGAAACGTTAAGGGCGGAAAGTGTTTTAGCTCAATATAAAGAAGGCAAGCAGAACGTGTTTTGGTCGTAGATATCAACACCAACTGTAGGTAGAAAGTGAGGGTGTTTGGACAATGAAAATTAAATTGTTTATCCTGTGCTGGATGATACTAAATGTTGCTGGTTGCAAGGACAAAGGCAAAGAAGTGCATGGCATCGAAAATCTACCCAGGGAGGAAGATGTTATCACTGTTGTGGGTGGGATACCAATACCAAAAAATTCCGAAATACTGAATCTGACAGGCAGGTGTATTACAAATATTGAGTGGGGAGTGCTTGCGACGTGTTCGAATTTGGAAAGTTTAATTTTGCGAAATAATCCTTTGCAAGGTATTGAAGGCATCAAAGCCTTGCGGAGAATTAAATCGCTAATACTCGCACGTACTTATATAAGGGATATCTCTCCGCTATGTGCGCTCGACTCGCTAAAAGAATTAAATATAAAACGAACGTTCGTGACAAACATAACCCGACTACCAAGGTCGCTAAAAAAATTATATATAGATATAGAGATAGGTGATAAAGAGATAAGAAAATTCAAAAAAAATAATCCTGGTTGTGTTGTTATGTTTGATGATAGCTTCGAAAGCAGTAAGAAAAAGAGTCGTGGTCCGATTGATCCAGATGTTTTACGCAATCCAGAAAAATATATCCCTACGTGGGCACGTGGTCTTGAGTGACAATCCACTCAGCCTTCTTGGCATCATGAGAAGGGGGAGCCCGAGACCGTGGCTCGGGCGCGGGGAGATTGAACCTTGCTGCAAGCAAAACCCATTCTCAGGAGAGACACAGATGGAGGTAGTTCCTGGCAGGGCTTCGACATGACAGACCTGCCATTCGCGCTCAGTTGCAGACATCGCCAGTCTGCTTTGATTGATCAGATTCCCGGGCGCTTGCCTTTATCGGTTATATGAACAAGGGCGGTCAGGATCAGCCTTTGTTGTTTTTCAGGTTTTCGACTTCAGACTGTGTCAGTCCGCTGCATTTTGAAACAAGATCAATGGATAAGCCTTCGGCAAGCATCCGACGGGCAGATTCGATCTTGCCTTCGATCTTGCCCTTGGTGATCAGGGCTTCTTCGTGTTCCCTCAGTTTTGTAGCAAACATGTGGCGCACCTCCATGGGTGATGTGATTTTTGCATATAACGCATCGGCATCAATATCGATGGTGCGTTTGGTGATATTTTGCAAGTAGCCATTAAACCAGCGTGCAAGAATTTTGAGTGACTCTGTTTCTTCGTTCTGTATGATTCCTACCAGCTCGTCCATCCCGGCCTCGAGCTCGGCTGGCTTACTATTTTCAATGAAAAACATTGCCGAGACAACATTGCGAATTTTTACCAGACTGCGTTTTGAGAACTGGTTGATCAGCACGGGAAAGTAGCGAAATCTGGGGATAAAGCCAGCGGGAATACTCTTCTCAATGAGTTCTGCTGTATTGCAGGGTACGTTCCATTCGTCGTCACCATTGTAGAGCAAGATGGGGAAGGTCGCCGGGTAGAGCCCACTTTCAGATCCGGGTTTGGCAAAACGGTACAATTCACCGGTATAGCGCAAAAAGCGAAAGGGCATGGTTTTGTCTACGGTGGATTGAAACTCGATCAGCAAAAAGATGTAGATGCAGCTCTCACGATAGGGGACTTTATAGACGATGTCCGACTCGAGCGTACGGAATTCCTCACTGACAAATTCTTTGTCGACCCTTTCCATGGCTTCAAAGTTCAGCTTTTTAACGAAAGGCAGGCGCACAAAGGAGCGCAGGAATTTTTCCACAAACAGTGGATGCGAAAAGACCCATTTGTAGCGTGCATCATGTCCTTGACTCATGTTTTGATCATAGCCCGGCGTTGGCCAAAAAGCAAGTTCGGCTTTACGGACATGAGCACCAAAACTAGCATCATTAAAAATGGCCTGTTGCTTTTATGTTTACGGCATCATGCGAAGGGGGAGCCCGAGACCGTGGCTCGGGTGCGGGGGAGATTGAACCTTGCCGCAGGCAAAATCAAATTCCCCCGCAAAGAGAAAATACAGGGTCAGGCAAAAAATTCTCAGGCCTGTCCATCACCGGTGGTGTTTCCTATACGGATGCCTGGATGTGGCAGCGACTCCCCGGTGCCACGCTCTCCCTGCAGGCCGGATACCGCTTCAAGCAGGGTGAACTGCTTTTTGAGCTCGGCTATGCCCGCAATCACATCGACGTCCTCTCACGCCTCCCGCTCGAGGATATCGAAGCCGTCAAGCTCCGGGTCGCGGTGATTGCCTGGCTGTGAGGGTTATGACTTTTTGAGTGTTTCGCGACAGCACCGCATACCCGCGAAGATGGCCGTGGCGATGCGTTCAGGGAAGCCTTCGGGGAGGCGTGTTGAAACGCGGTCGATTACGGCAGGTACCTGGTCGGCGACTTCCTCAAGAATGTCCACCATCATTTTTTCGGAAGAACCGGCGGCTTTGGCCGTGGACAGAAAGTGGTCCGGCTGCAGGCGATGCCAGTGGTAATGCCGGTTCTTTCCGTGCAAGGCCATGGCCATCCGGATTTTCTGGCGTTGCAGCGATCCGGTTTCCAGGAGAGGATAGGCGGACAGGATGTCGTAGAACGGTGTCAAGCGGAACCGGTTGCCGGCTTCAAGGAAGATGCTAAAGTTCTTGGCGTGGCCGTCAATGGCGGCCAGCAGCCAGAAGACGACCTGGATTTTCAAAAAATTCCTGCGGTCCGTTTCGGCTTCGCGGGAACCAAGCAAGAGTTGCATGATCTCCCGTATGCCCGGTCCGCCGTCGGATTCGTATTTCAGGTTTGGCGGGCACCCCAGAGCCTGGCACATGTCTTCCTGCGGGAGCCGGTAGATGCAGGATTCGTCAGCGGACCATTGGCGGTCAAAGCGTTTGACAACGAGAGCTTTCTGGTCTTCGAACATGCATATCCTTGCTTCGGGAACCGGCAAGCCAAACGCCTTGACCAATTCCAGACAAAGCCATTCGTTTTCGCAACTGCTTCCCAAATCAAGGCCGGAATGGGGGATGATGCCGATCGGGCGTTTGAAAATATGGGTCGTGGGTGTCGAGCCGACGGGCTGTGACCATTTTTTCCGGTACAGGGTGAGGGCGGTTTTTTCCTGAACACCGGCGATAGAAATCCGGAAGTCTCCCGCATCCTCGGCCATGCCCAGGGGGGCCGTCTCGTATTGGCGTAGTCGTGCGGCGATCGCCCCGGTCGAGAGAGGTTTGCAGTGCAGCGGTGCGGGAGGAATCACCGCGTCTTCAGTGATCTGGATGGCCCCGACGCAATCGCGTCCGATGGAGGCCAGCAAATCGAAGGGACGGTCGCTGGCAAGACGGAAGCGTCGTTGCAGCCTGGCCCGGATCTGCGGGTTGTCGGGAAGCAGGTTGTCGAAGAAATTCAGAACCTTGTCCCCGCGGTAGACCCGGGACGAGAGGGGCAGGGAAAGGGAGACCGGTCGGCGCGTGGGGTGTTCACGCCACTCTTCGCCGTAGGCAAAACCCAGCTCGCCCCCAGCACTTCGGGTCAGTTGGCCAATACGGATTCCATTGAGATGAAGATGCAGGGTGTCGACGGACGTCACCAGGGTGTCGCCCCCTGGTCGGGCTGCGAGTCAGGAGCGGCCGTTTTATCAGCAATGTGGAGCTCCAGGCCAAGTGCGGAGAGAATCTTGAACAGCGTCTCCACGCGGCTCCGTTCTGGATGATTCTCCAGGGCCGAGATCGTTGTCTGTTTGATGCCGACGAGTCGTCCCACCTGCTCCTGGTTCAGCGAACGCCGGATTCGCCGGTCCCGGATGACTTCGGCCAGCATGTCCGTTGTCGATATGACCATAAAGAGCCTCCGCGGGGGTGGGGTATGTTTTATCCCCTGTAAAGGATAGTCTCTTGTTTATCCCTTGTAAAGGATAAATGATTGTGCTTGCTCGTTCTTGGCGGACATAGTGTTTATATATGGCAAGATGCCTGTTTTTCCCAGACGTCGCGAACTAATGGAGAGCAATGGTTCAAGTCGTCTTGGTTGGAGAGTGATGTTGTTGAGCAGTGGGCGGTTCGCGAACCGCCCAGTCGTCCGTCATGCGAGCGGCTCCAAAAAGCAGCATCATGGACAAATCACCCCCCCCCCACGCCATCTGCCCTGGATTGCCCTGCGTGAAGTATCTTTACTCCAGCCGGCACCTGCGCAGGCAGACCCACCCTGGAGGATATGTGTGCGAACGACCAATGGAACGACGATGCTTGACAGGTTGGCGGGCAAACGGATCGCCGTCACCGGGGGGAGCGGATTCTTGGGCCAGTCAGTCGTGCGCCAGCTCTTTGCCGCCGGCGCCGAGGTCGCGGTCGTCCGGCATGCCGAGTATGACCTTGTCCGGCATGAGGATGTGGTCCGCATGTACCGCGACCTTGCCCCGGAGATCGTGGTCCACCTGGCGGCCGTCGTCGGAGGGATCGGCGCCAACCAGGCCAATCCCGGAAAATATTTTTACGACAACCTGATGATGGGCGTCCAGCTCATCGAAGAAGGCCGGCAGTACGGGGTCGAAAAAATTGTGGCCACCGGAACGATCTGCGCCTATCCCAAATTCACGCCCGTTCCGTTCAGGGAGGACGAGATCTGGAACGGCTATCCCGAAGAGACCAATGCCCCCTACGGGCTGGCCAAAAAAATGCTCCTCGTCCAGGCGCAGGCCTACCGCCAGCAGTATGGAACAAACGTCATCTATCTCCTGCCCGTCAACCTCTACGGACCCGGCGACAATTTCAAGCCGGAGAGCTCGCACGTCATCCCTGCCCTGATCAAAAAATGTGTGGATGCGGTCGAGAGCGGGGCCGATTCGATCACGGTCTGGGGCGACGGAAGCGCCAGCCGCGAATTTTTGTACGTTGACGATGCGGCCCGGGGAATCATGCTGGCGACCGCCCATTATGACGGGAGCGAGCCGGTCAATCTTGGCTCCGGGATGGAGATCACGATCCGGGATCTGGTGACCAAGATCGCGGTCGCGGCCGGCTTTGCCGGGCGGATCGAATGGGACAGCACAAAGCCCAATGGCCAGCCCAGGCGTTGTCTCGATGTCACCCGGGCACGAGAACTCTTCGGGTTTGAGGCCGGGACCGATTTCGATGACGGTTTGGCCCGCACGGTTGACTGGTATCGCCGGCACCGGGGGTGAGCCGTTTTTCAGGCGCTTGAGTGATCGATGGCCTGCTTCCCTTTGCACTGGATGACGAGTCAGGGGAAGGCCTGAGGCTCTTCATCAAACAAAGGAGTTTTGCCATGCGCTATCGCGCCGTCCTCCTCGATCTGGACAATACATTATATGATTACAATGCCTGTTATGCTGCTGGTAACGACGCGGTCTTTCCCTGGCTTGAGGGTGTGACCGGGCGTACCCGGGCCGAGCTCGAACCGGTTTATCGTGAGGCCAAGCGGCGCAATCACGTGGCATTGGCCGGGACGGCGGCCTCGCATAACCGGCTCCTTTACTACCAGCGGCTGGCCGAGCTTTTGGGGCTCAAGGTCTTCGGGACAGCGGATACCATGCTCGGATTATTTTGGGAGGCATTTTTTTCCAGGATGGAGCCCTTCCCGGGAGCGTGCGAACTCCTGCGCGCGGTCCGTCCCGCCGGGATCTGCCTTGTGACCGACATGACGGTCGAGATTCAGTACCGCAAGATCGAGCGTCTCGGGATCGGCTCCCTGATCGACACCCTCGTCACGAGCGAGGAGGCCGGGCGCGAAAAGCCCCATCCCTGGCCCTTTACCCTGGCACTCTCCAAACTCGGTGCGCGCCCTGATGAGGCCTGTATGGCCGGTGACGATTTTACCAAGGATGTCGAAGGGCCGCTTTTGGCGGGGATTGACGCGTACTGGGTCCGCCAGCGGGCCAGCCAGCATGAACCGCTCTTTGCCCACCCGCGCCTGCGGATTGTCCACGATCTTGTCGAATTGAAAGAAGCACTTTTGGTAGATTGATTTTTTTGATGAAGATCCTCAGGCCGGGGGAGATCCGGGATAGCAATAATTTAATTATGTTTTTGTCATACGTGTCCCGGAGTGCGATTACAGTATTGTGAAATAATGACCGTACTCCCGGTCGGGAAGCGTTGTCGATCTACTTAAATTCAGCCGGATGATTCACTATCTTTAGGGCTTGAGGCTGTTCACCAAAAACCGCCACATTGGGGGCGGGATTTGCCAAGCATCATACATACATATTAAAGGAAAAAAGAGATGGAATTCGAGATCAAGGACATTAATCTGGCCGACTGGGGCCGCAAGGAGATGGATATTGCCGAGCAGGAGATGCCCGGTCTGATGGCCACCCGAGAAAAGTACGGCAAGGAACAACCTCTCAAAGGGGTGCGGGTTGCCGGGTCGCTGCACATGACCATCCAGACCGCGGTCCTGATCGAGACCCTCGTCGAGCTGGGTGCCAATGTCCGCTGGTCAAGCTGCAATATTTTTTCGACCCAGGATCATGCCGCTTCGGCCGTCGTGGTCGGGAAAAAGGGCACGGTCAGTGCGCCGGCCGGTGTTCCGGTTTTCGCCTGGAAGGGCGAGACCCTGCTCGAATACTGGCGCCTCTTGGCCCGGACCCTCGATTGGGGCGGCGGCAAGGGACCCGAACTGATCGTCGATGACGGCGGCGATGCCACCCTGATGATGCACCTGGGCTGCGACGTCGAGAAGGACCCCTCCCTGCTCGACAAAAAGGTCGAGACCGAAGACGAGATCGCCCTCTTTGCCGTTCTCAAGGAGATCTACGCCAAGGACAAGACCTTCTGGCAGAAGCACGTGGCTGACTGGCGCGGCGTTTCCGAAGAAACGACCACCGGTGTCCACCGCCTCTACGAGATGGAGAAGAGCGGAACCCTGCGCGTTCCGGCCATCAATGTCAACGACTCGGTCACCAAGTCCAAGTTCGACAACCTCTATGGTTGCCGCGAGTCCCTCGTGGACGGCATCAAGCGGGCGACCGATGTGATGATCGCCGGCAAGGTGGCTGTGGTCTGCGGGTACGGCGATGTCGGCAAGGGTTCTGCTCAGTCCCTGGCCGGCCTCGGGGCCCGCGTCATCGTGACCGAGATCGACCCGATCTGCGCCCTCCAGGCGGCCATGGCCGGCTACGAGGTGACGACGGTCGAGGATACTCTCGGCCGGGCCGACATCTACGTGACGACCACGGGCAATGCCGATGTGATCACGGCCGAGCACATGATGAAGATGAAGGACCAGGCCATCGTCTGCAACATCGGACACTTTGACAACGAGATCCAGGTTGCAGCCCTCAAGAAGATGCCCGGGGTCACGATCACCAATATCAAGCCCCAGGTGGACAAGTACACCATGCCTGATGGCCGGGCCATCTTCCTCCTGGCCGAAGGCCGCCTGGTCAACCTGGGTTGCGCGACCGGCCACCCCTCCTTCGTGATGTCCAACTCCTTCACCAACCAGACGCTGGCGCAGATCGACCTCTGGAAAAACAGGGACACGATCACCAAGGGTGTCCGCACTCTCTCCAAGCTGCTTGACGAAGAAGTGGCCCGCCTGCACCTCGAGAAGATCGGGGTCAAGCTGACAAAGCTGACACCGAAGCAGGCGGCTTACATCGGCGTGCCGGTCGAGGGCCCCTTCAAACCGGAGAATTACCGCTATTGAGGTCCGGTCATTGCTGTTGCCAAAAACCGCCCAGGGGAAACCTGGCGCGGTTTTTTTATTCTTCCGGATTTTTTACGGGGACTTCGTGCGAAGGGGGGGGATTGCGTTCCGGGCTGAACCCGGGATATGATGGAGAGCATGGAAGTCCGGATAGCGATTGCCGAAGATGACGAAATGACCGTCCTGGAGCTTGAGTCCAACCTCAAGCGTCTCGGGTACGGTGTTTCCGGTCATGCCCGGAGCGGACCTGCGCTGCTGGATCTGGTCCGGGAAAAACACCCTTCCGTCGTTCTCATGGATATCAATCTCGAAGGGGCCATGGACGGCATCGAAACAGCCGCGATAGTTGATCGCGAATTCAAGATTCCCGTTGTTTTTTTGACGGCCTCCGGGGATCCGGATACCCTCGGACGTGCTGTCGGCAGCAATCCCTTTGGCTATCTTGTCAAACCGGTTGATCCCGTCCTCCTGCGGATCGGTCTGGAGATGGCACTCTACAAGCACAAGACGGATTCCTGGATGCGGGAGAACGAGCACCGGCTCTATGCGATCCTCGACAGCATGGGGGATGGTGTCATCGCGGTTGATACCGACGAGAAGGTCATCTTTATCAACCAGGTGGCAGCGGAGCTTTTCGGGATGGAGTTCAGCCAGGTCTGTGGAAAGCAATTGGACGAAATCTTCCAGATCATCAGGACCGGCGAAGGAGAAGGCGGACTGGGGAAAGCCTTTCTTCTGCGGAGTCTCGGTGAAAGCCTTCCGATCGAGTGGAGACGGACCGATCTTGCAGGGAGTGACGGTGGCGCGGTCATTGTTTTCCGTGATATCTCCGGGCAGCGCCGGGTTGAGGAGCGCCTGGCCCTGCAGAATGCCGCCATGGAAGCGGCGGCCAATGCCATCGTGGTGACCGATGTCAACGGGGATATCCTCTGGGTCAACAAGGCCTTTTGCCGGTTGACCGGGTACGGGCGGGACGAGGTCATCGGGAAGAATACCCGGATCCTCAAATCCGGCCGGCAAGACCCGCAGGTCTATGAGGATCTCTGGCGCACGATTCTCTCGGGACGTGTCTGGCGGAGCGAATTGGTCAACCGGAGCAAGGACGGCGGGTTCTATACCGTCGGGATTACCATCACGCCCATCCGGGACAGCGATGGCGGGATCTCGCGCTTCATCTGCATAAAGGAAGACATCAGCGAACGGAAAAAAGCCGAGGAAGCCCTGCGCAGGAGCGAGGAGTACTACCGGGCGCTCATTGAAAACGGAACCGACATCATTTTTATTGTCGATCCCGGGGGAGTGGTGACCTATGTTACGCCTTCCTGCAGACGTGTGTTTGGACTCGGGCCCGAGGATCTGACCGGCAGACAGATTGCGGATCTCGTTCTGGAGTCCGGACGTGCCCGGATTCGGGAGAAATTGCGGGAAGCCCTTCTGTTGCGTGGAGAAGTGCGTCTGATCGAGATGCATGTTGAACACAGTGACGGGAAGGAATCACGGATTCTTGAAGGCCTGTTCAGGGGGGTGATCGATGCCGAGGGCCGTGAGCGTGTGATCATCAGTGCCCGTGACATCACCGAGCGCGAGAGGAATGTACAGGAAATTGTGACCCTGGCAAG
>Ga0209097_10001047_pt1 | contig 24530 bp, 22 predicted proteins | sample AD_UKC052_MetaG_FD_184419 | JGI IMG/M metagenome (GOLD analysis project Ga0209097, IMG submission 184419) | Active sludge microbial communities of municipal wastewater-treating anaerobic digesters from USA - AD_UKC052_MetaG (SPAdes) (version 2) | ecosystem: Engineered > Bioreactor > Anaerobic >... | reverse complement strand
CGAGGTGCGCGTGGACGGCGAGAAGGTCGTGCGAGGCGAGGCGCTGGCCAAGGTGCGCGCCGAGGTCGGCATGGTGTTCCAGAGTTTCAACCTGTTCCCGCACCTGAGCGCGCTGCACAACGTGGCGCTCGGGCCGCTGCGCGTGCGCGGCATGCCGCGGGCGCAGGCCGACGAACGCGCGCGCGCGCTGCTCGTCAAGGTGGGCCTGGCCGACCACTGCGACAAGCTGCCGGGGCAGCTCTCCGGCGGCCAGCAGCAGCGCGTGGCGATCGCCCGCGCGCTGGCGATGGAGCCCAAGGTGCTGCTGTTCGACGAGCCCACCTCGGCGCTCGACCCCGAGATGGTGGGCGAGGTGCTGGCCGTCATGCAGGCGCTGGCGCACACCGGCGTGACGATGGTCATCGTCACCCACGAGATGGGCTTCGCCCGGCGCGTGGCCGACCGCGTGGTCTTCATGGAGGCCGGCGTGGTGGTGGAGCAGGCGCCGCCAGAGCAGTTCTTCGGCGCGCCGCGCGAGGCGCGCACCCAGGCTTTCCTGCAGGCCATTCTTCCGCACTGACTTCAGATGACCGCACTGAACCTCGAACAGATCCGCGCCGAGTTCCCGGCCCTCGCCGGCGACACGGTGTTCCTCGACAACGCCGGCGGCTCGCAGGTGCTGCGCCGCGTGGCCGACCGCGTGCGCGACTACCTGCTGACCAGCAGCGTGCAGCTCGGCGCGAGCTACGCCGATTCGCAGCGTGCCGGCGAGAAGGTGCTGGCCGCGCGCCGCGCCGTCGCCGAGCTGATCAACGCGCCTCACGACGACGAGGTGGTGATGGGCGGCGCCACCACCGCGCTGATGTTCGTCCTCACCCAGGCGCTGCGCCTGGGCGTGAAGCCCGGCGGCGAGATCATCGTCACCAACACCGACCACGAGTCCAACATCGGCGGCTGGACGCGCCTGGCCGAGGCCGGCGCGGTGATCAAGGTGTGGGAGGTCAACCGCGACAGCCTCGCGCTCGAACTCGCCGACCTCGATCGCCTGCTGTCGCCGCGCACCACCTGGCTGGCGATGACGCACGCGTCGAACATCCTCGGCACCGTCAACCCGGTGGAAGAGGTGTCGCGCCGCGTGCATGCCGCCGGCGGGCGCGTCTGCGTCGACGCGGTGGCCTATGCGCCGCACCGGCTGGTCGACGTGCAGGCCTGCGGCGCCGACGTGGTGGTGTTCAGTTTCTACAAGGTGTTCGGCCCGCACTACGCGGTGATGTGGGGCCGCCGCGAGCTGCTGCTCGCGCTGCCCAGCCTGAACCACTTCTTCATCGGCCCCGAGGTCATCCCCTACAAGCTGCAGCCGGGCAACGTGAACTACGAGCTCTCGTACGGCTGCATCGGCATCCACGAGTACCTGTGCGACACCGGCACCGCGCTGGGCGCCAGCGGCACGCCGCGCCAGCGCATGCAGGCCGCCTTCGATGCCTTCGCGGCGCATGAAGACCGCCTCGCCGAACGGCTGCTCGGCTGGCTGCGCGGTCGCAAGGGCGTGCGCATCATCGGCCGGCCGTCCGCCACCGACGGCCAGCGCGTGCCGACCATCAGTTTCGTCGTCGCGGACACGCCCAGCGAATCCATCGTGCGCCACGTCGACGGCCACGGCATCGGCATCCGCTTCGGCGATTTCTATGCGAGGCGGCTCATCGAGTCGCTCGGCCTGCAGGGCCAGGGCGGCGTGGTGCGCGTGTCGATGGCGCACTACAACACCGAAGCCGAGATCGACCGGCTGATCCGCGCTTTCGAGGAGGTGATCGCATGAGCTCGACACTGATCCGCAACGGCCGCGTCATCACCGCGAGCGACGACTACGTGGCCGACGTGCTGATGCAGGGCGGCGTGGTGCGCGCCATCGGCACGGCGCTCGAGGTCGGCCCCGACGTGAAGGTGGTCGACGCCTCCGGCCTGTACGTGCTGCCCGGCGGCGTGGACACCCATGTGCACATGGAGAACGTGATCGGCCCGACGATCACCTGCGACACCTTCGCCAGCGGCACCAAGGCGGCGGCCTTCGGCGGCACGACCACGGTGGTCGACTTCGCGCTGCAGACGGCACAGGACTCGGTGCTGGGCGCCATCGCGCGCGCCCAGCGCAGCGCCGAGCCGCAGGTGAACATCGACTACAGCCTGCACTGCATCGTCACCCGCGTCGACGCGCAGGTGCTGGCCGACACGCGCCATGCGATGCGCCACGAGGGCGTGACCAGCTTCAAGATGTTCATGGCCTACCCCGGCGTGATGATGGCCGACGACGCGGCGATCTTTCAGATGCTGCGCCAGGTGGGTGCCGATGGCGGCATGGTCGCGCTGCACGCCGAGAACGGCACGGTGATCGACCTGCTCATCAAGGAGGCGCTGGAGGCCGGCCACACCTCGCCGCGCTACCACGCGATGACGCGCCCGGCGATCATGGAAGGCGAGGCCACGCACCGCGGCATCCGCCTGGCGGAACTGGCCAATGCGCCGATCTACTTCGTGCACGTGTCGTCGAACCAGGCGCTCAAGCACATCGTCGCGGCGCGCGACGAGGGCATCCCGGTGTTCGCCGAGACCTGCCCGCACTACCTGCTGTTCGACGACTCGGTGTATTCGACCGACGACTTCGAGATCGCCAAGTACGTAATGACGCCGCCGCTGCGCACGCCCGACGACCAGAAGCACCTTTGGCGCGCACTGCGCTACGACGACCTGCAGGTGATCGCCACCGACCACTGCCCCTTCTGCATGAAGGAAGGCCACCTCGGCTACCGACTGCAGAAGCAGCGCGGCAAGGACGACTTCTCGCTGATCCCCAACGGCGCGCCGGGCATCGAGACGCGGCTGGCCAGCCTGTTCGACATCGGCGTCATGCAGGGCAAGCTGTCGCTGAACCGCTTCGTCGAGCTCACCTCCACCACGCCGGCCAAGCTGTTCGGCCTGTTCCCGAAGAAGGGCACGATCGCGGTGGGCAGCGACGCCGACGTCGTGCTGTTCGACCCCGCCGCCACGCAAATCATCCGCGCGAAGGACCTGCACTCCAACTGCGACTACACGCTGCTCGAGGGCCGTACGCTGCGCGGCAAGGTCGAGAAGGTGTTCCTGCGCGGCGAGCTGATCGTCGACGGGCCAGACTGGCACGGCCGCGAGGGCATGGGCCGCTTCGTGCCGCGCGGCGAGGTGCGCGCGTTCTGAGCCGGGCCCGCCACCACCCTTAGCATGGCGTGATGGACAAACCCGCCACGCTCGACCAGCTGCGCGACGCCATCGGCCAGGCCAGCGAGAGCCTGACGCCGCGCGCCCGCGCTGCCGCGCAGTACGCGCTCGAGCACCCCAACGACATCGCGCTGCAGCCGGTGGCTGCGGTCGCGCAGGCCTCGGGCATTGCCGCGTCGGCCTTCATCCGCATGGCGCAGTCGCTCGGCTTCTCGGGCTACGGCGAGCTGCAGCGCCTCTTCCTCGCGCCGCTGCAGCGCGCCGCAGCACCGAGCTTTCGGGAGCGCATCCGCCATTTCGGCGGCGAGCTGGCGATCGAGGACCCGTCCGACCCCACCGAGGTGCTGCGTGCCTTCAGCCAGGCCAACATGGTGTCGCTGGAGCACCTGCGCGACGACGCAGCCAGCCTCGATCTCGACCGCGCGATCCGCCTGATCCGCCAGGCGCGGCTGGTGCACGTGCTCGGCCTGCGCCGCTCGTATGCGGTGGCCGCCTACCTCGCCTACGCGCTGAACCGCGTCGGCCGGCCGAGCGTGCAGATCACCGGCCTGGGCGGCGCGATCGCCGAGCAGGCCGGCGCGGTGGGCCCGCGCGACCTGCTCATCGCCATCAGCTTCCCGCCCTACGCGGCCGACACGCTGCAGGTCTGCGAGCAGGTGCAGCGCGCCGGCGCGAAGCGCCTGGCCATCACCGACGGCGTGCTCAGCCCGGTGGCGCGCGGCGCCGAGCTGGTGCTGGCCGTGAACGACGCCGGGCTGCTCGGCTTCCGCTCGCTGACCTCGGCGATGTGCCTGGCGCAGACGCTGGCCATGGGCCTGGCCTTCCGCGATCGCCGCGGCGGCCAGACCGGCGCGCTCGACGACATCGACTGCTGAGGCCCCGCCATGACCGACCCCGACCGCCGCGTGCTGCCGATCGAGCCGCTGGACGCGCATCGTTTCCAGACCTTCGGCGACGTCATCGAGGCCGCCGACCGCGCTTCGCCCTTCACCATCAACGAGGGCTGGGCGCGGCGCTTCGACGATCTGGCACGCATCGACACCGGCCGCGAGGGCGGGCACACGCGGCTGAGCATCTTCCGCGCGAAGGCGCGGCCGCTGCCGCTGCGCCTGAGCCTGATGGAGCGTCACCAGCTGGGCAGCCAGGCCTTCATGGCGCTGGCGCCGCGGCGATTTCTCGTCGTCGTCGCGCCGCCGGGGCCGCAACCCTACCCGGCGCTGCTGCGCTGCTTCGTCGCAGCGCCGGGCCAGGGCGTCAACTACGCGCCGGGCACCTGGCATCACCCGCTGATCGCGATCGACGCCGACACCGACTTCGTCGTCATCGATCGCGGCGGGCCGCAGGCCGATGGCGATTGCGACGAAGTCCGCTTCGACACGCCCCCGGTGTGGGTGGAGCCCTGAGCGGCCGCAGCAGGGCGACACAAACGGCAACGTGCCGACATCGTTCGCGCAGTAGCATTGCCCTGCCTTTCGTCAACGCAGGAGACCCCATGGCCCACCACGCGAACCGCCTTGCACTCGCGGCGCTCATCACCTGCGCCGCGGCCGTGCCCGCCTGGGCCGACCCGGCGTCGTCCGCCTCGTCGGCATCGTCCACTGCCTCGCAGAGCGTGGGCAGCATCTCGGGCTCGATCCAGCGCTCCAGCAACAGCTCCACCGGCAACACCGTGGCCGAGGGCGACTACCGCATCATCGAAGTCGCCGACGTGGCCGACCAGCCGGGCACGATGCGCATGAAGCTGCAGGCCGTGAATGACATCGGCGCAGACGGCGAGTTCTTCCTTTACGTGCCGCACCAGGTCGTCGAGCAGGGCCGCCTTGCCGCCGGCGCCGTGGTCACCGCGCGCAACAAGCCCTACGGCATGGAGTTCGCCCATGCGAAGACGCTCAAGGGCTTCTTCATGGCGCTGAAGGACGACTGGTACCGCGAGCTGCAGACGCGCCCCGTCTCGCTCTGACCCCGCCTTGAGCCTGCTGCGCCGCGCGGCCCGCGTGTTCGGGTTCGCGCTCGGGCTGGGCCTGCTTGCCGGACTGGCGCTGCCGGCGCACGCCGAAGCGCTGCGCTACTGCGATCAGCACGGCGAGATGAGCCACGAGCAGCGCGATCGACTGTTCCGCTTCGCGGCGCTGGTGCGCGACGAGCTCGAAGCCTCGGGCCAGCGCCTCGCACTGGTGTCGCGATCTGGCCTCGACCTCGCCCGCTTCGGCCAGCGTTATTCGCACACCGGCGTGAGCCTGAAGGGCAGCGAGGTCGCGCCCTGGTCGGTGCGCCAGCTCTACTACGCCTGCGAGGAGCGCCAGCCGCGCCTGTTCGACCAGGGCCTCACCGCCTTCCTGCTCGGCCTGAACAATCCGCAGGGCGGCTACATCTCGGTGGTGTTCCTGCCCGAGGCGGCGGCGGCCACGCTCGAGCCGGCGGCGCTGGACAATCGCCGCGCGCTGCAGCTGCTCGGCGCCACCTACAGCGCCAATGCCTACGCCTACGGGCTGCGCTACCAGAACTGCAATCAGTGGGTGATGGAGATGCTCGCCAGCGCCTGGAGCGACGCCCCGCAGGCCGAGGAGGCCCGCGTGCGTGCCCAAGACTGGATGCGCGCGCAGGGCTACGCGGGCAGCGAGTTCCGCCTGCCCTTCCCGCCGATGATGTGGCTGAGCGTGGCGGTGCCCTGGCTGCACCACGACGACCACCCGCAGGCGGATCTCGACGCGGCCGTGTTCCGCGTCAGCATGCCGGCCTCGATCGAGGCCTTCGTGCACGAGCGCGTGCCCGGCGCGCGGCGCGTCGAGTTCTGCCACGCCGGCACGCGCGTGGTGGTGCACCGCGGCTGGGAGCCGATCGCCGAAGGCTGCGAACCCGGCGCGCAGGACCGCGTGGTGATGCTGGACTGAGCCGCTGAAGCGAGGCGCCTCTGCAAGTGCGAAGCGCAGGCGGCTCACCTCAGGCCGACGCTGGCCAGCTTCGCAGGGCCTTCGCTCCGGCCTGAGCGCGCGTGCGGCGCGTCAGAACTTGCGCACCTCGATGCGGTTCTTCTGCAACGCGTAGCCGAGTTGCCGCGGCGTCACACGCAACAGCCGCGCCGCCTTCGCCTGCACCCAACCGCACTGCTCCATCGCCCAGATCAGCCGCTCGCGTTCGCCTTCGGGCGGCTCGCTGCTCGCACTCGCCGCGGCACTTCCGGCCGGCAGGCGCTGCGTCGGGCCGATGCGCGTGACCTCGTCGCCCTCCGGCTCCTCGGCGTCCGCCGGTCGGTGGCGTGTGGGCATGGGCAAGGGCACCGAAGGCATCGCGGCCGCGGGGTGCGTGTCCACTGCAGCCACTGCCGCCACCGCATCCGCCTTGTCGAGGAAGTGCAGCGTCTGCGTCAGGCAGCGGTTGCTCTTGCAGGGGAAGGCGAAGTCGCGGATGGTGTCGCCCTGGATCATCGTGGCGGTGCGCTCGATGCAGTTCTCCAGCTCGCGCACGTTGCCCGGCCAGTAGCAGCTCGTCAGCACCTTCATCGCCTCCGGCGAGACCTTGAGCGCGCGCCGGTTCTCCTTGTTGTAGCGGTCGATGAAGTGCGCCACCAGCGCCGGGATGTCGGCGCGCCGCTCGCGCAGCGGCGGCAGGAAGATCGACACCACGTTGATGCGGTAGTACAGGTCGGCCCGGTACTCGCCGCGCTGCACCATCTTCTCGAGGTCGCGGTTGGTGGCGCAGATCAGCCGCACGTCGACCTTCACCGCCTTGCTGCCGCCGACGCGCTCGAACTCGCGCTCCTGCAGCACACGCAGCAGCTTGGCCTGGAAGGCGGGCGACACGTCGCCGATCTCGTCGAGAAACAGCGTGCCGCCGTGCGCCAGCTCGAAGCGGCCCTTGCGCTCGCCGGCCGCGCCGGTGAAGGCGCCCTTCTCGTGGCCGAACAGTTCGCTCTCCAGCAGGCTCTCGGTGAGCGCGGCGCAGTTGACCTTGATGAAGGCGGCGTCCTTGCGCGGGCTGAGGAAGTGGATGGCGCGCGCGATCGCCTCCTTGCCGGTGCCGCTCTCGCCGCGCAGCAGCACGGTAGCCCGCGAGGGCGCGGCCTGGTGCACCTCGACGAACACCTGCTGCATCGGCTTGGATTCGCCGACCACGTTGTCCAGCGCGTAGCGCCCGCGCGGCTCGCGCTTGAGCGCCTTCTGCAGCCGCGTGGTCTCGAGCTGCAGGCGCTGGTGCTCGTCGCGCACCGCGTCGTGCAGTTGCGCCGCCTGCGCGAGCAGCGAAGCCACCATGGTCAGGAAGCGCTGGTCGTCGGACAGGCGCGCGCCGCCCTGCACCTCGCGCTGCGCGGCCAGCGCGCCGACCACCGCCTTGTCGGTCTTAAGCGGCACGACGACGAAAGCCATCATGTGGCCGTCCTGTGCGCTGAAGGCGCCGGTGCGGTCGATGAACTCGGCGGCCTGCGCCACGTCGGGCACCACCACCGGCATGCCCGAGGCGGCCACGTGGCCGATCACGCCCTCGCCCGGCTGCCACTGGCCGCGTGCCTCCTGCTCGCGCGACAGGCCCACCGAGCTGTGCACGCGCAGCGCGTTCTCGTCGGTGTCGTTCAGCACGATCATCGCGCGCGGCAGGTCCATCTGCGCGGCGAGCACGTTCAGCGCCGCACGGAAGGTGCGGTCGATGTCCAGCGACGCGCACAGGATGCGGCAGATCTCGTAGACGGTGATCAGCTCCACGTGGGAGCGCTGATCGTGACTCGTTCGGCTGAGCATCACGCACCTCCTTGGACAAGATCGAGGGACCCGAGCGGTGCAGTCGGATGCGCGCCGGTGCGGCCATGCATCGCCGACGGGCATCGCAGGCCGATGCGCCGCTTCAGTGGGTCAGGGGTGCAAGATCCAAGCCGGGATCAGGGTTTCACCCGGGAAAAGGGTGACGAGCGGTTGTCGTTTGATGCAGATCAAGCGACGCAGGCCGCGAGCAGCTTGACCAGCTCGGCGACGTGCTCGGCCTCTTCGTCGGCGAAGGTGCTGGCGATGGCGCGCAGCTCCGCGTCGGTGGTGGTGGCGGCGATGGTGGCGTAGTAGGCGTGGCCGCGGCGTTCGCCGTCGAGCGCGAGCTCCAGCGCCTCGCGCGGGCCCATCTGCGCATCGACCCCTTCCCAGCCGGCCGTCTCGGGCGAGGTGCCGTCGGGCCACTCGTATTCGTGCGCTTCCAGCGGCGGCAGCTTGCGGAAGCCGCCGCGCGCCATCGCATCGGCCAGGTGCAGCCGCGAGTAGTGCGCCATGCGCGTGAAGAACACGCCCAGCTCGCGGTTGCCCTCGGTGCCCATGGCCGCAGCGAGCTCCTCGTAGCGGCGCGCTGCCTCGCGCTCGAGCTGCACCGCGTGAGCGAGGAATCGTTCGACGTCGTTCATGTGAGCCACTCAACCGAACTTGAAGAGGATGCCGTGGCCCCCGCGCGGGTACTCCCACGCCACGTTGGTGTGCTCGGTGCAGATCACCCGGCAGCTGCCGCATTCGAGGCAGCCGTCGGTGATCAGCGTCACCGCGCGGTTGCCTTCGGCCTTGTAGCAGGAGGCCGGGCAGACGTAGGTGCAGGACTGCGACTCGCACTCGTTCTTGCACACGTCCGCATCCTTGATCTGGATGTGCGGCCGGCCATGGTCGACCTTGTAGCGGTTCTGGAAGAGTTTCTCTTCGACATTCACGGCAATCATCGGAACGCCCTCCACAGGTTGAACGCGTCGTTCACCAGGCCACGCCAGCGGCGCGCCGACTTGAAGCTGCCCAGGATCTCGCGCTGCTTGGTCTTCTTGTCGACACCGTCGACGGTGAAGAAGGTCTTGGCCGCGCGGCTGACCAGCTCGGGGTAGGTGGTGAAGAAGTGCGGGCTGTCGTGCAGCACCTTCGGCAGCTCGCGGTACTTGTGCAGATCCTTCATCACGAAGCTGTCGTCGAGGCTGTCCTTGTAGGCCTTCAGCGTCTTCGCGCTCATCGGCTTGCCCGCGGCCTTGGCGGCGATCACCGTCTGCGCGGCCAGGCGCCCGGTGGTCATCGCCAGGTTGCTGCCCTCGCGGTGCGCCGCGTTGACGAAACCGCCGGAGTCGCCCACGATCATCCAGCCTTCGCCGTACACCTTGGGCACGGCGTGGAAGCCGCCCTCGGGGATCAGGTGCGCGCAGTACTCCTTCATCTCGCCGCCCTCGAGCAGCGGCGCGATGCTCGGGTGCTTCTTCAGCTTCTCGAGCAGCGCGTAGGGCGTGGTCTTGTGCGGGTTGGCCTTGAAGTCGCTGAGCATGCAGCCCACGCCGATGGTCAGCGAATCCTTGTTCGTGTAGAGGAAGCCGGTGCCCACCATGCCCTCGGTGACCGTGCCCATCATCTCGATGACCACGCCTTCGTCTTCGTTGATGTTGAAGCGCTGCTGGATCACCTCTTCGGGCATGAAGAGGATCTCCTTCACCGCCAGCGCCACGTTGCCGGCCTTCAGCTCGCCGTGGAAGCCGGCCTTGCGCGCCAGCGTGCTGTTCACGCCGTCGGCCAGGATCACCACGTCGGCATGCACTTCGCCGCCCTTACGATCGCAGCGCACGCCGATGCAGCGCTCGCCGTCCATCAGCAGCTCCTCCACCGTGGTCTCGCAGATGAGCAGCGCGCCGGCCTCGCGCACCTTGGAGCTGAACCACTTGTCGAACTGCGCGCGGATGATCGTGTAGCGGTTGTAGGGCGGCTTGTTGTAGTCGTCGCTGCGGTAGTGCGTGCCGACGAAGCTGTTGTCGTCGAGCACCCAGATGCGCTGCTCGATCACATGGCGCTCCAGCGGCGCGTCGTCGCGGAAGTCGGGGATGACCTTCTCCAGCGCGTCGGCGTAGAGGATCGCGCCCTGCACGTTCTTGCTGCCCGGGTACTCGCCGCGCTCGATCTGCAGCACCTTCAGACCGGCCTTGGCCATGGTGTACGCAGCCGTGTTGCCCGAGGGGCCGGCACCGACCACGATTGCATCGAATTTCTCTGCCATGTCGTGCTCCTTGGCTCAGGCCACTTTGCGGATGCGCTTGTCCAGGTGCGTGCGGAACGCCTGGGTCAGCACCGGCAGCACCTGCATCGCGTTGCCGACGATGCCGTAGTGCGCGAAATCGAAGATCGGCGCGTTCGGGTCGGTGTTGATCGCCACGATCACGTCGGAGCTCTCCATGCCCACGCGGTGCTGGATGGCGCCGCTGATGCCCGCGGCGATGTACAGCTTGGGCCGCACCGTCTTGCCGGTCTGGCCGACCTGCCGCTCGGCCTCGGCCCAGCCGGCCTGCACCACGGCGCGGGTGGCGCCGACCTCGGCGCCGAGCACACGCGCCAGGTCCCACACCATCTTGAAGTTGTCGGCATTCTTCAGCCCCTTGCCGCCGGCGATGATCACGTCGGCATAGGCCAGGTTCACCGTGTTGCGGTTGGCGTCGGGGATGAAGTCGAGCAGCTTGGTGACGATGTCGGTCTCGACCATGCCCAGCGGCATCTCGACGATGTCGCCGCTGCGCGTCTCGTCGCGCCGCGGCAGCTGCATCACGCGCGGCCGCACGGTGGCCATCTGCGGCCGGTAGGCCAGCGTCATGATCGTGCACAGCAGCGAGCCGCCGAAGGTCGGCCTGGTGGCGGCCAGCGCGCGGCCGTCGATGTTCAGCTCGGTGCAGTCGGCGGTCAGGCCGGTGCCCAGCGTGGTGGCCACCGAGCCGGCCAGGTCGCGGCCCATCGCGCTGGCGCCCAGCAGCATGATCTCCGGCTGGTGCGCGTTGACGAGGTCGGTCAGCCCCTTGGTGAAGGGCTCGTTGCGGTAGCCCTTGAGCACCGGGTCGCGCATCACATAGCAGCGGTCGGCGCCATACGCGTACGCTTCCTTCGCGTAGGCGTCCAGCGGCTCGTCGGGCCCGCCGAGGATCACGCCGGCCACCTGCACCTGCAGCTTGTCGGCCAGCTTGCGCGCCTCGCCCATCAGCTCCCAGCTCACCGGGTTGACGTGGCCGCGGTCGTGCTCGACGAACACCCAGACGTGCTTGTAGGACTTCAGGTGCTCGGGCAGCTCGGTGTTCCGCCCGGCGCGGCCGGCGGCGCGCGGTGCAGCGGGGACGGCAGGCTTGGCGGCTTCGCTCATGGTGCGTTCTCCTTCAGGCCGAGAGGCGCTCCACCAGCTCCGCCTCGATCTGCGGGTGCGTGGTGAAGATCTTCTGCAGCAGGTTCAGCGTCACGTCCTGCGGGTTGCTGTCGGCCACCACCTGCATGTCGGCCTTCTCGGTGCGCGGCGTCGGGCCGAACACCTTGCTGACGATGGTGGGCGAGCCCTTCAGGCCGATCTTGGAGACTTCCTCGATGCCGGCGTCGTCCTTGTTCCACTTGCGCACCGGGAAGCGGCCGGCGCGCAGCATGTCGTCCAGGCTGGCGAAGCGCATCTCGTTGGTGCCTTCGAGCATGGTGATCAGCGAGGGCAGCGTGGTGTCGAGCAGCTGCACGCCGCCTTCGGCGCGGCGCTCCACCTTGAGCCGGCGTGCGTCGAGGTCGACCTCGACGATCCGGCTCACGTAGGTCAGCAGGTTCAGCCCGAGGCGCTTGGCGATGCCGGGGCCGACCTGCGCCGTGTCGCCGTCGATGGTCTGCTTGCCGGTGAAGACCAGGTCGACCGCCTGCTCCTGGCCGATCTTGCGGATCGCCGCGGCCAGCGCGTACGACGTCGCCAGCGTGTCGGCGCCTGCGAAGGCGCGGTCGGTGACCAGCACCGCATCGGTGGCGCCGAAGCTGATGCACTTGCGCAGCGAGTCTTCCGCCTGCGGCGGGCCCATGCACAGCATGGTGACGCGGCCACCGAACTGGTCCTTCAGGCGCAGCGCCTCCTCCAGCGCGAACAGGTCGTACGGGTTGACGATCGCCGGCACGCCCTGGCGCATGATGGTGTTGGTGACCGGGTGGACGCGGATCTGCGCCGAGTCCGGCACCTGCTTGATGCAGACGACGATGTGCATGGTGGGCTCCGTGGAAGACGTTCAGGCGGCGCGTTGTATGCGCCGATCGGCCAGGCTGTCGCGCAGCGAGGCCAGCTGCACGTGCTGCGTGCCGTCGGCGTCCTGGAACACCTTGAAGACCTTCTCGCGTGCCGGCGTCGACTGCACGAAGTCCTCGTACGCCTGCGCGAGCAGTTCGCGGTAGCGCTTGAACATCTCGATCTCGCCCAGGCCGCTGAGCCCTTCGCTCTTGTGCAGGTACTGGTAGAAGCGCTTGAGGATGTGCAGGCGGTTCACCTGCACGACTCGCTCGTCGAAGGGCACGGCGAAGAAGGCGAAGAAGTCCTCCGCGCTCGACAGCGCCTTGAGTCGGTCGGTCAGGCTGTCCATGTCGTCTCCTTGTCGAAATAGAAGCGGAGCAGCTCCGCATCGGTGGGGGCCCGCTTGGTGGCGGACACGTGCGAACGGATGGCGTCGAGCAGCAGCTGCGCCTGGCCCGCGCTGAGCTGCATGCCCAGGCGCGCGTAGGCGTCGCGCACGCCGTGCGAGCCCGAGTGCTTGCCGAGCACCAGCGAGTGCTCGCGGCCCAGCTCCTCGGGCTGGAAGGCCTCGTAGTTGCCGCGGTCCTTCAGCAGCCCGTCCACATGGATGCCCGACTCGTGGGTGAACACCGCCGCGCCGACGATGCTCTTGCCCGCCGCCACTGGCCGGCCCGAGGCCTGCGCGACGAGCTGCGAGATTCGCGGCAGGCGTGTCGTGTCGATGCCGCAGTCGACGCCGTAGAGGTGGCGCGCGGCCATCACCACCTCTTCGAGCGCGGCATTGCCGGCACGCTCGCCCAGGCCGTTGACGGTGGTACTGGCGTGCGTGGCGCCGGCCAGCACCGCGGCCAGCGTGTTGGCAGTGGCCAGGCCGAGGTCGTTGTGGGCATGCATCTCGATGCCGATGTCGATCTCGCGGTGCAGTCGGCCGATGCGCTCGTGCGTGGTGAAGGGCTCGAGCAGGCCCAGCGTGTCGGCGTAGCGCACGCGCACGGCGCCGCGGGCCTGCGCGAGCTGCGCGGCGCGCACCAGGAAGTCGGGGTCGGCGCGCGAGGCGTCTTCGAAGCCGACGCTGACGGTGGCGCCGGCATCGGCCGCGCGGTCGACGAAGCGGCGCAAGGTGTCGAGCACCCAGGCGCGATCGCGGCCGAGCTTGCGTTCGATCTGGATGTCCGACACGCTGATCGACAGGTGCACGATGTCGGCGTCGCAGCGCAGCGCGGCGGCGAGGTCGGCATCGGTCATGCGCGCCCAGACCATGGTGCGCGCATGCTTCACCGAGGCGGCGATCTCGCGGATCAGCTCGACCTCGCGCTCGCCCATGGCCGGGATGCCGATCTCCATCTCCGGCACGCCGGCCGCGTCGAGCGCGCGCGCGATGGCCAGCTTCTCGTCGTCGGTGAAGGCCACGCCTGCGGTCTGCTCACCGTCACGCAGGGTCGTGTCGTTGATGCTCAGTCGGGGTGTCGCATCGCGATCGGGTTGCACGGCGGGCTCCAGGGTTCCTGGGCTGCCTTCCGCAATCGGCGTGCCATGCCGTGCACGCACGCTAAGTGCCTGTCACGCAACGACTAAGCCTCGCTGTGCGGTGTGCGGCGAAGGCTGTCCGCTTTGTCGCAATACCGACAGCGCCCGCTCATGGCCGTGGCTCGGCCGTGCCTCGCGCGACGACTGTCTGCTGGCCATCAGTTCGCATGCACCGGCGGTCCGAAAGGGATGTGTCGGTTCTCGGCGAGTGGCGCGTCAACGCATGCCTTCGCTGCAGTCGCTCTGGGGCCTTGGGCAATTTGCCTGATTGCGCCCGCACGGTGTTTGCACGTCTTGCGGATCCACGACTTCGCACCTGACACTGGCAGCCCCTGGAGGGAAAGGGATCACCCCGCAATGAACCTGCTGCCCCAACTCGTCGTCCGGCTGTTCGCGATCACGGCGGCGTGTCTCGTCGCGGCCATCGCGTGGATCGTGTTCGACGCGCACCGCTCCGTGGAACGGGAAGCCGAACTGTCCGCCGCCCGCGTAGGTCAGCACCTGGAGGGGCTGTACTGGCAGGAGCAGTTGTGGCGGGGACGCGGGCGCACAGGCCTCAACACCCCGGCTCCCGAGTGGCAATCGTTCGCCACCCTGAACCTCATCGCCCCCGGCGTTTGCGTCACCTTCGCGTTGCGCGGCGAATCGCCGCAGACGCTGTGCAGCCAGACCGCCGCGCTCGGGCCCACCGCCCCGGGCTGGTTCGTCCACGCCTACGACGCGCTGTTCCCCGGCGATACCTCGATCGAGCGTCCTCTCTTTGCGCGCGATCCCGCCGCAGGCACCATCGTCAACACGCCCGACCGCGCTGCAGCCACCCGCCAGGCCTGGCGCCAGATCTCCCTCGTGGCCGCAATCGCCGCCGGCATGGCCGCTGCCATTGCGACGCTGGCAGCGTTCATGATCGGCCGCACCTTGCGGCCGGCTCGCGCCATCGTCGATGGCCTGCGGCGTCTGCAGCACGGTGATCTGGCGTGGCGCCTGCCCACCTTCCGCACCGCCGAGTTTTCATCCATCGCAGGGGCGGTCAACCAGCTGGCCAGCGAGTTGACGCGAACGAACGACGAACGCAACGCCCTGACGACGCGGCTGCTCGAAGTCCAGGAGGTCGAGCGCCGGGCACTGGCGCGAGACCTGCACGACGAGTTTGGCCAGTGCCTGGCAGCGACAGCCGCCCTGGCCGCGTCCATCGAAGCCGGCGCTCCTGTCAACAGACAGGACATCGTCGAGGAAGCCCAGGCCATCGGCCGCGCCCAGTCCCGAATGATGAAGACCTTGCGCGGTGCCCTCGTTCGTTTGCGCACGCAAGACATCGAGGAGATCGGGCTCGAGGCCAGCCTGCGCCAGCTGGTCACCGAACACAACCTGCAGACCGCTTCTCGCTCGGTGTTCCAACTGAAGGTCACGGGCGAGATCGCCGCTCTGCCGCGACCCATCGCGATCGACGTCTACCGCATCGCGCAGGAATGCCTCAACAACGCAGCTCGACACGGCTCGCCCAGGCAGGTGGCGCTGAATGTTGCGCAGGATGCACAAGCCGTCGCCGTCACCGTGGAGGACGATGGTGGCGGGAGAGCCGCCCGCATCGGCCGACCCGGTGGCCACGGCATCCCGGGCCTGCGCGAGCGCCTGGCAGCGCTCGGCGGCACCTTGTCGATCGATGACGCCATGGGCGGCATCCGCGTTGCAGCGGTGATCCCGTTGGCTGCCAACGACGCGCATGCGGGGCGAGCGGTCGCATGAAGCCAGTGTCGATCCTGCTGGTGGATGATCACCCGGTGGTCCGGGAGGGCTATCGGCGCCTGCTCGAACGACAGCCGGGCTTCACCGTCTGCGCCGAGGCCGTGGACGCCGACAGCGCCTACGAGGCCTTCTGCCGTCACCAACCCGATGTGGTCGTGATGGACATGCTGCTGCCCGGCGCGAGCGGTCTCGATGCGCTGCGCCACATCCGCCAGCGCGATGCGGATGCGCGGGTGCTGATGGTGACGATGCACAGCGGCGCCTCGATGGCGCTGAAGGTCCTGGAGGCCGGGGCGTGGGGCTACGTCACCAAGAGCAGCGGCCCGAAGGAGCTGATTCGCGCTGTCACGGCGGTGGCGCAGGGCGAACAGGCGCTTTGCGACGACACCCGTCAGGCCATTGCGACCCAGCGGCTGGCGGACCCCATGGCCGTCCTGGATGGACTGGGCGCCCGGGAAGTCGAGATCCTTCGCCTCGTGGCTTCGGGGCATACCAGCGACGCCATCGCCGACACCTTGAACCTGAGCGAGAAGACGGTTCGCAACTATCACTACGCCATCAAGAGCAAGATCGGCGTGCGAACCGATGCGCAACTCGTCTGGTTTGCGCTGAGCCTCGGCCTGATTCGCCTGGACGACGTGACCTCGGCACTGCCGTTCCCTGTGCCGACAGGGCGCACGAATGACTGACCCACCCACCGCGCCAGCGCCTTTGCGCTGACGAATCCTTCCCCCGCCCTGCCTCAGCCGATGCCGACAGGCGCACGGCGGGCTCCGCTGCGCCCCTTCTGACCAACGCATTCCAATCATGAACCGGGAACGAGAACTCCAGGACTGGCGCGAACTGGCCTTGCGCCTCGAGCGCGAGGTTGCGAAGGCCGTGATCGGCCAGGCGCAGACCATCCGCCTCATCAACGTCGCCACGTTCGCTCGCGGCCACGTGCTGCTGGAAGGCGACGTCGGCGTCGGCAAGACGACCGTGCTGCGTGCCTTCTCGCGTGCCGTCGGCGGCGACTTCGAACGCGTCGAGGGCACCGTGGACCTGATGCCCGGCGACCTGATCTACCACACGTATGTCGACGCCGAAGGTCGGCCGCGCATCGACCCCGGCCCGCTGCTGCGCCACGGGGAGCGGCTGACCACCTTCTTCTTCAACGAGATCAATCGCGCCCGCCCTCAGGTGCAGTCGCTCCTGCTGCGTGCCATGGCCGAGCGCACGGTCTCCGCGTTCAATCGCGAGTATCGATTCCCGCACATGACGGTGTTCGCCGACCGCAACAAGGTGGAGAAGGAAGAGACCTTCGAACTGGCATCCGCGGCGCGCGACCGGTTCATGTTCGAGCTGAACATGAGCAAGCCCACCGATCGCGGCATCCGCCGGTCGCTGGTCTTCGACACGGCCTTCCACGACGTCGACGCGCTGCTCGAGCAGGTGCCGGCCGCGATGCTCCCGTCCGAACGGCTCAATGCGATCGGCGCACTGATCCAGTCGACGGTGACCACCAGCGAGACGATCGAGCGCTACGTGCTGGACGTCTGGGAAGCCAGCGAAGACCCGCTGCGCTTCGGCATTCAGCTCGATGGCGTGGACATGCATCGCCTGGTGCTCGCAGGGGCCAGCCCGCGGGGCATGAGCGCGCTGCTGCGCGCATCGCGCGTCGTCGCCTGGCTGGAAGGGCGCACGCACCTGATTCCGGACGACGTGCTGGCGGTGCTGCCTTCCGTCCTCGCGCACCGGGTGTTCTTCACGCCGGTGTACGAGCTGCGGCGCGCCGAGCTGGCGCCGGCCCTGGTGCACAAGATCATCGACAAGGTCGCCGCGCCGTGACGGGGGCGACGCATCAACCGCAGGAGTTCCACTACCGGCTTCCGGCCACCTTCGGCGGCCAGCGGCCCGGGGCACACCGGGGCAGCAGCCTGGGCGCAGGGCAGATCTTCGCGGCGCACCGCCGACTGCTGGACCACCCGGATCCGCGCCGCCTGGACCTGCGCGCCAGCGTGCGGGACGTGCGGCGGGAGTGGCTGGTCCGCATCCAGCAGCAGCGCGTATCCACCCCAGTGCATGCGGTCGTCGACGTGTCGGCGTCGATGCACTTCGGCGCACGGCGAAGCAAGCTCGACGTCGTTGCCGACTTCATCGAGGCGCTCGGCCACAGCGCATTTCGCACCGGCGACCCGCTGGGCTTGCTGGCCTTCGACCATGGCCTGCGCGAAGACCTCTACGCGCCCGCGCGCCACAGCCGCGGGGCGGGTATCGCGATGGCCGAAGCACTGCGGCGGTGCGAAGCGGAATCGGCGTATCAGCATGACCGAGCGCACGAACAGACCGTGGAGGCCCTCCGGCAGACGATCGCGTCGCTTTCAGGCCGCCGAGGACTGGTCTTTCTGGTGTCGGACTTCCATTGGCCGCTGCAACCCCTGCATGGCGTGCTCGAACAGCTGGCCCCGGCCTGCGTGGTGCCCATCGTCGCGTGGGATCCGGCCGAGATCGAACCACCTTCGGCGCATGCGCTGGTTGCCCTCAGCGATGCGGAAACCGGCGTGCGCCGCACGCTGTGGATGCGCGAACCCTTGCGACGACAGTGGGCGGATGCGGTGGTGGAGCGCCGGGCTGCGCTGCACGCTCTGTTCAGCAGGCACGGGCTGGCGCCTTTCCACTTCGAGGGCCGGTTCGATGCCGAGGCCCTGACGAGACACTTCATGGAGGCCGTGGTTTGAAGGCGCGTCGAATGTCCGTTGTGTCCTTGCTCCTGGGGGCGTGCCTCGCCTTCACACAGGTCGCGGTGGCGGCCGATGCGACGCCGGTCGCAACGGTCGAGCAGCCGCGAAGCTTCGGCCATGTGCTCGGTGACGTGCTCACGCAGCGCGTGCTGCTGCTGCGCGAAGGCCGCGAGGTGCTGCCTTCGTCGATGCCGGCAGCCGATCGGGTCAACGTGTTCCTCGAACGGCGTGCCAGCCGCATCGAGCAGGATGAGCTCGGCGTGCGCTGGCTGGTCATCGAGTACCAGGTCGTCAACGGGCCACGTGCGCTGACCGTGGCGAACCTTCCGGCGGTCGCGCTCGCCACCGATGCAGGCCCGCTGCAGGTTCCGTCGTGGCCGATCAGCATCGGGCCGCTGACACCGACCGCCACGTTCGACCAAGGGGCCCTGCAGGCTCTGCGCCCGGACCGACCGGTGGAGCCCCAGGCAACGCAGGGGCTGGAGCGGGACTTCAAGCGCGCTCTCGCCGCGCTGGCCGCGGTACTGCTCGCGTGGGCCGCCTGGTGGGCCTGGCGCAACCACCGGGAATCGCACCGGCTTCCGTTCGCACAGGCGTGGCAAGAGATCCGGCGCGTCGAACCGACGAGCGCGCAGGCCTGGCTCGCACTGCACCGCGCGCTCAATGACACGGCGGGCCGGGTGGTGCACGGCCGGTCGCTGCCGCGCCTGCTGTCGGAAGCGCCACACCTGCAGCCGCTTTCGTCGGATCTGGACGCCTTCTTCCGCCACTCCGAGCAGCGCTTCTTCGCCACCGCTGCCGGCACGGCCCCGGGTGACCTGTCGCTGCGCCAGCTGGCACTCGCGCTGCGCGATGCCGAGCGGCAGCACCACGGCTGAGGGTTCGATGGGATTCGACCTGCTGCAACCTTGGTGGCTGCTGCTGCTTCCGCTGGCCGCGCTGCCGCTGCTGCGGCGGCGCAGCGATACGCTGCGTTTCTCCGCGGTCGCCTGGCTGCCGCCCGATCCTTGGGGCCGCGCCGCCGGTTTCCTCTGGCGGGCGTTTGCCATCGGGGCGATGGCGGCCGCCATCCTGGGGCTGGCCGGGCCGGGCAAGAGCGGAACCCAGGTCCTGCGCACCGGCAAGGGTGCCGAGGTGCTCATCCTGATGGACCGGAGCTCCAGCATGGATGCCAACCTGCTGCCGAAGGACGTGAAGGCAGGCGGCCAGTTCAACGCCAGCATGCCGACGAAGATCCAGGTGGTCCGAGGTCTCCTGAGCGACTTCGTCGCCCGCCGGCCCGATGACCGCATTGCGCTGATGACCTTCAGCACGAGCCCGATGCTGGTGGCGCCGTTCACGCAGGACCACGCGACCGTGCAAGCCGGCCTGCAGGCCACGGCCATCGGGCGCGGCCTGCCGGACACGCTGATGGGTCGAGCGCTGCTCGCGGCCATCGACCAGTTCGAAGGCCGCACCTACTCCGGCAGCCGCATCGTGATCGTCGTCTCCGACGGCGGGGCGCAACTCGACGAGTCGCAGCGCAAACGCATCGCTTCCGGCCTGTCGCGGCATCGCATCGGGCTGCACTGGATCTACATCCGCAGCGGCCCGAACTCACCCGACCTCACCCGACCCATCGCAGGCACGATGGACTCCGAAGAGGAGGCTGCGCTGCACTCGTTCTTCAAGACCCTGGCGACGCCGTATCACCTCTACCAGACAGACGATCCCGAGGCGATGGCCTCCGCGGTGGCCGAGATCGACCGCCAGCAGAACTTTCCCCTTACCTATTTCCAACAGGTGCCGCGGCTGGACTACAGCGCCGGTTGCTTTCTCGCTGCACTCGTGTGCTGCGCGGGGCTGCTGGTCTGCCGCGCACTGCAGCTGCAGAACTGGCAGGCCGTTCGATGAAACGTATTTCGGTGCACGCACTGTTCGGCCTGGCGGCCGCGGCGGTTGCCACGCTCTCCATCGTGCATGGGGTTCGGCTGCAGCAGTCGACGCAGTTGAACCAGCGCATCATCGCCGCAGCGCGGTCGCCCGCCGATGCGCCCGCGCTGGCCGCCTCGGCTGCACAACCGGCGTCCGCTGCGTCCCGCCCGGACGCAGCCGTCGCTCGAGATGCGCCACGACTCGTGCGACTGGCCCATGCAACGGCCCTGTCCAAGGCGGGTGCGTTCGATGAAGCGTTCAAGGTCTACAGCGGACTGCTGGAGCCCGGCCAGAGCGACACCGTGAGCCGCCACGCCCAATACAACCTGGGCAACATGTACTTGCGCCAGGCGCTCGCGGGGGGCACCCGAGCCGACGCGGGGCCGCTGGTGGAACTGGCCAAGCAGCGCTACAGGGACCTGCTGCGCGCCGAGCCGCAGGATTGGGATGCCCGCTACAACCTCGAACGTGCACTGCGAGTCGCACCGGAGGAACAGGAGAGCGCCGCCGAGGAGAACAACCAGCCGGTCGAGCGCCGCAGCGTTTCGCTGCGCGGCATGACGCCGGGAGATCTTCCATGAGCCCCTGGCGCCGGTTCGCGCGAGGGCTGGCAACCCGGCAGAACCTGCCCATTCTTCTTGCGGCCACGCTGCTCGCGGTCGCGGTCTGGCTGCCGCCCATCACGTTGCAGAGGTCGACGTACCAGTACCTGGTGACCTTCGACGTGACCCAGAGCATGGAGGTGGACGACCAGACGCTGGCAGGAGCCGCCACATCTCGGCTCGCCTTCGCCCGAGCCGCAGCGCGCGAGGCCTTGCGCCGCATGCCCTGCGGATCGAAGGTCGGCTGGGCGATCTTCGCGGACTACCGTGTGATGCCCTTGGTGCTGCCCATCGAGGTCTGCGAGAACTACGACGCCTTGATGGCATCGCTGGACCGCATCGACGGCAGGATGCGCTGGGCCAACGCGAGCAACATCGGCAAGGGCATCACCTGGGCCATGCGCTCCGCACGGGCGATCGGCAAGGAAACGCGAGTCGTCTTCTTCACCGACGGGCAGGAGTCACCGCCCCTGCGCAACAAGGACGTGACGCCGCCGATGGGAGACATCACGCCGGGAGACGTGGGCGGCTGGTTGATCGGCGTCGGCGGTGACCTGCCTGCACGCATTCCTCGATTCGACGGCGATGGCAATCCCGTCGGCATCTGGGCTGCCGCCGACGTCGTTCAGAGGTTCGGGCCGGGAACGCCCGGCACGGCACACGAGCATCTGTCGGAGCTTCGCGAGCCTCACCTGCAGGCCCTGGGCAAACTGCTCGGTCTCGGCTACAGGCGCCTCGCTACGACCGATGTCGCGGCCGAAGCGATGCTCGATCCGGCCTTGGCCCAGCCCCGGCCGATCGGCACGGACCTCCGATGGGTTCCGGCATTGCTGGGGCTTGGCCTGCTGGCCTTGCGGTTCATCCCGGACGTGGCGTTCGTGAGGACCTGGCGACGCGCCCAACGGCAGGATTCCGGATCTGCTTGATGGAGGCAGCAGTCGGGGTCCGTGCGCACAACTGCTCCGGGCGGGCGCGTGGTGATAGCGCTCCATCCATCCGCGCCGACCAGTCTGCCAGTTCGCCGAGATGCGACCGACGCTCGAACAGCTTGCGCCAGTTTGACCGCCAGGGAAGGTCCGGCACGCGGCGGAAGCGCCGGCGTCCGTGACCCGGTCGCCGACCAGGGCGTGGAGCTCCGCCGGCGTCGTCGCTCATCCGGCCCGGCGTGCCGGCCTCGCCGCTGCGCCAGCGCGTCCCAGGTTCGAGGAACGGCTGCCCGCACGTCGCCTGATCACATAGCGCTGTCAGCGCTTGCGTGAAACGCGAGGCACAGCTGGAAAGCTGCCGCTCACCAAGGGCCGCTCCTGGCCGACAGCCGCCGTTCAGCCTGCAGCCCTCCTGGCCACCCGACAGATTCGCTTCTTCAGAGCGCGTGGGTGAGGATCCTGAAGTCCGGGTCCTCGTGGAAGGGCTTCTCGCCGAAGCCCAGCGACTTCATCAGCTTGAGCATGGCCGGGTTCTTCGCCAGCACCAGGCCCTCGATCTCGGACAGGCCCTTCTCGCGCGCCACTTCCATGATGCTTTCCATCAGCCGCGAGCCCAGGCCCTTGCCGCTGAAGTCGTCGGCCACCACCAGCGAGAACTCGCAGCTCGTCTGGTCGGGGTTGGTGATGTAGCGCGACACGCCGATGATGCGTTCGGTCTCGGTGATCACGCCCTGCGCGTCGGCCTTGCGCTCCTTGTACACGGCCACCAGCGCCATCTCGCGGTCGTAGTCGATCAGCGTGAAGCGCGCCAGCATCGCCGGCGACAGCTCCGCCAGCGACGAGATGAAGCGGAAGTAGCGGCTCTCCGCAGAGAGCCCGCGCACCAGCGCCTGCAGCATCTGCGCGTCGTCGGGGTGGATCGGGCGCACCGTGTACTGGCCGCCGCCGCGCATCGGCCAGACGCGCTCGTAGCGCGCCGGGTAGGGCAGGATGGCCAGGTGGTGGTAGCGGCCCGAGCGGTCGCCCGCGTTCGAGACGGCGTGGCCGATGACGATGCGCGCATCGACCGACACCGCGCCCGATTCGTCCACGATGATCGGGTTGATGTCCATCTCGCGCAGCTGCGGCAGCTCGCAGACCATCTCCGAGACACGCAGCAGCACCTGCTCGAGCGCCTCCATGTCGACGGCGCTGGCGCCGCGCCACTCGGCCAGCGTCTCGGCCACGCGGGCGCGCTCGATCAGGCGGCGCGCCAGGAACTGGTTGAGCGGCGGCAGCTCCATCGCGCGGTCGCCGATCAGCTCGATCATCGTGCCGCCGGCGCCGAACATGATCACCGGACCGAAGGGCTCGTCGTTGACCAGGCCGACGCAGACCTCGCGGCCGCGCCGCGCGCCTGCCATCTTCTGCACCGTCACGCCGTTGATGCGCGCCTGCGGCTGCAGCCGCGCCACCCGCTGCACCATGTCGGTGTAGGTGTCGCGCGCACCGGTCGCGTTCATGATGTTCAGCGCCACGCCCTGCACGTCGGACTTGTGGCTGATGTCGGGCGAATCGATCTTCAGCGCCACCGGGAAGCCCAGCTGCGAGGCGATCATCATGGCCTCGTTGGCACTGCGCGCCAGCACCGTGTTCGTGACCGGGATGTGGAAGCACGACAGCAGCGTCTTCGACTCCATCTCGGTGAGCACGTTGCGGCGCTCGGCGAGCACGCTCTCGATGACCAGCCGCGCGCCCTCGATGTCGGGCTGGGCCAGCGCCGTCAGCGGCGGCGGCGTCTGCTGCAGCAGCAACTGGTTCTGGTAGAACGAGGCGATGTTGCCGAAGGCGCCGACCGCCGCTTCCGGCGTGCGGAAGCTGGGGATGCCGGCTTCGTTGAGCAGCCGGCGCGCCTCGCCCACCGAAGCGTCGCCCATCCAGCAGGCGAGCAGCGGCTTGCCGACCGACTGCTTGATGTCGATGAGCGCCTGCGCCATGCCGGCCGCATCGGCGCCGACCTTGGGCGAATAGATCGTCAACACGCCGTCGATCTGCCCGTCGCGCGCGGCAGCCTCGATGGCGGCGCGATAGTGCTCGGCGCCGGCCTCCTCGGACAGGTCGATCAGGTCCGACAGCGTGGCCAGGGCCGGCAGTTGCGGCTTCAGCGCCGCCTGCGTCTGCGCCGACAGCCGGCCCAGGTGCAGGTTGATCTCGTTGACCCAGTCGGCCGCCAGCACGCCCGGCCCGCCGCCGTTGGTGACGATGGCCAGCCGCCGGCCCACCGGCCGGTAGCGCGAGGCCAGGCACTTGGCGGCGGAGAACAGCTCGACGAAGGAGCGCACGCGCACCGCGCCGGCACGGCGCAGCGCCGCGTCGAACACCTCGTCGCTGCCGACGATGGTGCCGCTGTGCGTCTGCGCCGCGGCGTTGCCGGCCGGCTTGCGGCCGGCCTTGAGCACCACCACCGGCTTGGCGTTCGCCGCCATGCGCAGCGCGCTCATGAAGCGGCGCGCGTCGGCGATGCCTTCGAGGTAGACGATGATGCTGTGCGTCTGCGGGTCGTTGGCGAAGAAGTCCAGCACCTGCGCGATGTCGAGCGCGGTGTGCGGCCCGAGCGAGACCACCGACGAGAAGCCGACGGCGTTGTTGCTCGCCCAGTCGAGCATCGAGGTGGTCAACGCACCCGACTGCGAGACCAGCGCGAGCGAGCCGGCGCGTGCCATCGGGCCGGTGGCGCTGGCGTTGAGCTGCAGCTTGGGGCGCTGCATGCCCAGGCAGTTGGGGCCGAGCAGGAATACGCCTTCGCGGCGCGCGATCTTCTTCAGCTCGGCGGCCTGTTCGGCATCGATGCCCGAGGAGATGACCAGCGCCGAACGGCAGGTCATGCGGCCGGCGACCTCGAGCGC
>Ga0209097_10001043_pt1 | contig 24589 bp, 14 predicted proteins | sample AD_UKC052_MetaG_FD_184419 | JGI IMG/M metagenome (GOLD analysis project Ga0209097, IMG submission 184419) | Active sludge microbial communities of municipal wastewater-treating anaerobic digesters from USA - AD_UKC052_MetaG (SPAdes) (version 2) | ecosystem: Engineered > Bioreactor > Anaerobic >... | reverse complement strand
ATATCGATTTACACATTTTTGAAATTCATATCGGTTTACAAGAGAAAGAACTTGAGCAAAAACATACTTGCCAGTATTCATAACTTTGGTTTCTTACAAAGTTATTCTGCAAATCAAATCAAAAAATCAAAGAACGTTCTGTATATATTGTTTTTATTGTACTTTTAAAAGATTAAATATTTTTAAACGCATCACTACTAATTTAAAATGACTTTTTATTAACAATCATTTTATTAAAATTAAAATAGTTAGCTTTTTTTCCTATTTAATTCTCATGTTATAGAAGGTGCGGTACACAAAATATAGCGCAATCACAAAAAATATGCTGCCAATAATCGGCGCTACCTGGCGGAAGTTTTCAGAAATGGCTATCTCCATAGCCAATAAACCAAACAGGGTGGTAAATTTTATGATAGGGTTGAGGGCTACCGACGAGGTGTCTTTAAAGGGATCGCCTACGGTGTCGCCTATCACTGTAGCATCGTGCAGCGGTGTGCCTTTTTCTTTCAGGTCCACTTCCACAACTTTTTTGGCGTTATCCCAGGAGCCGCCTCCATTGGCCATAAAAATTGCCTGGAACAACCCAAATACTGCAATGGAAATCAGGTAGCATACAAAGAAAGATACCGGTGCAGCCAAATTAAGTTTTTGAGTCATATCAGAAGTGCTGTCCAGGTCTCCTGGTGCAGAAAAGAAAGCAAATGCCAGGGCAAAAGCAAATATGCCTATGAAGATGTTAAACATACCGTTTTGAGCATAGCGAGTACATATTTTTACCACCTCTTTCGACTTGTCAACAGAAGCAATTTTCGGTGCATTGGGGTCAAGGTTGATGTGTTTTTTGATGTATTCCACCGCACGGTAAGCTCCGGTGGTAACGGCCTGCATCGAAGCGCCGGTAAACCAGTATATCACGGCGCCTCCTGTAATTAATCCGAGGATAGAATACGGGTTCAGAATATTTAGTATCTGTTCGGGTTCTATGCCTACTACATTTTTGATTACCAGGATCAGCGAAAAAATCATGGTGGTGGCACCCACTACGGCAGTTCCGATCAGTACCGGCTTGGCGGTGGCTTTAAAGGTATTGCCTGCGCCATCATTGGCTTCGAGATAATACTTGGCTTTTTCAAAGTCTGGTTTAAATCCGAAGTTTTGTTCAATATCCTTTTCGATATCTTTTTGCTCTTCAATCAGCGAGAGCTCATAGATCGACTGGGCATTGTCGGTAACAGGACCATAGCTGTCCACCGCAATGGTAACGGGGCCCATGCCCAGCATACCGAAGGCCACCAGGCCGAATGCAAAGATCGAAGGATAAATCATCAGGTCAACCAATCCGAAGGTGCTGGCATAATAAGCGCCGAACATCAGGCCGAAAAATACCATGCCTTTCCAGAAAGCACTGAAATTGCCGGCTACCAGCCCGGATAAAATGGTCAGGGAAGCGCCTCCTTCGCGCGAAGCCTGTACAATTTCGTTGACATGTTTTGATTTTGGACTGGTAAAGATCTTCGTGAATTCGGGTATCAGCGCGGCACCTAACGTTCCGAAACTGATGATGGTGGATAATATCAGCCAAAGGTTGCCGTTGGTGGCGCCAATAGAGCTGTTGGGGCCTATCATAAAATAACTGGCAAGGAAAGTGGCAGCAATCGACATGATGGAGGTTATCCAAACCAGGTTGGTAAGGGGCTTTTCAAAATCTATATCATCGCTTTTGCCATATAATGACTGGCTGATAGCCCGATTGGCATAAAACGAAACAATGGAGGTAATCACCATGAGGATACGCATTACAAAGATCCAGGTCAGCAGCTCCATCTGAAAGTCCACGTTGGTAACGGCCAGCACAATAAATGATACCAGGGCTACGCCGGTTACTCCATAGGTTTCAAACCCGTCGGCGGTGGGGCCTACGCTGTCACCGGCGTTATCACCCGTACAATCGGCTATTACACCCGGATTGCGTGGATCATCTTCGCCGATTTTAAACACTACCTTCATCAGGTCGGAGCCTATGTCGGCAATCTTGGTGAAAATACCTCCTGCAATACGAAGGGCCGAAGCGCCAAGAGATTCACCAATGGCAAAGCCGATGAAACTGGCACCGGCAAGTTCTCTCGGGACAAAGAGTAGGATGATGAGCATCATAATCAACTCCACGCAAACCAGCATGACACCTATACTCATACCGGCATTCAGCGGGATGTTCAACAGTTTTATGGGTTTACGCTCCAACGAGGCAAAAGCCATGCGGCTGTTGGCCAGCGTATTCATGCGGATACCAAACCATGCCACTCCGTAAGATCCCAGGATGCCTACCACGGTCCAGGAAATAATAAGTAAAACACCCCCGGGGCCGGTATGTTGCAAAAACCCAAAATAAAATCCGATGCAAAGGGCAATAAAAACAAACAGCAGGATTAAAAATTTTCCCTGCTGTATCAGATAAGTCTTACATGTTTCAAAAATAACTTTGGAAACATCAAGCATGGATTGATGCGCCTTTAGTTTTTTTACCTTGACAAATTGATATAAGCCGAATGACAAACCAATAAAACATATTAAAAAACCAAACAGTAAAATGTTATTCTGGCTGGCCGACAATTCCGGAATTTTTAAATCGGCCTCGCTGCCGAAAGTTAATCCGGGCATAATGATCAGCAACATTGCAGTAATTGATTGTAATGTTCTTTTTATCATAATTTATTATTTAAATTTAGGCACAAATATAATAATTTCACAATTCAGGACACGGTTTTTTTTGTCCTTATTTGTTTCAAAACAATTTTGCACATTATTCAGAATGGTTATCTTTGCATCATATAATTTGTCCACTTTATACATCAATTAAATGGAGAAAATCAGGCTTGATGTTGTTGGAATAACCAAAAGTCAAACACAGTCAGGTGCTTTTGCGGTAATCCTCGAAGATACTATCGGGAAAAGACGGTTGCCTATTCTTATTGGTTATAGTGAAGCCCAGTCTATTGCCATAGCTCTCGAAAATATTAAACCGCCCCGCCCGCTGACACACGACCTTTTTAAATCGTTTTGCGATTCTTTCAACGTGAAAATTCTTGAAGTAATAATATCAAAACTCTCTGAAGGCGTTTTTTATTCGAAACTAATCTGTTTTGACGGTATAAGACAAGTGGAGATCGATTCCCGCACTTCCGACGCCATCGCTCTGGCCTTGCGGTTTGATTGCCGGATTTTCGCATACAAACCGGTGATGGAAGCAGCTCATAACATTGAAGGTGAAGAAGATGAAAAAGAGCAGGAAGAAAAAGATACGCCGCGTTCGGACAAAAAGCCCGACAAAGAATTGCCGGATGAATCTCATGACACAGAATTTGAAAAATATTCCTTAAACGAATTGCAGGATATGATGAAAGAAGCTATTGCCAACGAAGACTATGAGCGTGCTTCGAGAATCCGCGATGAAATTAATAAACGTAAATAACTCTATACTTTTTTCTAACTAAAACCATTTACTTATGTATTTGAAACAGCGCTTAATTGCTATGAACTTTTTACAGTTCTTTATTTGGGGTTCCTGGCTGATCTCTATCGGACGATTTTGGTTTGATTACAAAGAATGGTCCAGCTCCGAATTCGGAATTATTTTCTCCACTATGGGCATTGCTTCTCTTTTTATGCCGGCCATAGCGGGTATTATCGCCGACAGGTGGGTCAACGCCGAACGGCTCTATGGCATCTTTCATCTATGCGGAGCCATTGTGCTTTTTATTTTGCCTAACATAACCAGTCCAACATCCTTTTTCTGGATCATGCTGCTCAATATGATTTTTTATATGCCCACCATTGCATTAGCAATCACGGTTTGCTACTCTTCTATGAAAAACGCTGGCCTCGATATCATTAAAGATTATCCGCCAATACGCGTTTTCGGAACTATAGGTTTTATCGTGGCCTTATGGATTATCAATTTGCTGCGCTGGGGCGATACTCCCAACCAGTTTTATCTGGCTTCTGCAGCATCATTGTTGTTAGGCCTCTATGCTTTTACCATGCCCAAATGCCCGCCGCTCGGCAAGGGGCATCAAACCACCTTTGTGAGCGCACTGGGATTAAATGCATTCAAACTTTTCAAAAGTTATAAAATGGCGTTGTTCTTTATTTTCTCCATGCTGTTGGGCGCCGCACTGCAGCTTACCAATGCCTATGGCGATACTTTTATTGCCGACTTTGCCAAAGATCCTGCATACAAAGATTCGTGGGCTGTGAAATATTCCGAAATCATTATGTCTGTTTCGCAGATATCCGAAACGCTGTTTATCCTTGCTATACCATTTTTCCTGAGGAAGCTCGGAATAAAAAAGGTGATGCTCATGAGTATGATTGCCTGGGTGCTCCGGTTTGGGTTGTTCGGATTTGGCACGCCGGAAGGCTGGGGCCTGGTGCTGATTATTCTGTCGTGTATTATTTACGGTATGGCCTTTGATTTTTTCAATATTTCAGGATCACTTTATGTGGAAACACAGAGCGAACCTAAAATTCGTGCCAGCGCACAGGGACTTTTTATGATGATGACCAACGGGGTTGGTGCGGTGGCTGGCAGCTTATTGGCAGGATTTATTATTCAGGAGTATTTTACTCCCGACGGTGTGAACAAAGACTGGCCGGGGATATGGTTTACTTTTGCAGCCTACGCACTTGTTGTTGCCGTATTGTTTGCCGTGTTGTTTAAACACAAACACGACCCCAAAGCGATGCAGTCCATAAAACACTGACACCAATCAGCATTACCAATGGATGAAATTGCAATGAAATGAACTCCGTTATTACGGACACCTGTTTTTTATTAATATCATAAAAGAATGTCAGTAAAAATCGGAATAAACGGGTTTGGCAGGATAGGCAAACTGGTTTTCAGACTGCTCCAGGAGAAGCCGGAGATTGAAATTGTGGGTATTAACGACCCCGCCGAAATTACCGTGCTTACCCACCTGTTGAAATACGATTCGGCACATGGCCGTTTTACCGGAACAGTGGAGATTTCGGGCAGCCACCTTATTGTCAACGGTAAGCCCATACAGGTCTATCACGAACGAATACCTGCCAACATACCCCGCACTATGCACGGGGCCGATATCGTAATCGAAGCCTCCGGATTGTTTACCACACGCGAAAAACTTTCGCAGCACCTGAGCTCCGGAGCAAGAAAAGTGATTCTTACCTGTCCTCCCCAGGATGTGCTCGACAAAACCATAATTATCGGTATAAACCAAAACACTCTCGCCGCCGCCGACTGTCTGGTGTCCAATGCTTCCTGTACGGCTAACTGCGCCGCACCCTTGCTGCGTATTCTTCACGAAAACTTTGGTATCGAAAAAGTTTTTATGAATACTGTGCACCCGGCTACAAACAACCAGCGGCTTATTGACGCACCCCATACCGACCTCCGGCGGTCACGCACAGCTCTCAATAATATCATTCCCACCACCTCCAGCGCTATTCCCGTGATAAAAAGTGTTATGCCTTTCCTTAACGATTGTTTCGATGGCCTGGCCACGCGGGTTCCTGTGGACGATGGCTCATTGATGGAATTAACGGCTGTGGTCAGGAAAAATACTAATATCCAGGAGGTAAACAATGCTTTTCTAGCGGCCTCTGAAGATTACTTGAAAGGAATTGTGGAATACACCAGCGATCCCATTGTTTCAAGCGATATCATTGGTAATTCACATTCAGCAATATTCGACAGCCGCGCCACCAAAGTGCTCAGTCAAAACTTTATCCAGATCATTGGTTGGTATGATAATGAATACGGTTATTCGAGCCGGGTGGTGGACCTGATTGGTATTATGAAAAATCTCCTGTAGAACATTTAAGTCTATATCCATTGACGACCAACAACTACAACGAAACACTGCTGATCCGCGGATTTCTTGATTCCGCCGGCAAATTCGGTAGCCGGCCAGCCCTGGATATTGATAACAGCCAGACTACCTATGACGAATTGTTGCTGATTGCCGGAAAGATAGCCACACTCATCGCTGCCAATACGCAACCTTCACAAGATTTTGTCGGCGTACTTGCCGATCGCAGCATGGCGGCATATAGCGGCATACTGGGCACCCTGCTGGCAGGAAAGGCCTATGTGCCTCTTAACCATAAATTTCCCACGGAACGCACAGCGTATATGACCGGTTTCGCGGGTGTGGATACTTATATTGTCGGCCAGGAATGTTATGAGTATTTTGTTTCGTTGCTTTCAAAAATACCTCAAAAAATAACGGCTATATTTCCCGAAACGGTGAATTTGCATACTTTGCGGGAAGAATACCCTCAGCATACTTTTTATGATAGCAATGATGTTCACGCTGTTCAAAAAAATAGTATTCATGAGGGCGGGACAACCGATGGTACGGCTTATTTGCTATTTACCTCCGGAAGTACCGGAAAACCTAAAGCGGTGCCTATTTCCAACAGGAATGCAACGGCCTATATCGATTATATGTTCGGGCTTTTTGAATTTAACCATGAGGACAGGTTTTATCAGGCTTCCGATATGACCTTCGACCTCAGCGTACAGGATATTTTTTTATGCTGGAAAGCCGGTGCCTGTCTGTGCGCCCCCAAAGATAATACCCTGGCAGCCATACCGCGTTTTATCAAAGACAAGAAACTTACCGTATGGCTGTTTGTGCCCTCCGCGTCCCTGTTGTTTTCCAAAATGAGGTTGCTGAAACCCAACGCATTCCCCTCCTTGCGATACAGCATGTTTTGCGGGGAAGCCCTGCCGGAAACTACCGCTGCTGCCTGGCAGGCTGCCGCTCCTAACTCGGTGGTGGTAAACCTCTATGGCCCTACCGAAACGACAGTGGCTATTGCCCACTACCAATGGAAAACAAACAAGGAAGAAAATAATTGCATCAACGGTATCGTACCCCTGGGAAAAGTTTTTGCTACCCAACAATACTGCGTTGTAGATGAAAGCCTGACTCCTGTGGAAAAGGGACAGGTTGGCGAACTTTGTCTCAGCGGGTCGCAGGTGTGCAAAGACTACTTCCGCAGTAGCGAAAAAGACGAAAAATCTTTTATTAAAATACCCTCACTGTCTGATGAAACCTGGTACAGGACGGGCGACAGGGTCATGGCAGATCAGAGTGATTGCTTGTATTTTTTCGGAAGAAACGACAGCGAATTAAAAATAAAAGGTTACAGGGTCAACCTGTTGGAAATTGATCATGCTATTGGCAGTTTTTTCAGCAAGGCCGTTGTTGCCACTGTGGCCCTGGCCGACCGTGACAACGGAACAAATTTTATGGTTACTTTTATAAGTAATACGGACAAAGAAAATAAATTGGACGAAGTCGCCGTTTTAACTATGTGCAAACAAATTTTACCTCATTATATGTTACCGGAGCGTGTAGTATTTATTGATGAAATGCCACTGAACAGCAATGGGAAAATTGATAGAAACGCGCTGATAAGAAAATATGAAACAACCTGCCTGTGATGGAAACAAAAGAAAATGAAATTTATGGATTTATTGTTACCCGCCTTGCCGAAAAACTAAACAGGGTAGGCTTTTCAGAAAAAGACCTGACACCGGGTTTCAACCTGACCAAGTCCGGGTTGCTCGATTCTATGGCCTTTGTGAACCTCGTAGCCGATATTGAAAAAAATTACAACATTGAGGTGGATTTTGAAGAGGCTTTCCAGAATCCCGATTTCACTAGTGTTTCAGGCCTGATCGCGGTAGTGGAAAAACAAATAAAATGAACGATATCACCATACATGCCGTAACAGAAAAAGACCTGGACATCATTGCCCGTGTCAAAGAACTATTTACAGCGATGTATCATGAGTATGCCGGTATGGGTTTGTCAATAACACTTCCGGGCAATAGTGCAGCGTTGTGGATGAATTCGGTGTTGCCCGCCCTCAACAGGATGAATATGCTTTATGTGGCGCTGGTAGAAGGGGAGGTTGCGGGATTTATTTTTGGATATTTTAATTTTACCAGAGACTACCTGGGTGCAACAAAAACAGGTGTTATCTCTGAAACCTATGTGGTGCCGCACCTGCGGTCAAAAGGTGTGGGCCGCATACTGCTTGGCGCCATGGAAAAATGGTTCATTGAAAAAGGCATTGCCACTGTGGAATTGCAGACGTTATACCGCAACGAAAAGGCTGTTGCCTTCTGGGAAAAAGCAGGCTATACAAAGGAAAGCATTCACTTCAGGAAACTTAGTTTAACCCACGGCAACTGATGGTGGAACAACACATCGCTTACACGAAAATTATTGACGGGCTGGACATCCACCCGGGCGATGTCTTATTCGTTACATCGGATATCTCACGGCTTGCCTTTCATACCATAAGAGCCGAGGGGAGCTTTGACGCCAACCTGTTTATCGACAGCATACAGCAAAAACTGGGCAGCGAGGGGACCCTGCTGTTTCCTGCTTATAATTTTCTGCTGGAATCGGGTGATAAATTTGATGCTAAAAAAACCAGCCCCTTTCTTTGCGGGGCCTTGTCTCTGACGGCATGGCAGCGTCACGACTTCCGGCGGACCAAACATCCGCTTCACTCTTTTATGGTATGGGGAAAATATTCAGGACAACTCTGTGCGCTGGAAAACAAAAGTTCTTTCGGCAATGATTCGCCCTTTGCCTTTATGCACCGGCAAAAAGCCAGGATGCTATGCATAGATATCGACCTGTGGGGTTCTTTTACCTTTATTCATTACATTGAACAAATGGAGAACGTTGGCTACCGCTTTCGGAAAAAAATCCTGATTGATTATACAGATGAGTCAGGCGCTGCATCAACTAACGAGTATTATGTCTTTAAAAAATTTCCGGGCATCGAAATGGTTTTTCAGCGAATGGAAAAAATTTTAAAAGAACAACAGGTTTTTACCGATGTGCATGTCAACAAAAGCTTGTTCAGGTTGATTCCGCTTGATGATAATACATTTTCATTTTTCATCAACGATATCAGGGGCAACAAAGGCAGGAATATTGCCAGGTTCAATGTTGTTTATTTTTTGAAAGATATAGCACGGCCGGTTTTGAAAAAACTCAGGTTTTTTACCCCTTTAAATGAAAAAATAAGCGATGCTTCAGGTATATAGCGCACAAATAAGCCCGAGGGTTACTTTTATTTTTGATTTAATTTTCAAAGATATTTTAGGACTGGAGTATCACCTGATTGACAACAGCGAGGCGTTTCAGAACTTTGCAGGACCGCGGTTAAGTTATTCGGGCTCCAGGGTCGGCAACGAATTTTTTATTGAATCGCACGGGTTGCTTTTTGAAAAGGATGTAAAGCCTTCGTCAATTCATGTTTCGACATGGAACGGCACTAAAATTTTTTTTGAAACTTCAGCCAGCTCCGACATGCCGTTTGATATTTTTGCTGCCTCTTTCTGGCTGGTGACAAGGTACGAGGAGTACCTGCCATCTTCACGCGATCAGCACAATCGTTTTATGGCTGCCGAAAGTCTGGCCTTTAAGAATGATTTTTTGCAAAAACCAGTGGTGAATAGTTGGGCGGCCATGCTGAAGCATCTGCTGTTGAAACAGTTTCCCGAATTGGTTTTTACTCCGCCGGAATACTCCTATATTTCGACTTTTGATCTTGACAATGTGTATTGCTACAAAGGAAAGAGCTGGTGGCGAAACGCCGGCGGAGCTGTCAAATCGCTCATGAGAATGGATTTTGCTGGGATTGCTGAGCGGATAAGGGTGTTATCCGGTAACATGTCAGATACTTACGATCAATACGAATTTCACCGGAGTTTACAGGAGCAATATGGGTTTCCGGTAATTTATTTTTTGCTTTACGCTAAAAAATCCCGTTTTGATGGGGCTGTATCTCCCGCCAGTAAGGCATATCAGGCCCTTATCGAAACCTTAAAAAAATATGCTGAAACAGGTATTCATCCATCGTATTATACCGTTGAAAACCCCGAGTTGTTGCAGTCAGAAGTGTTGCGGTTGTCCAAAGCCTTGAAAGAACCCGTTACAAAAAGTCGTCAGCATTTTCTGAGACTGTCTTTTCCAGCTACTTACCAAAACCTGGTGAAGTCCGGCATCACGGAGGATTATTCCATGGGATACCAGTCGCACCCCGGATTCCGTGCAGGTATTTGCACCCCATATTTTTTCTATGACCTGGAAACCGAAGCAGCCACCAGTCTTAAAATTTTCCCTTTCTGTATCATGGATTCAATGCTGTACGACTACATGAAACTCAGTCCCGCTGAAGCATGGCAGCATATCCAAAACCTGGTAGGCGAAGTGAAAAAGATAAATGGGACACTGATCACGATATGGCACGACCGCACATTCTGCAATACCGGCAAGTACAAGGGGTGGAAAGAATTATTTGCAGAAACGGTTAAGCTGGCTTATAAGCAGTAAGTATTGGTGCCTGTTATTTTCAGGGTCGTTGATTTTTTTGCTCCCCGAAAAGTTGGCGATACGTATAAAACTCAACCTGTCTGGGGTATTTTTTTTGAACTTTTAAAATAAATTCTTTCAGCATCCCCATGGAATATTCTCCCATGGTTTTGGGATGGCCGATAGCGCATAGCAGCACTTCATCATACATGCGGTATTTTCGTAAGCTATGAGCCAATATTCTCATAAGGTAATCTGCCGAAAAAGTATAATTGTCGAAACTCAACATGCGGCTCGCGGACAACTGCGTGATTTTGTTCTTCAGCGTAGCCGGCCGCCCCGCATGTATCTGATTCCCGTGATTGATTGGGGCGCGTGAAGCATATTTTTTTAACTTGAACCGCGTGGGTATTTCAAAAATTGTCTTTGGTATGCCGGCGATAGGTATCTCCAGGATTCCCGTACCGGCATCCTGTTTATAGTTGCCCCCGGCGTCAATAAACCAATTAGGCTTTTTGGGCATGCCCCCGAAATCAATAGTTGATAATCCGGAACTGAACCTGTAGTTTTTACAAACCGAGCTGTCATAGCGGATTCCTTGTGCAGTAAGGTTTTTGAAAATTTCGGCACTGCCGGGATCGAGATGGTACCCGCCTGCACGAAACGCCAGGCATTGGTAATCGCTCAGCGGAACAGAACATAGTTCCGTAAGGAAATTCACTCCGTGTTTAATAATTTTCCCGATGTTCCACTCCTGATGCCCCATGAAATCTGCCAGGCTGAAATCTTTGGAAGGTAAAAAAGTATGTCCGTCAAACGCCGTAGTCAGCCAGTGGGGGTGCAGGTGAAGCTGCACATCGTGATCGTTGCACAGGGCTTTATGGAGCTGGTCTTCGTAAGGATAAAAAAAATTGTTTTTATTCCACTCGTTGAACCTGTATGCACACAATATATCGGTAAACAAGGTAACACGGACACCCGTCTGTTCTGCGATGTCCAGCACCTTGTCGGTAGGGTCAAACAAGGCTTCCCTGGCCGAAGTTCTTAAGCCTCCCAAAGGTAATTCGTGATCGAAAGTCAAAAACAGTTTACACTTCATTGCTTTGATTTTTATTCAGCCGCTCGCCAATAATCACCGGTTCAATTATCTACAAAGTTAACTATACTTTATTAAATTACATACATTTCTTTCTGTGTGCCATGGTTATTTGGAGCGGTATGCTCCAGGCACAAGCCGGGCTTCGGAACTTCTCCCTTATGAATTGTCCTTAAATGAAAATGCTCGTATGTTCGTAATAATTTTTTTAATTTTGAAGTCAAACATTTCTTATGAATCACGCCGAAAAAATTTCAAAAGGCCTGGGCTTGCAACAACAGCAGGTGGAAAACACCATTTATCTGCTCGATAATGGCGCCACAGTGCCTTTTATTGCCCGTTACCGTAAAGAACTTACCGGTTCGCTGGACGAGGTGCAAATAAGTGATATCCGCGATATGAACCACCAGCTGATCGAACTCGAAAAACGCCGTACTACTATCCTCGAATCCGTCAGGGAACAGGAAAAGCTCACCCCGGAGCTGGAAAAATCCATTATGGAAGCACAAAGCATGTCGGAATTGGAAGATCTGTACCTGCCCTATAGGCCGAAACGTAAAACCCGCGCCACCATTGCCCGGACTAAAGGCCTGGAGCCTCTGGCTACCATAATTCTAAAGCAGGATAATACCGACATCGACCTGAAAGCTATGGAATTTGTTGACGAAGAAAAAGGTGTCCAATCTGTGGACGAAGCTATTGTCGGGGCTTGCGACATCATCGCTGAATGGATTAACGAGGATAATCAGATAAGGTCACGGATCAGGATACTTTTTGAAAAGGAATCGGTAATTAGTTCCAGGGTGGTAAAGGGTAAGGAAATAGAAGGCAGGAATTACGAGATGTATTATGAAATGAATGAACCCCTCGTCAAGTCGCCTTCACACCGCGTATTGGCCATGTTCCGCGGCGAAACGGAGGGTTTTTTAAAAATTTCTATTGAGCCTGCAGCCGAAAAGGCGCTGGCCATCATCGAACGAAATGTGATTAAAGCCCGGAACAAAGCTTCCGACCTGGTAATAAAGGCGATAGCCGATTCGTACAAACGGCTTTTACAGCCTTCGATGGAGACAGAAATGAGACAACTGGCCAAAGAACGGGCCGATAATGAAGCCATACGCGTGTTCGCGGGAAACCTCAAACAATTGTTGCTGTCGCCGCCCTTAGGGCAAAAAACCGTGCTGGCCATAGACCCCGGCTTTCGTACGGGTTGCAAGGTGGTGGTACTCGATAAAAATGGTAAACTATTGCATAATGAAACTATTTATCCGCATCCGCCGCATAATGAGATGAAACAAGCCATCAATAAGATTGAAAGCCTGGTGGATGCCTATAAAATTGAAGCCATAGCCATCGGAAACGGAACGGCCGGCCGCGAAACCGAAAATTTTGTCCGGAAAATAAAGTTCAAGAAAGATGTTATTGCAATCGTGGTAAATGAAAGCGGCGCTTCTGTGTATTCGGCGTCTGCCGTAGCCCGCGAAGAATTTCCTGATTATGATGTTACCGTCAGGGGCAGTGTTTCAATTGGACGGCGCCTGATGGATCCCCTGGCCGAACTGGTAAAAATCGACCCGAAATCTATTGGCGTTGGCCAATACCAGCACGATGTAAACCAAAATGCCCTTCAGAAGAGCCTGGAAGATGTGGTGGTGAGTTGCGTGAATTCTGTGGGCGTTGATTTGAATACGGCCAGCAAAGAACTGCTGACTTATGTATCGGGTGTAGGACCTGCGCTGGCAAAAAATATTGTCGAATTTCGTAATAAAAACGGCTCTTTCAGCGGCCGGGGAGGATTGAAAAAAGTGCCGCGTTTCGGTGAAAAAGCATTTGAACAGGCTGCTGGATTTTTGCGTATTACCAATGCTGAAAACCCGCTGGATGCCAGTGCCGTGCATCCCGAGAGCTATGAAATAGTAAATAAGATGGCATACACACTTAATTGTACCGTGCCGGACCTTATGAAGGACGAAAGCCTGAGAAAACAAATAAAATTGCAGGAGTTTATTACCGAAAAAGCAGGCCTGCCCACTCTTAATGATATCATGCAGGAATTGGCAAAACCCGGCCGTGACCCGCGGCAGAAATTCGACCTCTTTGAATTTGATAAAAATATCCACGACATAAAAGACCTTATCCCCGGTATGGAACTGCCGGGAATAGTAACTAACATTACCGCCTTTGGCGCCTTTGTTGATATTGGTGTTCATCAGGATGGCCTGGTGCATATCAGCCAGATGGCCGACCGTTTTATTACAAATCCCAATGAAGTGGTAAAACTAAATCAGAAAGTTAGAGTCAAGGTCGTAAGTGTTGATGCGGACAGAAAAAGAATTCAACTTTCCATGAAAGGTGTAACATCAAAGTAATAAAAAAGGCAGCCCGCGGGCTGCCTTTTTTTGTTTTCAATAATTATCCTTTATTTGGTAATTACCATTCGTTTGGTTAGTTTCTGACCCTTGTAAGCTACCGAGTAGAAATAAATACCATCCGGGATGATTGACGCATCAAGCTCAATCTTGTTTTCACCCTTCACGGCATCCATTTCTATGGTGCTTACGGCTTTGCCCAACACATCGTACATTTCAAAAAGTACCCTGTCACCTGCAGGAACATAAAATACGATGCTGGTGTTGTGGTTAGCAGGGTTGGGAACATTCTGATACAGGACAAATCCCGAATAATCATAGCTTTCGATACCTGTCATACCATACAGGTATTTACACTTTTGATCATTGTCAGGATCGCTGTCGCCTGTAAGCATGGTTCTTGCACACAGTTGATAGTTGCCCTGCGGCGACACATTCAATGTGGTAAAGGTGTACTGAACCGAATCACCGCCGTTCAGTGTGCCCGTCCATACACCGGCACCCACCTGGACACCGTTTCTGGAGAATATCACAGGGATAGACGTTTCAGGGCTTGTGCCGAAATTCTTGATATATACGGTAACGGGATCTGATTGCGTAAATATGGTTGTATCCGACGGGGATATTATTGCGCATACACCTACATCATGAGGAGCCGGTGTCGTATTAACTGAAGCACAGGTCGTGTCGTTGAAGGTGTATATATCACCGGTAGCCTTTGTGAAAGCGCACAGATCGTAAGTAGTTCCCGGCGAGGCATAGGTAGCCGTAAAGGTATAGTTTGTGGTAGCACCCGGGACAAGAGTTCCCGACCAGGTTTCCGCCGTAACGGCGCCACCGTTGATGACGTACCTTACAGGCACCGTGGTGAGGTTGCTGGTGCCATAGTTTTTAATGGTAACCTGTACCGTAACCAGACTTCCGGTTTGTGTAGGCGCATTGGGTTGCAGTATGGCTGAAACACCGGCATCGATCGGAATCTGCGGAGCAGTGATGGCAAAGTTGTCCACTGCCCAGCCTTCAAATGTACCGCCGCCATCAGAAACAAATTTGAATCGGAATTGTACGGGAACACCTGAATTGACGATAGCTGGAATAGCTGTCAGACGGTATCTTGCATACACATAACCGTTGGAGTTGCCCGACCAGCATGGAACGTTTCCTATCAGCGAGTTGTACCAGTTCACGGCGTTGGCATCGCCCTGAGCGCCTAACACTGTCCAGGTGCCACCGCCAATGGAGTATTCAATGGTGCCGCCATCCCAGCTTGCTTCGGTCTGATACCAGTGGTAGAATTCGAGGTAAGCGCTGTCAACTCCTGTGAACATGAAATACGGCGAATACAGGTATTCTGCAGCCAGGTCGGTATAGTTGCCATCGAGGTTGGTAACCCAGGCATTGACGGGACTGTAAGCTGAATCAATCACCGGAGCAGCAGGTACGCCCCATTCCCACAAAGCACCAGGAGTAAACCAGGTAACAGTGCCTTCAAAGTCGGTGCTGTAAGGAACATTGTATGTAGGAACCCCGGTAATTCTATTTATGGTGGTATCGTTCACGTGGTCGCCGTCGGCGGTCAATCCTGTGTAGGAATAAAGGTCAAAGGCGCCAGCAGGGATTGTTATTGGTGCAGTGAAGTTAACAGTGGCCGTGTCCTGAGGATATAATGTCCCGGTCCAGTTCTGAGAAACCGGCAGGCCGCTTGCGTTGACCTTGTATGAAACAGGTATGCTAAATAATGTATCGCTTCCAAAATTTTTGATTCGTACTTTGACGGTTGCTAAGGAGCCAACGGCAGCCGAAATTAACGGTTTATGAATTACCTCAACGCCGGCGTCCTGCGGGAAAGGAATGGTAATTGCGAAATCATCCACAGAAGCACCGCTGTTAATTCCGGAAGCATCGGTGAAAAATACGAAACGGAAACGGACTAAAGGTACATTGTCAAATAGTGTCAGTTTGTATTCGCTTTTTTTCCATCCTGAAGAAGTGTTGGTCCATCCCGGTCCGTTTGAATTTATGATATCATCATTATACCAGTTAACGGCATTGGTGTCGTTCAAAATACCAAGCGCTTGCCAGGTGGTACCCGAATCAATGGTGTATTCAATCCTTAAACCGTCATAGCCGGTCTCAAGATTGTAATTCAGCCAGAATTTCATTTTTGCGTTGCTAACTGAAGAAAAGTCGAAATACTGAGTGTATAAATAGGTAGTAATACTGTTGGTGTATGGGCTGTTTAAATTAACATCCCAGGCATTGGGAGCACTGTGGGCAGTATTGGTGGTACCATAATTGGGTGTGCCAAGTTCCCATACCGAACCGTTACTAACCGGGCCGGGCATCCAGTTTGCCGTTGCACCGTCGAAATCATCATAATAGGGCAGGGTGCTGGTAAATACCCCGTAAGAATTCATACACAAGGTATCATTGGCATGGTTCGCATCAGTAATTAATGAGGTGTAGGCACAAACAGAGAAAGTAGCCGTTGGCACTACAAAAGTCTGGGTAAAGGTAACATTGGCAGAAGCTCCGGGTAATAAGGTTCCTGTCCATGGCTGCGTGGCTTGAACGGCACCGTTTATTTCATACACTAAGTTCATAGCGGTCAAAGTATCGGCGCCAAAATTCTTTATTGTAACCTGTACACTTTGTGTGCTTAATTCCGGTGAGGATGGTCCCGGCTGCAAAATAGCCGTTACGGCCGCATCAATCTGAGGAGTTCCCGAAAGTGTCATACAGGTGCTGTCATTCATGGTATTTGAATCACCGGCAAAAACAGTCCAGGCGCAGAGCGTTTGAACGTTGGGTATGACGGTAAGGTTTGGCAATATAGCAATTGCGGTATCATTTGGGGCGATAACACCTCCGGCCCAGGTTATTGATTGTACCGGGCCTCCGGCATAAGAGTATGCAATGGATAAATTGGAAGCATTGGTAATAGTATCAAGCCCATAGTTTTTAACGATAACCTCTACGGGAGCAGAAACGCCTTCGTCCAGAAGAGTTGCCGGCTGTATGAATGCGGTGACACCGGCGTCGTGCGGAATCTGCGGAAGCAGAATAACTGTGTAGTCTTCGGTTTCACCCCAGGTATAGGTGCCGCAGGCAGGAGCCACATCGCTTTCATCCAGAACAACACGCATTCTCGTTGGAAGACTGGTAACAATTCCTGTTGTCGGTATGGTAATCGACCCGCTGACAGTTGTTGCTGTTGATGAAGTAGGGGCAGAGAATACTTTTTCGCCAGGCAGGTCAAATACGCCGTTTCTGTTATAATCCAGATATACATTAACCATTGACGTCCAGAAAGTTGTGCTGGTATTGCACTGGGAAACAGAAATAGGATAATTCATTCCGGCTAGAAGTATTGCCGGCGGCAGGGCTGTGAAATCAGTATATGTTGCGCTGCAGTTCGGATTGGAATATACCGGCAAAGCAATTCCATTATTGATATTGCTCAGGGTGACGTTACTGATATCACAATCACTGGTTGAAGTAGCATTGGAATTACAGTATACCAACGGGCTATTTACCACAGTTTTAATTACGGTATCGTTAACCAATGTGGCGTCGCACGACAAATCAGTATAAACGGTAAAATCATAAGTGGAAAATGCTGATAAGTCGGCTGTTGTTGCAAAGGTAAATAGCAGGGTGTCATTTTGTGCGATGGGGCCGGGAATAGTTTCGGTAACAGGGGCGCCGCCATTTATGGTATAATGAATAGGTATATTAACAGCCGGGCTGGTACCATAGTTCTTTACGCGTACAGAAACTGTTTCGCTGGCTGTAAGTTCAATACCGCTGTTGGGGGTGTGAATAGCGTCAACACTCACATCGCATGCGGGTATTCCCGTAACAAAAACCGTGTCGGGCACTCTGGTGCTGGCACAGGACAATCCTCCGCCAATAACCCAATTATAAAAATAGTAATATAAATCGTTGCGGGGCGTGTTGGTGGGTGCGGCAGTCAAGGTACTTGTGTTGATGGATACTATTCCGGGAACAACAAAAGGATATCCGTAGTTTCCTCCGGGAGCCGAAGCCGATGGTTCAAACAATAAACCAGAGATACCGGAATATCCCATACGCATTTTCAGGTTGGTGCCAGGCTGAATAACAAAGCCGAGGTTGATTACGTGTGGCACGGGTGTAGCCACCGGACTTCCGGTAACATTGGCCATTGTTGTATGAAGCACTGTTCCTGAAGAATTAATTACATCGATAGTAACCGTTCCGCTGGCGCCTGATGAACTAACCGGATAAACTGTTACCGACGTCAGTGTGAATTCAGATAAGGCATCGAAAACCAATCCAAAATTAGTGGTTCCGGAACCACTTGTTGCAGTGGGATATGCTGCGGCCAGGCCGGTATAAAAAGTACCGGCGCCTGCCATAGCTTCGGCATAATAAATGGTGTTTCCGTATAGAATTGGTGTAGTATAAGTAAGCCCTGTAGCAATTTCAGTGCCTCCCGATGCAACATCATACCAGAAAACAGAATCGGCAGATACGGCATTTAATGTGGCCGTGGTTCCGTAAGGGATAGTAACATTGGTTACTACCGGTGCCGGAGGAATATAATTTAATGTTACAGTGTCGTTGATCGTATCGTTTGTAACAAAAGTGTCTCCCGTGAGTTCAATATACGACAGAATGTTGTATGTCGAATCCTGAATGGTATGACTCAATCCGGTAGTGAAGGGTGTGGTAAATGAATAGGTAAGCGTATCGCCCGGTAAAATAGGTGTGGTTACCGCTTCGGAAATTACGGATCCGCCATTTACAGAGTATTTTGCCGTCAGGCCGCCATTGATGGTATTGGCTCCGTTATTTCTTATTTTTATGGAAACGTTTTCTGTAGCTTCGCTGCATTGATCAACCGGTGCGGGCATGGAAACTACCGAGGCTTCATAAGGCATCAGTTCCACATGGGCAGTAACAGGTATTCGCTCACTGGAACATCCTTCGCCGCCAACTTTCCAGTTATAGAAGAAGTAATAATATTGAGGATATCCTGAGAAACTGTTTCCATTAATAGAGATAACATTAGGGATGACATAAGGATAGGTCGCCCCTGTGGTATTGCGGTAAAAACCGCCACTGACTCCAAATTTCACCCGGTATTCTGTTCCATAGGGAACCTGGAAATTTACAGGAACAACTTCTCGTTGCCCTGATGCCACTGTAGTAACACCGCTGTATGTCTGAAGTACCGTGCCGCTGCTGTTAAGCAGTTGTATGGTATAGGCTGCGCCCGGAGCCGTGGACGGAAATACATCTATGCTCTGAATGGTAACTCCGTCGGGTTTTAATACATCAAAGTACAGGTAATAGGTTGTATTGGCATAAGTACTGGATGTGCCAATTGAATAATCATAAGGTCCAACATATTGAGCCAAAGAGCCGGCTTTGGCTTCAGCATAATAAGTGGCATTAGTGTACAAAGCTGGGGTCTGATATGCTGAGCCCTGATGTATAGGGGTAGTGGACAGGCTGTCGGCATACCAATATATACTATCGGCGGATATGGCCTGAAGCAATGCTTGCTGTCCGTATGACACCGTGTCGTCGATAGCTAAAGGTGCCAGTGGTACGTGGAGAGAATTTATCTGTTTGTCAATAGTATCGTTAGTGCTGATGGGGTCGTTCAAAAGATTGATCCATGCCTGAATTTCGAAGGTAGAGTCCTGAGTAGTTACAGCCAGGTTGGCCGGCGCAGAAAATGTATAGTCAAGCGTATCACCTGTTGCAATAGGTGCTGTGACAGATTCGGTAACAGTAGAACCGCCAATTATTTTGTATGAAGCGCTAAGATTACCATTGATAGCCAATCCTCCTGTGTTTTTAATCTTTATTGTAACGGGTTCTGCACTACTCAGACCGCAACCTGGTTCGGGGGCGCTCATGGAAAGCAGTGCTGCTTCCTGATTTGGAATTATTTTGATATTAATGTCGTCGATATAGGCATAATACATGCTTCCTACCGTGCCCGACCAGCCAAAATAATAGACACCGCTTGTGGGTACAACAAATTGGGATACCGATTGTATATGAGTTGTATTGACGAAGCCGGTCAATGTGGTCAGGGTGGTGGTCATGGCAGCCGGTGTGGCGGTATTGCCATATTTCAGGGTAAGTGTCTGGGGGTACGATGCGCTGTATGATCTGTACCAGAAACTGAGAGAATAGGTAGTGCCGGCCTCGAGGTAAAAACATCTCGAGAATAGCCAGTCTTCACCGGTATTGGCTGTGTTATTGTAAAATCTTGCGGAATAGGTGCCCGAATGAGAATAGGTGGAGCTTGAGTAGGGCAAGTCCCATTTATAACTGGCTTCACCGCCGGTATTAACTACCGACCACTGACTGTAATCTTCGGTGGGTTCAAAGCCCATATTGTATTCAGAGGTGTAGAAATCCCAGCCATTAGACACAGCATAACCGGCAATTGTATCATTGAGCGGGTTCAGGTCTCCGGCCATCTCCACATAGAAGTCAAAGGTATAATTGGTTATGGCCGACAGGTCGGCTGTTGTTGGGAACGTATAAACCTGAGCTGAATCAGGCTGTAGTGTACCGCTGAATGCTCCCAAAACCGGAGTGCCATTGTTAAGTTTGTAGTAAATATTTGCGTTAGTGATTGTTGTTCCGCCAAAATTTTTAATACGCACAGAAATATTCTCGGCATTTCCCAGGCCGCAGGCAACATTTGCCGGTGAAACAACTTCGGTTATTCCCAGGTCTACAGATAGCGGAGCAAATTCATCCGCTCCGATATCAGGTGTTACAGCATCTCTGGTTTCTCCGTCAATATCATCGGTTATTCCTGCAATAGGGGTGGCATAGCCGTTTAATGAGGAAGTAAAGGTGTGAAGGTCGGTGGGTGTAACAAAATTAGGATTGACAGATACGGAATTATTGTCGTTTAATGATATTGCTTGCCACGCACTCAGGTCGGCCTGATTGGCGCCCCAATATCCAAGGTTGGTTCCAGTTGAATATAAGTCATTATAATCAGAAGCGTTAACATTGGCTACGGTCGAAACATAAAAAGCCATACCGCTGGTGTTCGGGCCGGTATAAGCGAAAATATTGTTTTTATAATTGTGTCCCGGATAGGAGGTGCCTACCATATACATAGCCCTGGCTGTGGTGTAATCTGTATAAACATTTACACTGTTATAATAAAAATTCTGGAATGTACTATATCCGTTGTAAATTCCATAAGTTGTACTGGTTCCGCCAATACTTACAAAATTATTGGCTGTCAAACCCTCTTGTCCTGCAGCTCCGTCACAATAATAAACGTAAATCCCATATCCGCTGTTAGATAACGTAATTTTGTTTTTTAATATTTTCAATGCGTTATCGCAGTAATATGCATAAATGCCATAGAAAGATCCTGTAACATTGGCGGTAATGGTGTTGCCACTGATTGTCGGGGCATACTGATAACCCAGGCGTATAGCATATTGGTACTGATCAACGAAGGTGTTATTAGAAACGGTGGTGTGATTTTCAAGCGATGAGGTGCCTCCCCCATATAAATAAATACCATAAGAACCGTTAATAATCTCATTGTTGATGAATACCGACAAGGAATCAAGGCCCGCACCTGAATAAATGAGAGCAGTGTTGGTCGAGATAGTTGTTGCCGCAGGCCCGGTAATAATATTGCCTTCAAATTGATTATCTATGGCGCCTGCTGCCAGTTCAATCACTCTGGAATATGCTGTGGTAGCAGAGCTTTGCAAGGTCATGTTTTTAAACCTGAGGTGGTCGGCACCATCGAGTTTGATAACATAGTTGGTGGTTGCATCGGTGGTGTCCTGCAGCACCACATCGGTGTTGACACCCGTCAACGATTGGAAAGTAATAGTATTAGTAGCTGAAGCCCCTGGTATTTCTGAAATTAACAGTTGTTCGTTATACATACCGGATTGAACATTAAAAGTTACCGGGCCGCTGATGCCGCATGTTTGTGCGGACGTCAGCGCGTCTGTAAATGTTGCAAAATCACCTGTAGGGCCAATGGTGTATATTCCGTTCAAAATACTACTGCAGGCATAAAATGAGATGCTGGCTGTATCATTTGCAGTATTCTCGTCGGTGCTGTCATTGGGTAATTCTGTCCATGCCCTGATAGTATGATTACCTGTAGTGCTCACATTCACATTGCCCATGGTAATGACTCCCGATACAACATCCTGTAAAAGAACTCCTGTCCAGTTATAGGAGGGCGTTTGTAACACTCCGTCCAATTCCCAGGTAATTGTTACTTTTTTCAACGAGTCAGTGGCGAAATTTTTGAAATTCAGGGTTACCGGATAATCGGTGTTTGTCAGCAATACTCCTGAAGGCCCTAATATTTGCGTTACCCCTGCATCATCGGTATAATTGGTGGCGAGCAATCCAATTTTTATATTCGGTCGGTATTTGTAAGCGGATGTGGTTGCATTCATTACTGTGGCCGTAGTGATCGATGCTCCCACATAGGCTATAATCTTGTCCGCTGTACCGCTGGAATATTTCCAGTCAAATTTGTCGGTTGTCCAGGGCTGTGTTCCAGAAAATCCGGCTCTGGTAGCAATTTCCAAGCTTCCGCCCGTATAAATAAAGGGGGTTGTAAGGGTAAATTCCACCCATCCGCTTATCGCAGGTATTTGTTGTGCTGTGGATGAATATACCATGGTGTGGGATACCAGGATACTGCCCCAGGTAGTGGTGGTTGACAGTGGGGGAACATTCGTAGTGTTCGCCATATAAATCGAAAAAGTTATCGGATTAGTATTCGATCCGCCGGCGCCGTTTTTATCAAAGGATAATGTGGTAATGGTAGCTCCGGGAAATATTCCTGCGGCGGCCAATTCGGCTGCCGTATAAATAATATTGGAAACGGAGTTGGCTGTTGTAGAGGTGCTGCTGAATCGGTAAAGAGGGCTATATAGTGTATTGCCGGGTACTAAATTTTCGCTGCCAATAAGAATCTGGTTGGGCCCTTGTTTTATATAAAACCACAAATCAGGGCCATTGATTGAATTATGTAATGCCGAATTGTCCGAAGCAAATACATGGTAATCAATCCTGTTGTTATAGGTATAGCTGGGAATAGTGCACATATAGGTGCTGTCAGAGACCCAGGTCATAGGAATATATTGGTTTGCACCGTTGTTCAGTTGATAAACGATATAAGCGGTATCAATTCCGGAAACATCCGTAATGGTGGCGTAAATATCAAAAGGCCCTGTGCTGAGCACCGTATCCTGTATGATAGGGGCTTTCATCGTTATTTTCGGAGGTAATAATTCAGATATTCCCCCAACAACTAAAATATCATCGATATACCAACCATGGCATACATCATTGCTGACATTGCCGCGTAAGGTAAAACGCAACTGCACATTGCTGCTGTTGGCAGCTAAAGCTGAGATGTCAAACATTTCGTACTTCCACCAGCTTTGTTCGGGCTTGATGGTGTCGTTGCTGGCAACCCAGTCAACAGGATAGGTGGCCGCACAAAACCGGTACGACTGATTTAAAAACTGAGAATTGCCAGGATTGATATATTGCGTGGTGAGTTTTATCCACGGGCCTCCATTTACTGATATTTCAACCTTGGCCGTATCAAATATCTCCACTTTGCAAATGTGGGCAAACTTTAAAAGGACATTGTTTGAACCCACCGTGCTGAACGGTTGTGTGGTCAGATATGAAACGCTGTTGAGCGGAGCTTTAAGCGAGTCGCATTGAGTCCCCGAATAATATAGCCGCGTATTGACGGTAAAGGTGGGCGAACCTGTTGCTGTAACACTGTCCGGGCCGCTGACCGGATCAAAATTCTCATGAAAGTGGATTGTCTGCGCAATCGCTAATGTTGTCATAACTGATAACAACATTACAAGTAGTAGTTTTTTCATAGATATTGATTTTTAGTATATTGTCGTTCGAGTAATTATATAATAGCGTACAAAAATAATTAAAATATTAATACCAAGCATTTTTACCACTAATTATTTTGTGATAAGCGTCGTATTTTTTTATTATGTCATTCATATGTATAAAACTAATTCGTTTAAGGTAACTTTAAAAGTGAAAAAATACCAAGGTTTTTAGGTTGGCTATCTGCTGTGGGGGATTGACTCTGCAATTTGTATTATTTTTTAATCGTTAGAAAATATTTTAATAAAAACAAATATAAGAAATTTTGTGCAAAAAAAGAAATTATTTATTGGAAAACAGAATTTTAAATGGAATGTTTCACAAATATTGTATCAAAAATGGTTATGATAAATAATGCCGTAAACAAAAAAGGCAGCCCGCGGGCTGCCTTTTTTGTTTCAGATAATACCGTCTATTTGGTAATTACCATTCGTTTGGTTAGTTTCTGACCCTTGTAAGCCACTGAGTAGAAATAAATACCATCCGGGATGATTGACGCGTCAAGCTCAATCTTGTTTTCACCCTTCACGGCATCCATTTCTTTGGTGCTTACGGCTTTGCCCAACACATCGTACATTTCAAAAAGTACCCTGTCACCGGCAGGAACATAAAATACGATGCTGGTGTTGTGGTTAGCAGGATTAGGAACATTCTGATACAGGACAAATCCCGAATAATCATAGCTTTCGATACCTGTCATACCATACAGGTATTTACACTTTTGATCATTGTCAGGATCGCTGTCGCCTGTAAGCATGGTCCTTGCACACAGTTGATAGTTGCCCTGCGGCGAC
>Ga0209097_10001041_pt1 | contig 24596 bp, 13 predicted proteins | sample AD_UKC052_MetaG_FD_184419 | JGI IMG/M metagenome (GOLD analysis project Ga0209097, IMG submission 184419) | Active sludge microbial communities of municipal wastewater-treating anaerobic digesters from USA - AD_UKC052_MetaG (SPAdes) (version 2) | ecosystem: Engineered > Bioreactor > Anaerobic >... | reverse complement strand
AATGGGTGAGTTCAAAAATCACGCGTTCCACGGTAGGGCGCAGTTTCATATCCTGCTTGAATTCATCCGTGTGATTGTAGATCTGGGCAGCTTCAACCTGTGAACGGTAGTGGGAGACAAACACCTGACGGATGGAGCGCGGCCCCATATCTTTTTCACGACATTGTTTTGAAGCGATTGAAACACGAAGATGACCGGCTCTTTTGGCAAAGAGCCATCTTCCTGGAATCCCCCCCGCGCAATCAATGCGGTGAAACCAGTGAGTATTCTTCACTCGCCTGCGTCCGGATGAGTCCCTGGCTACCATCCACCCGGTCTTAACGCCAGATCTCCCTCCTGTGTGGAGGGAGATCTGATTTCAGTCAGAAAATCGGCGCTCGCTCAGCTCAATTCTTCCGGGCTGATTTGCTCACCTTTTCTTTTCTTCCTTGAATTTCCCCAGCATTTGAACACTTCTCCTGGCTTCTTCCGTCAGTTGAGCCAGCCTGCCTTTCAGCGATTCCCTGTTCGAATCCTTGATTTGTAAATAATACGGATCCTCAGCCTGCGGCATCATCCCGTCTTCATATGCCAGCACAATCAGCGGAGCCCATGGAAATTTCCTCCGCCGCAGCCCCAAAATGGCCTGCTCAGTGAAAGCTGAAGGGTAAATCTCTTTTTCAGTCCATTCACCCTGCTGACCCAGCGCCAGTTCCACCAGGGCTGCCTTCACCAGCAGCCGCTGTGCGCGTGTTTTTTCGGCCAGAAACGCGCCCTGTCTTCGACGGTTGATGACCTCTGTCCAACGCTTCCGGCGTTCATCAGCCGCTATTTCAAAAAGACCTTCGGCTTTATGGATCAAATCCTCACTGGCAGGCCCGGCTGATGCTGCCCGGTCAAGCTGTATTCTCAGTTGGTCCAGAGAACACACCGATTCAGGCTGCACACCTTCTGCCGCAAAATACCAGGCGCAGAGCCCAGTGTCATCCTCGCTTTCAAGCCTGATCAGGCTGCCGGGCAGTTCCGGGGCTGGCGCAGGTTTGATGGCCAGCAAATCCTTCAGAAGGGCATTCCCGTAGGATAAAAATTGCATGGTTTCAGGATGTGCATCAAACACCTCTGGCGAAAAAGTCACCGGTATATCCTTCGAAGTCAAGTTAAGCAGGTAGGCTTTTTCAATTTGCGGATGCGGCCGGAACAGGGCCGCCGTGGCTTTTGCCGTGGTCAAAATCCGCTCCAAATCCACCAGGCGCACTGGCGATGGCATGGAGGGTGAAATATCCTCCGTTTGCGAATAGGCATCCAGGTTGAGCGCCTCTATTTCTTTGTTCTGCAGCCTTTCTTTGAGGGCATTGATTTCTTCATTGATCTTGACCTCGCGATTGCTGCTGGGCAGCATGGCCAGACGCCGGGTGATTTCACTGATTTCTGCTAGGATGGGCTGCAGTTCCCCCACCACTGCCTCAAACCAGGTGATCCGATCTGCCAGGCGCTGATAAATGATATCTTCGATGGTATCCTGGTAAAAGTAATTGTTGATCCACACTTCGGCAAACTGCTGGCCAATGCGGTCAATACGCCCAATGCGCTGTTCCACCCGCATGGGATTCCATGGCATATCATAATTGATCAGCACGCCGCAGGTCTGCAGGTTCAAACCCTCGCTGGCTGATTCCGTGCACAGAAGAATGCGTATCTGGCTTTCCTTAAAAGCTGTTTTGACCGCTTCCTTGGTGGTTTGCACCCAGAACATGCCGTTGTAAATTTCACCACCCCGCCCTGAGTAGCAGGCAATCTCACTTCCATAAACCGCCGCCAGTTGTTCGCGCAGGTAATCCATCGTGTCGGTGTATTGGGTGAAAATCAGAACCGTTTGCCGGCTCATGAACACCTGGTTCAAATCCTGTTTCAGTCGCTCCAGCTTCGAATCAGCCACGCTTAAAATCCGCAGATCGCGGATAAAATTTTCCAGGTACGCTACCTCAGCCTGGTAAAGCCCCCGGGCGCTGTCTTCTGTTTCATCAGAAAAATCGTAAGACAGTTCTTCCTGTTCCAGATCGTCATCATCGCAGGCCTTTTCTGCCGGAATATCGCCTTTCAGGTATTTCAGGCGCCGTTCCAGGCTGCAGCGCACCGCATAAAAACTGCTGGTCAGCCGGCGGCGGTAAACGGTCATGATGAAGCCCAGTCCGCGGCGCTGTTCTTCATACTTTTGATAAAATGAGCTGATATACTCTTCAATGCGTTCGTAAAGCGCATATTCCTCTTCGCGCATGGGCACGCGCACTATTTGCGGTTTGCGGGTGGGCACATTGGCGCGCAGGATGCCCCTCTTCTGGTAATCTCTGAGCAGGCTGCGCGTGTTGCGGAAAATGTACCGCCTCAGCGGGGTATGGCGGCGCGCCAATTCCTTCACATACGGCTGGATGGACGGCCCCAGGTTTTTGATGACCGGCGCTCTGGACACACGCTGCTGACCGAGCAGCCCTTTGATGGTGGCCCATTTTACCGGGCCGATCTCTTCCTGAACCTGCTGAACAAAACTGCCATCCAGCTCCCCCCCGGTTTTCATCTCATCACCCAGCATGTCAAAAATAAAATCCCAATCAGCCGCCTCAAAAGGCTTCTGCAGCTCCTTGAAATACTGCAGGAAATTTTCTTCGTCCGCGCCCCAGCGTGCCCCCAGACCCAGCAGCTTCAGCAGGTCCCACACTTCCACCGGATGCACCTGCATGGGGGTGGCGGTCATCAGCAGCAGACCTGTGACCCGCTGGCTGGTGGTAAGCTCGCTGATCAGGCCCAGCAGCCGGTTGGGACGGTAGATGCGTTCCTTGAAATCCTTGCGCCTGGCATGATGCGCTTCATCCACCACCAGTAAATCCCAGCCCTGCGCGCCCAGAATCTGGCTGCGGCGGTCGCCGCGTTTGGCAAGCTGGCTGCCAGCCAGCATCACCGGAAACGCCTCCCAGGGGTTTTCGCCTTCCACCGGGATATATAAAGGCTTTGCATTTTTCACTTCTGTTCCATAAAGGTCCCAGAAGCACCGGCCGTCATACAGCGGTACGCGCAGAGCAAATTTCTCGTAAAGTTCTTCCTGCCACTGCCGCAGCACCGATTTTGGCGCCAGAATCAGGCAGCGTTTGACCAGCCCCGAAAGAACAAGCTGGCGGATGACCAGACCCGCCTCGATGGTTTTTCCCAGACCCACCTCATCGCACAGCATGGCGCTTTCGGGAAAGCGCGCCGCCACGGCATCGGCAGCCCGGGTTTGATGCGGCCACGGACTGACCGCGGATGTGGCGGCGCCCAGGCTGCCTGCCTGGATGAGATGCGGCGCGTCGCGCAGAAACTGAAACAGGATGCGCTCGCGCAGTTCCTCCATCTCAGCAGCCCGCCGCTGCTGTTCATCCATCCGCGGCGCAGGCGGCTGGTCAAACGGATCAACAACCGGTTTTTGCGCCGGGCGGAATTTCAACAGGCGCTGCCTGACCGCCTCGGGAATGGGCATGGCAATCCAATCGGCTTCCTTGCCGTTCCACAGGCGCTCAAAATTGAGCGTGATTTGCGCCAGGTAGGCCCGGGTTTCGTTCCATGAAAAATAGACCGTGAACATTTCATAATTTCTCAGCCAGGCTGTTTCCGATTCGTTGACCGAGCCCGCGAACGCCACCTGGTTCCCCTCTGCATCCGTCATAACCCCCGATTTTGGATGGTAGTAATCGAGGCTCTGGCTGGCTGGAAGGGGCAGGCCGCTGGCATCGCGGGGCAGCACCACGCGGATTTCCAGCGATCCTTCCGCCACCATCCACGCCATCACCTCCAGCCGCTGCGCCAGCAGCGCATTTTGCGGATCAGGAAAATGCGCCAGCAGCGCTTCGCTCACTTTCTCCCGCAGATCATAGCCGCTGCGGATGGCCTCAACATCATCCTCGCTCAGCTCGGCTCCCACCAGCAGGCGCATTTTGCCGCCGTTCTGAATCAGGTGCGCCACCCCTTCGGCGGCCACCGCCAGGGCGCTGGAGCTGAAAAAACCCGCGCTGCGGTCATAGCGCTGGCTGGCTTTAAGCGCGGGAATATAGAAATGGGTCAGCGGGTTGTCCGCCGGACCGTAATAAATCTGGAAACCGCCGTCCTTCAATGAAGCCATTTTCAAGCCTTTTCAGTGCTGCTTATGCGCCACCCCAGGTTATTCTGCCTCATCATCCTTGTCCGCAGTCTCCCACAATACCAATTGTTTCTCCTGCGGCAGTTCGGGCTCTTCTTCTTTTGGCGCAGTGAGCTCCTCAGAGAAAAACGCCAGGCGCATGTTTTCCAGCGCCTCCGCCTCAAGGCGGACAAACTTGCCCTTGATGCGGCTGCGCGGAATGGCGTTGATCATGGCTTGCAGCAGCGCTTTGAACGTTTTATCGCCCTTCAAATTGGCCTTCTGCATGAACAGATTGCAGGCGCCCGCCCCATCTTCCGCATAAATCATCATCGCGGTGTGCGCGGCGTCAATCCAGCTTGAGAAAGCCGTCAGTTCATCATCCACCATGCCTGTTTTGCGCCGCTGCGCCGGGGTTTGCAGCACCACAAATTCGCCTTTTTTGGCGGCCAGGCGCTTGCCGGCCATCAGTTCCCTGTCCAGATCCACGCCCAGGGCAATGGCCAGTTTGCGGGCTTCATCGTAAGGAAATTCCTCGGCCGCATACGCATCCCAGGCCATCAGGTACCAGTCGGTGACCGGGTCAAATTTCACCTCGCGCCCGGCCAAGAGACCCTGCTTACGCAGGCGCACCACCTCTTCACGGGCCAGGTCCAGGGCCATTTCAGGGCGCAGCGGTTTTGGCTGACCGGTTTTGGCGTCCACCTCGCTGGTGAGCACCGGCCAATGCTGTGAAATGATGCTCAACGTGGGCCCAAAGGTACTGATATACAGGTCCGCACCGCTGATGCCCTGAGCCGCATATCCGGCGGCTTTGGAGCGGGCCTCAGCCCGCACCCGCGCCTGAAGGTCATCCCACCAGATGGGTTCGCCACTTTCCTGCTCGCGCTTGCGGCACACCAGCATGATGGTGGAAGCCGCCGCGTTCTTTTTGGCCTGATGTAGACTGTGCTCGCTTTCGGTGTGCACCGGCCACGATGCCTGGATGGTGAATCCGGCGCCGATGATGGCCGAAGCCAGGGTATCCCAGGCTTCCACCTTCTTGTGGGTGAACATCACCGTCAGCACCCCATCCGGATGCAGCACCCGGTGCATTTCGCGGAAGGCGCCAGCCATTTTGCGTTCATAATCCTGCGCGGCCAGCTCCGTCTTTTTGCTGCCCAGGGCGGCAAAGCGCGCCGGATTGGCCACCGCCTCATCATCCTTGTTGGTCAGCTCGTCAATAAAAAATTCCGGGAAAAGATGCCCCACGCTGCGTTTGAGCCAGACATAAAAGAAATCGGCCAGCTCTGCATACTGGACATTATCGTAGTATGGTGGGTCAACCGTGATATTCATCATGAGGCCAGTTGGAACTTCTGTGAGATGTGCTGCTGATCCCTTTGATATGGTCAGATGATCAATGGGTTGATACCTTTCATTGGCGAATATAGTTGCTTGAGTCGGGTAAATGAGGTCTGATATTTCTTTATACGCATCCGCCGTCTGATCAATCACCCAGGGCAACAGGTTTGCCGTGCCATCAAATTCGGCATGACTCCAAACAAAAGCAAAATCATGCCGGTCAAAAATACTTCGAATGCCTCTACTTGGATCAAATCTGCAACTTCTGTTGTTATAAATCGCCACCTTATCTAAAATAGTTCCCAAATATACCTGCAGAGCCAACGCCTTCTCCCCCGTTTCTTTTGCACTGATTTCTTCCTGAATTTTCTTCATCACTTCCGCATATGTGCCAATAGTCAATAATTGCCTTGGTGAGAAGAAATTTATCCATTGGGGCATACCATAAGTTAATGGACGGTTATCATTTCCTTGTGGGAAGTTTTCTGAAGGAATAGTATTGGAATTAATCCAATTCTGTGTGTTTTGTTCAGAAACAAATGCTGCTTCTTTGGTGACCCGATTATCTTCATGATTAGGTGCTCGAAATTCAAAGCCGCCTCTCACCTTAAGCACGACCGCATATAACACCTGCCCCATGCGTCCGGCCTGCGCCTCGGCTTTGATATAATCACCATCAATGGTCTCCCCCGTCCAGGGGCAACGCCCCGTGCCCCGGCTGACGGTACCCTGATCGGGGTCATAATTTCCAATCTGCCGGCCTTCCAGAATCTCAAAACGCGGCTCCGTGCTGTCGGGGTCGGCAATCACCCGCACCGCCACAGGCTTATCTCCCGTTGAAAGCCACCAGTTTGGGCTCAGCGGCACCGTGCGCCCCTGCCACTGCACCGTGCGCGCCCAGAGATAAGCAGCGCCTTCAGCATTGGGAGGTAAAGGTGAAAAATAGGGTTGCAGGCGGGGTTTAACCAGTTCATACCAGCGTTTGCCCCATTTGCGGATATCCTCGGCCAGTTCCGGGCCAAAGCGCGCGGGGTAATCGAGGGTGGCCTTGAGAATGGTAGCCGCCACCGGGTTCAGGTCGTTGGCATAGGTGGTCAGGCCATAGCGCAGTGCCTCAAAAGGGATGGATCCCCCGCCCGAAAACGGATCCAGCATGCTGATCTGCCGGGTTCCCCAGGTGTATTCCAGCAAATCACCCATGATAATTAAGTCATCACCGGAAGGATTAATAGAAAAAGCCCGACCAGCTTCATAGGGATTAGGAATTTTCTTTCCCTCCTGCCTGGCCTTTTGTAAATCTTGATATCCCTTGACAGGATCACCGCGAACCCCCAGCAAATTTAAGAACCATTGATGATAAATGATCTCGGTTGGGAAGCGTTTCAGCAAATCAGCCGGCCAATCAGCGCGCCACTGCGGCAGCACGCCCGCCAGAATGGCCGCCCGGCTGGCAATCAGTGGGCGGCGCGCCCACCAGACATGCAAAAAATACAGCGGTGGTAAGGCGCTGCTGGCGCCGCGTTCACGCATGCTTTCCACACCCACCTCAGCGATGGGCAGCCATTGTTCAATCAAAACAGGGGGTCGCGTCATTGTTGCTCCATTTTTCGTTGTTTCCCGCCCCTCCCCTTTCTTTTCCGGGCAGGGTCGCGGTTTCCGTTTTCCGGCTCCCGCCTAGCCGTTGATTCGCCGGCTCAGCTCGGCAATCAGCACGCGCTCGCGGGCGTCCAGAAAAGCCTCAAAATCATCCGCCGCCATGGCCGCCTGTGCGCCGCTTTCAATATAGTGGCTTTTCAAAATATCCACCCCGCGTGCCGCCGGGATAATGTCCTTAAGGTACTGGCTGGGGCTGCGCTTGCTGATCTGGCGGTTGGTCTGGTCGGCAATCAGGGTGCGGTTGACCACGCAGTTCACCTGCTCGGCGGCAAAAGGCCTGCCATCCGCGCCGTGCAGGTCGCGCAAAAAAGCCACCGGGAAAATATGATGATCTTCAAGGGTGTGGAACACGATCGAATCATCGGCGCTGAAATCTTTGGCCCCACGCAGGGCAATCAGGCAAATCACCCCGCGGTAGATGGAATTGAGCCGGCTAATATTTTTTAAAGAGAAGGCCTGGTTTTCCAGAATGTTCACCCGGGCGTCACGCAGGCAGTCAGCCTCAAATTCGGGCGCCTCGTAAGCCTTGCAGAAATCGAGATAATCGCGGCGCAGGGTGCTTTCAACCGCGCCGGCATATCTTTCACGGAAAATGGACGCCCAGTACCAGCGCTGAATCCAGTGATAGGCCCTGTGTCCCATCTTTTGCCTGTCAATGGCGCACAGCATGGCTGCCATTGGCGATACCATGGTAAGATACGGCATCCACTTGCGGTCAAATGCGCCAAAGCCGTCCGGGCCCGTGGCGGTCATGCGCTCCAGCGCTCTCTCAATATATTCGACCGCTTTCCTCCAGTCTTTGACGAAATCTTCGGGCGCCAGGTTGATCAATTCGCGGCTTTTGGTGTCAAGCCCGCGCATCAGGGCAATGGTGCGCAGCACATACACCCCAAATTCATCCGGCTTGCCCTCCGAATACGCATCCAGAATATGGTATTCATCCACGGCTTCCATCCAGAGCGCGTGCAGGTCAATCTTGTGCCTGTAAAGCCGCGCGGTCAGCAGGTCATAAACCGAAAGTTTGACCCCCGTGCTGTTGATTTTTTCAAAAATCGCGCACACCTCAGCCAGGGCTTCCGGGTCATCCTGTTTCATTTTAGGAATGGTGATGGTTGGCACCATGAACGTCTTCACCCGGTCCATCACCGCCAGCCAGGCAGGTTTGGAAACCTTGAAATACTGGTTAAAATAGGCATCCTTATCCTTTTCAACCAGCCACTGCTCATAAGAATGCAGCCACCGGTCCCAGTTTTCCAGCTCGGTGAAAGGGACCACCAGGGTTTCAAACTGTTTTGTCTGCTCCAGCATGGCCTTGCATTCAATGGTGCGCTCGCTGAGAATGGCATTCTCCCAATCGTTTTCAAGCACCTTGTTCAAATCCAGAAAAAAGCGGAAAGAATAGCGGGTTGATTTCAAAGACAGGTCCGGCGCGGCGAAAGCATAATGCAGCGAAGTGAGCCGCTGCTGGCCGTCGAGGATCATGGCATCGGGATGCAGCTTCTCCTTCGCCAGAGAAACCCCCTCCAGAGGGCGGACAGCAAAAGGCACGTTGTCTTTATCGGTGTTCAGCAGCAAAAAAGAGCCAATAAAATGTCCCTGCAGAACCGATAGCAGCAGAGCCGAAATATCATCCCGGCTCCAGACAAAATTGCGCTGAAACTGCGGCAGAACAATTTTGCCCCTGCGCGCCTCATCAATCAAATCAAACAGTTTTTGGTTATCTGGGGTGGTTTTCATGTCCTATTCTCCTGCCAGAAGGATGCGCAGCGCGCGCCGTGCACGTTCAGCCGCGGTGCCGCCAGTGCATTTGGCAAACCAGTAATACATTTCCTCGGGCGTCATGGAACGAATGCCGCGCGTCATCTCTTCAATACGCGCCATCCGGGTAATGGGCCGCACTGCCATGAAGATCAAGGCCAGGCGCACCCCGCTCTCCTCGGTCAGATAGAAAGGCGCCCGGCGGCCAGTCGCGAGGTCCGTGGCCGTATAGCCGTTCAGGCGCAGCGCCTCCAGCACGGCATCCGCCGAAGCCTTCAAAACCGTGCCGCTCAGCTCGCTCACCAGGCGGCGTTCTTCCACCAGCCCCGGCGCAAGCGCTGGCTGGCGTGCAGATGCACCCGGGTATTGAAAAAGGTTCAGGCGGTAAGCCCCGCCGGGTTCTGCCTTCACCTCAAGTTCAAAAGGCGCGTGAAGGGCTGAGGCCGGTTCATCCGCCAGTGGGACAGCGGCTGGCTTCTTTTCAAACAGGGTATCAGGTACTGTGAACAATCCCATGCGCCCGGCCATGGGAACAGGTAGGTCCAGCGGGCAAGGATTTGAGAGCCGCCAGCCAAACAGCGGTGCTTCAAAATCCCCATCTGAAAGATGCTCCGCCTGGCGTTCCCGGAAGGCGGTCTCGTCCAGCGGCATAATCACGTCCAGGTTCACCATACCCAGCAGCACCCCCGCCGAAACCTGGCGTGGATCCACGCCAAAGGCACGGCAGGCGGCCTCTTCCACCGTCTGCGCGGCATGTATGGCCAGCGGGCCGCGATATTTCACCTTCCAATTCCGCAGTTCCAGCGTTTTTTTACCGGCCATAATCAAACCAGCCCAGGGCTGGCGAATGCTGATGGCTTTCATCAACCCTTCCTCGCCGGACCGTCGGCATCATCGGCCGGAATCACATCCAGTTTGATCTTTCCCACATCCAGCGTTGCCAGCACATCGCGGATGGTGCAGAAATCAACGCTGTTCACATCCAACCCGCCCTCCATTTCCATCATCACCTGCAGCTGGATGGATAATTCCTCTGCTTCCGCCGCCAAAGCATCGGTGAGGGCTTTGATCCGCTTGTACCGTTCCCAGCCGCCCTTGAAGGTGACTTCAAAGGTTTCCCGGCTTCCGCCCTCTGCGGGGCTGCGCCCGGCAAAAGACGAGGTCAGTTTCTGACTGATGGTGAAGCGCCCTCTGCCAAACTGGGGAATGGCCAGCCCCACCGCGTGCAGGTCGGCGGCGCCCTGTTTTCCCCCGCCGCTGATGGTGAGGGTGAGGCGGTTCAGATGAGAAAAGTGGTGCTCCTGGCATTGATCCACCACCTGCTGAAATGCCTGCGCCACCGGGCCGAAACCGCTTAACTGCGTGGGCTTGCCCGACACAGGCGGGCTGCCGCAGGCGCAGTCCGTCACCGGCCGGCCGCACACCGGGCATGATTCGAAATCCTTATCCCTACCCTTGTTGTCGCCAGGGGGTTCAGGCAGTTTCCATTTGCCTTTGATGCGGATGCCGAGGCGCTGTGCTTCTTCCGGTAGGTAAAGGAGGGTGTTTTCGCCGATCTGCCAGGCTGGCGGCGGCGATTCATGGTCATAACCAAATTCCTCCACCGCATCATAATAAATCCACACCCGGTTGGCAACACCGTTTTGAATGGTCCTGCGCAGCTGGCCAACATCCAGCAGCATCCGCAGGCTGATCTTCCGGGCAAAAGCCTTGCGTAAATCTTCCGTGCTCATGCTGGTCTGATTGGCATCCCAGGCCTTCGATTTGACATACACCGCCGAAAGCACCTCGGCATCCGCCGTCTGCACCTTGTTCAACTGACGCAGAACCTTCAGGATAACATTGGTCTGATCCTTATCCACCTCGCCCTGATCCTGGGCAGGCAGGGTTTCACGGCTCAAATAAGCGTGGTTTCGGGGGGCATCCTGCGATGGATAATAGAGATAGCGGTAAGCCCGCGTGATGGCCACCCGAACATCCAGTTCGCTGGCATCAAGAATTTTCTTCAGGTCATCGCGCTGATCTTTGTTAAATTCAGCCATGCGATCAACATCGCTCACAATGCGTTTCACCGCCAGATAACGGCTGGCTACCCTGACCATGTTATCAACCAGGTCCGCATCTGCCACCAGAAAGAGCACATTATTCTGGAAGCGCCGGAACGTCTGCATGACGCCACTGTATTCATAAATTCTCCGCACCAGATCAGGCGGGGCGCCGTCATCGGCACTGGCCTTCACTGCATCAAAATGCATGATGGCCAGGTGCGGCAGGGCCGCGTCATCTTCAATATCTGCGGGTTCAGCCGGGAAATAATCGGGCTGCAAAAAGCCCTTGCGCCAGATCAGCCGCAGCCGCCCCTCAATTTCCATCTTGCCTTTGGTTGGGCCCACCTGGCTGGTTTCATCTTCAATCAGCTTGTTCAGCGAAGGTTCGGTCTTGAAGCGGTATCGGTGGCCGTCATATTCCAGAAACCAGGCTGAGCGGTACAGTTTTTCCAGCGTGGTCTGAATGACAGCCGGTTCATCACCTCCACCCTGGTCATCAGGGGTGACCACTGCCAGCCACAAATCTGCCGGGTCCACCCCGCTGGCAATTCCCTGTGTCAGGCTGTGAATGAAAATGGTAGTTGCAGCCCGGCGGGCGAAGGGCGGTTTTCCGGCAGCCGTCAACCCTGCATCTACATTTTGAGCATGGGCTGGCATACCGCTCATCACACTGGCAATATCCGCCTCAATCACCTGTTTGAACTTGGGGCGGTCCAGCCGGGCGGTCAGGTCTTCTGCAATCTGTGCGTCGCCCAGATCCACATGATGCAAATGAATCATCCATGTGTTCTGCGGCTGTTCCTTCCATAACGCTCGCACTGTCCAGGCCAGCAGGCGAAGCGCGCCGCGCGTCTGGTTAAAATTGGGGATGGTGGCCGTTTTGCGATTGAGAGTGGCCAGCAGTTCGGGATGAAAAGGATAGGACTCAGCAAATTCTTTTTGATATTCAGCGCGCAGGCAGCGCTGCGGCAGTTCAGCATTGCGATCAAACAGGCTGGCATAATAGCGACCATACGCTGAAAAAACGGCGTTCGCAGCCGTGCGATCAATCTGTTTGAACAGGCGGTGGGTCACAATGGCTGAAATCTCATTTTCAACCGTGGGGGTTAACACGCGCTCCTGACGGGCTGAAATTTGCAAGGTTTCAGCCAGCTGCTGCCTCAAATAACCGGTTTCTTTGCTGAATGCATCTGTCTCACTGGCCAGAGTGAGCACCACCAGGCAGTGCTCTTTGCTGGAAGCAAATTCCAGCAGAGACATCAAAAAAGCAACAGTCTGCTCTGCCAGGTTGGATTTTCCTGTGCGGGTCGGCACAGCCACCGCCGCGCGCAGGTGGCGGGCAATCTCATCCAGCATGATCAATGTGGGTTGGTTGCCAATCAGCGTTTCAAACAAACCGGTGCCCACGGCCGCCCTGGTTTCCTCACTCTCGCGCACCAGTTCATAACCGGCCGCTCCTCCCAGCTGGTAGGCCAGTTCCCCCCAAAGTGTGAGCGTGCGAAGGCCGTGTTCAGGGTGCTGAACGCCAATGGTAGGATCCAGGTCAGAGCCCACCACACCAGCAATTCTGATTTCACCGGGCAAAGGGATTTGCAGGGTCGAATCGAGCAGCGCAGCCAGATATTTCTGAGGCGTTTTTCCCGAAACAGCATGATAAAGCGCAATCAGGTTGTGCGTTTTACCGCCGCCAAAGGCTGTCTCCAGGCGAATCACGGCGTTCTTTCCCCCGCCAGAACCAGTCAGGCGTCCCAGCGCATCGTTCAGCAGTGTTTTCAGGCCGGCTGTGGGATAGGTGTTCTCAAAAAAGGTTTGAGGGTCGCCATAAACCGGTTCTGCACTGCCGTCCATCACATCTTTCAAACGAGCAGCAAAGGTGTCTTCACTCAATTCGCCTTGAAGAACTTCATTACGTGGTGTGCACAGGTCAAAAATGGTTTGCATTGGGTAACCCTTTAAAAATGATCTATGATGTTAACCAATCCGTATTCACTGTCACTGGAAGCGCAAGGACAGAAGGATAATACATACCCCTGTAACTCCTGGCGGCAAAATCCTCCCGGCTGACAGAACCACCCCCTGAAAAGCAGATGGGTAACAATATTATACTACAGGGTGAAAAATGGCAGACAAAAAAGTGCCGGGGTGAAATTTCTCTTGAAAACACCCTGGCTTACGTCTAAGACCCTTCTATTCCATTTACACTGTCAGGCCAAAGCCGCTTTCCTCAAAAATCTGCCCCGGTTGCTGAATCCTTCCGCCTGCTGCGCATGACCTTGAAACAGCCGCGAATTTTATTCGGGGTTCTGGTCTGCCGGAATATAGGGTATCAATCCTTTCTCGTAGGCTATCACCTGAATATCGCGAGGCATAGAACGAATATCCACCATCATGCCATCCACCTTTAGCATCCAAACCAGCGGGTTTTTTTCCATTTGGCTTGGCAGACACCAGTTTGGATCAAGTTGATACATATTCAGCAGATCCCGGATGAGCCTCGACTTGCTCGCGCCGGTGCTCTGGCTGACTCCAAACACAGCACACAGTTCATCTGCCCGCATGTGGGGTGTTTGCGCCTTATCAAAAAGAAAATTAACGGTTCCGAGCGCATAGATAATCGCGCATGCCCAAATCTCAGGTTTTCCTCGCAAAATTGGGGACGGGCGTTTTCTGGCAAGCGTTGCCGCCAAACGACGCGACAGGGCAGCATATTCGCTGTTCAAGTGCTGATCACATACCGCATCGGTCAGTTTCACAATGGCCGAATAAAACGGTTCGACAGAACTTGGGACTGATTCTGATGGTTTGTTTGACATTGGATTCACTCCTGTGAACAGAAAGGTTTGTTGTTTAGCTTGCTTGTCAATTCCATTTTGAGTAGTCATGAACTGCCCCTGAGTGATTCATTACACTTAAGGCTGTGTGGTTGGGTCAGCAAACACATCAACGGCGATGTGATTCAGAGCGCCGGCGCAGCCACTTTTCCAGTTCAACGATCAGATAAGCCGCCACACTAACCCCGATAATATATCCCCATGCTGCGGCATCCAGCGGGGCACTCTGGAACAAATCGTTCATAAAAGGAGCGTAGGTGAACAGCATTTGCAGCAAGATCATTCCCGCCACCCCAACCACCACCCAGCGGTTAGAAAAAGGTCCCACGGCAAAAAAAGAGCGGGAAAGCGAACGGCAGTTGAACAAATAGAAGATTTCAATCATCACAATGGCATTGACGGCAATTGTGCGCGCCTGTGGAATGTCAACGCCAGTTGCCAGGCTCAATTCATAAAGCCCAAATGCCCCGGCAAGAATGCACACCCCCACCAGCAGGATACGCCATGAAAGCACCGGGGTGAGGATGGGCGCATTAGGAGAACGCGGAGCGCGCTTCATAATGCCGGCCTCACGCGGCTCAACCGCCAGTACCAGCCCCAGCAGGGCAGAGGTAACCGTGTTTATCCACAGAATATGAACTGGCAGAACCGGAAGAGCTGCCCCCAGAAAAACCGCCAGCAGCAGGATCAATCCTTCGCCAACATTGGTCGGCAGTGCCCAGACGATGATCTTGGTCAGGTTATCGAACACACTGCGTCCTTCTTCCACGGCAGCTTCAATGGTGGCAAAGTTGTCATCGGTGAGTACCATATCGGCAGCCTCTTTGGCCACCTCGGTGCCGGTGATTCCCATGGCTATACCAATGTCTGCCTTCTTAAGAGCGGGCCCATCGTTCACCCCATCTCCGGTCATGGCCACAACCTCACCGCGCGCTTGCAGTGCTTCCACCAGGCGCAGTTTCTGCTCTGGAGAAACGCGGGCGAAAACTGACACATCCCGCACAGCGTCAATCAATTGGGCATCACTGAGCTGTGCCAGCTGGCTGCCGGTCAGCACACAGTCACTGGGCGGTGTAGAATCAGGGCAGGGCTGCGCCAGGCCCACCTGAACAGCGATCGCGGCTGCCGTCAGAGCATGGTCGCCGGTAATCATTTTTACCTGCACCCCCGCCTGTTGGCAGGTTCGCACAGCTGGAATCACCTCGGGACGGGGGGGATCCATGATCGCCTGTAATCCCAAAAAGGTCAGGCCGGCGGCAATATTCTCGTGTCCAATTGCTGAAACATCCCCTGCGAAGGCAATGCGGGCAAATGCCAGAACCCGCAAGCCTTCTCTCGCCATGCCGTCCACATCGGCATGCACGCGCTTCGCATCCAGCGGGGTCACTTCGCCATGTTCATCGAGGGCAGTCGTACAGCGCGCCAGAACGGCTTCAACAGAACCCTTGACATAAACCAGCCGCGTTTGACTGCCCGCAGCGTGCAGGGTGGCCATATATTGGTGCTGTGAATCAAAGGGAATCTCTGCCAGGCGCGGCAGAGCCGCTTCCATTTCAGCGGGCAGCAGCCCGGCCTTGCGCGCCGAAACCACCAATGCCACCTCGGTCGGGTCACCCTGGGCTTTCCATTCGCCGTTTTCCTCCAATATAGCGCTGTCGTTGCACAGCAGGCCGGCTGTCAGGCATTCACGCAGGGCTGGATGTGCCTGCAAGCCGTCCAGGGCCATTTCAGCAAAAAGGATTTCCCCGGCAGGATTATAACCGCTGCCAGTAGTGGTGTAAGTTCGCCCGCCCGCCACAATCCGAAGGGTGGTCATCTGGTTTTGCGTCAATGTACCGGTTTTATCAGAGCAGATGACCGTGACACCGCCGAGGGTCTCAACTGCTGGCAATTTGCGGATGATTGCCCTGCGCTGGGCCATGCGAGAAACCCCAATAGCCAGCGTCACCGTCAATGCGGCAGGCAGGCCCTCCGGAATCATGGCCACGGTCAGCGCCACAGCTGTGGTGAAGGTCGTCACCACATCCTCGCCGCGCAGCACACCCACAGCAAAAGTCAGCCCTGCCAACACCAGAACAGCCGCCAGCACCAGCCGGCTGAACTGGGCTATTTTGCGGGTTAGCGGCGTTTCCAATTCATGTGCTTCAGAGATGAGCTGGGAAATCCGCCCCACCTCGGTGTTATCGCCGGTGGAAACCACCACCCCTGTTCCCTGTCCATAGGTGGCCAGGGTGGAAGCATAGATCATTGTGCGGCGGTCGGCCAGAACGGCTTCTGTTGGCAGAAAAGCTCCGGCATCCTTCTTCACCGGCAGCGATTCCCCCGTCAGTGCAGCCTCTGCAACCTGCAGGTCGCTGGACCGCACCAGGCGAATATCCGCCGGAACCCTGTCGCCAGCCTGCACAAAGACAATATCACCCGGAACCAGGAGCGCAGCAGAAATGCGCTGTTTCTCACCAGCGCGGATGACGGTTGTTTCGGTGGTCAGGGTCTGCGCCAGCGCTTCGATGGCTTTTTCAGCTTTGGCTTCCTGGATAAAACCGATGACGGTGTTTGCCAGAACCACGGCCAGAATGATCAGCGCATCCACCGGGTCTTTGATCACAGCAGTAATAAGGCTTGTAATCAGCAAGATGATGATGAGGGGATTTTTAAATTGAAGCAGAAATTGGATTAAAGGGCTCTTGCCGTCGCGTGGCGTGAGCACGTTCTGGCCAAATTGACGCAGGCGGTGTTCCACCTCAAATACATCCAGCCCTTTTTGCTGATCGCTTTCCAGCAATGCCAGCACTTCATCAGGCGGCAGGTGATGCCAGTGTTTTGAAAGTAAAGTTTGCATGTTTATGTTCTCCAGTTATGGCACCAAAACGGCTTTGCCTGGCACCCCCAAAAAAGACCCCGGATTTGGAGTGAAATTCATCTTGTTCATCACCATGGGGAGGGTGTTTATGATTAATTTTAGCATATTCAGGAAAAACTGTAAAATTGCGCTTCACTACCGGACAAAAATAGTGGTTGACCTCTAGCAACTGGTAATGGAAGTGCAAAAACTGGTTCCGACAAACGCCGATGTCATCTTTTTGGGAGATGGCGAGTTTGATGGTACACAATTGCAGGAGAAATTGGAAGGATTGGGCTGGAAATATGCTTGCCGCACTGCCAGTAATTCGATTTTATTCAATGGCGAAGAGTTTTCCTTTCAAGAGCTACTGCTCCAGCCCGGTATGTGCTTGGCTATCGAAGATGTCACCTTTACCCGCCAACGCTATGGCCCCATTTTGGCTGTGGCCTGGTGGCGCAAGAATTACGATGATCCCATCTACCTGGTTTCAAATATGGACTTGGTGTAAGAAGTTTGCTCCTGGTATCAGAAACGCTTCAAAATCGAAACCTTCTTTTCCGACCAAAAGAGCCGCGGTTTCAACTTGCACAAAAGCCATCTCTCAAACCCTGCACGCCTGGCGAAACTAATGATTGCCGCCTGCCTGGCTTATCTCTGGATTGTGCAACTGGGGCTTTGGTCGCCTGGTAATGAACTCCATAAAACTGTTCACCGTACTGACCGTTGTGACCTGAGCTTATTTCAACTCGGCTTGCGCATCCTTGAGCATCTTTTGGACTTCAATCTGCCTATCCCTGTTTCGTTCACGGATTTTTCACATGCTTACACGAACTTTGTCCGGTAGAGAAAAAAAGGTAGAAAAACGCGATATATCCAGGTTCTGAAGCGTTTATTTTCCCCAAGAAGATTTGGGGTGAAAATAACCCTGTATAGGATCAGCTGGAATACACTGTCTTCACCGGTTTGAAAACCAGGTCGCATAATCATCAACTACGTTGTACTGGGATGATTTTTTGTCGACGACTTCCAGATCGCAGAGCGGGAAAACAAAGGACCTTCCACCAGCCTTGATATTCACCAGAATACCGTACTGATAATCATCAAACTCTTCAAAAGACTGCACTCTGACATGCTGGCCGGCGTGCAGCGGACCATGATCTTCGTCCTCTGTTATTTCCGCTTCAAAGGGCATTTTCAGGGTGGTCTGAAGGTGTTCGTACCACCTTTCAAAGACCTCTCCTTCGTTTTCATCATCCTCAATAATGCCAGCCAACACCTGTTGAATGCGTTGTCCCTGTTCTCCAAGATAGTCCCAGGCGTGCTCGGCAGTTAGTCTTTCGATTATTTTATCCACATCACGCTGCCTGTCCCGGGGGACAGCAGGAGCAATTTCACTGGCGTACAGGCACATTCTTGTCCAATCCAATCCTTCCTCTTCACAAAAGCGGATGGCTGAAGCTGGCATATTTTTAAGTGATAGGCTGTCCCACTGGAAAGTGACCGTGACCTGGCCGGATTTTCCCAGTTCGACCTCGGTAACGCGTCCCTGGTAACCGCCAAGAGGGATGCCGGTGTTGGGATCACTAATGCCTGGTAAAACGATGAGGCTATCTCCCACAGCCGGAAAAGAAGTCTGGGTATCTGATTTTATTGCATTTTTCTTATGACTGCTGTTCATTTGATTTCTTACCTTTCTGTCGTTTCTCACCAGAAAAACCAAAAACTTATCTGGCCTTTTGCACTTACACAATTGTGAGCCTGCGCCTGTCTGATGCAGCAGATGGCGCACCTTAATCCACCTCCGGCAATTCGTCATCCACCTCACCCTTCTCCTGATAGGCCGCATCCACTGCCCTCTGGCTGATGGCCTCACAGGGTTTCCTTAGCAGCGCTTCCAACCCTGGGTCCGGGCAAAAGCTGGCTTCACCCAGGCGTTTAAAGAGCGGCATGGCTACCACTGGCGGCTGGATGGATACAGAAAAATCCTCCAGAGGGGCAGCGAAATCCCAAAAGCCATCCATCTGGCTCTCAAGGGCCGGCGCGATTTCATTTTCCTCGGGTTCTGCCTCAACAGCCGCAGCCTCGCCAGCCCGGCGCTGCCGCAGTCCGTCCATGATCTGTTCCTGGGTGCGTCCGCGCAGGCGGAAAATCAGAAAAGGATCCTCATCAAAACGTTCTCCCAGAATGTAATGGGTGGCTGCCACATGTTTACAGGGATTGGCATAATCAGGGCAGGAACAAGCGGTGATTAACTCCGCCCGCCGTGAAGGGAACAGGGACACCCGCGCCGCGGCAAAGGCAGTTTCAATGTCTCGCGGCATCTCCCCGGCCAGCAGCTGGGCAGTAAAAATGGCCTGCTCCGCCAGGGCATCCAACACTTTTTCCCACTCGGCATCGCTCAGGGGGGTGATATTAATATTAATCTTGTAGGGTGAGGGACGGGAACCCTGCACTCGCGCCGTCACGCCGTTCCGGGTTTCCTCAATCGAAAGGACCCGCCCTCCGCGGGCATAGCTGCGGCCGCGGGAAAGACGGCCGGAATCCACCAGCTGTTCCAGCGCTGCGATCCAGCGCTGGGCCCACCAGCTCGTGGCAAAAGCGCCGCGTTTGCTTCGCGCTTTGATGCCGTCCTCATAATCACCATATCGGGACATATTGCTGCCTTTCTAACGACGTAAACGGACCACGTCACGCAGTTGATCCGTGCTCATTTCAGCCATCCAGTTTTCGCCTGTGCCAACCACTGATTGAGCCAGGCCTTTCTTGTTTTCAATCATATCGTCAATCATTTCCTCCAGGGTGCCGGTGGTCACAAATTTGTGCACCTGGACCCTGCGGCTCTGTCCGATGCGGAAAGCCCGGTCGGTGGCCTGGTCCTCAACAGCCGGGTTCCACCAGCGGTCAAAATGAAAGACGTGGCTGGCGCGCGTCAGGTTAAGACCGGTGCCGCCGGCTTTAAGGGAAAGGATGAAGACTGGCGGGGCATGTTCATCCTCCTGAAAGCGCTTCACCATCTGATCGCGCATTTTGGCAGGGGTCTCTCCGTGCAAAAACTGCGTGGCTGCCCCAAAAGCATGCGGCAGGTAACCGGCCAGCAGTTGGCCCATTTCAGCAAACTGGGTGAAAATCAGGCAGCGGTCGCCTTCAGCCAAAACTTCTTCCAGCATTTCACCAAGACGTTCCAGTTTGCCGCTGCGCTGGGCCAAAACGGCTTCCGCTTCGGCGCCTTTTCGGGCCTGGTGGAGGTATTGGACAGGATGATTGCAGATTTGCTTCAACTGCATCAACATGCTCAGCACCAGGCCGCGGCGCTTGATGCCCTCTTCACCTTCAATTTGCTTCATGGCATCCTGCACCACCGCCTCATAAAGGGTGGCCTGCTCTTCGGTCAGGGTGCAGTAAACCCTGGTTTCCACTTTTTCAGGCAGATCAGAGATCACCCGCTGGTCTGTTTTGACGCGCCGTAAAATAAAAGGCCCGGTCAGCTTCTTGAGCTGTTCCAGGGCGGCGGCATCGTTATAACGTTCGATGGGCAGGGCAAATTCCTGGCGGAAAGCCTGTCTGCCGCCCAGGTATCCCGGGTTGAGAAAATGCATGATCGACCACAGTTCCGAAAGACGGTTTTCCACCGGCGTGCCGGTCAGGGCGATGCGAAAATCCGAATCAATCTTACGAATCATCTGGGTCTGCTTTGTATCCGGGTTCTTGATATTCTGCGCCTCATCCAGAATGACGGCCAGCCAGTGGACTGCCTGCAGGGTCTCCGCATCCAGGCGCGCCACCGGGTAACTGGTGAGAACCACATCCACCTCTCTGATGGCTTCCTGGAATTCCTGAGTTCTCAAGCGGGTGTTGCCGCGGTGGACATAAGTGTTCAGGCCGGGGGCAAAACGGCCGATTTCCCGCTCCCAGTTGGTGACCACCGATGTGGGGGCGATCAGCAGGGCCGGGGCTGGCAGCTTTCCGGCTGCTTCTTTTTCCCGCAGCAGAAGTGAGATGGTCTGAATGGTCTTGCCCAGGCCCATATCATCGGCCAGGCAGGCCCCCAGGCCCCAATGACGCAGGAAAGCCAGCCATGAGTAACCGTAAACCTGGTAAGGACGCAGTTGGGCCTGCAGCCCGGCAGGCGGCGTCAGCATTTCAAGCTTTCCGGCCTGGGTAAAGCGCTCCAGCCAATCCTTCAGCCATCCGTCCATTTCAATTTCATCAACGGGCAGGCCGCCCAGCTGGGTTTCCTCCTCCAGGCCAAGGCGCATGGCCTCCAGAAGGCCTATCTCACCTTCTGTCTTCTGCTTTTCCCAGAACTTGATGGCGGCATCAATCTGACCGGCTTCCAAACAGACCCACTGACCGCGGATCTGCACCAGGGGCGATTTAAGTTTTGCCAGGGCGCGAAATTCAGCTTCTGTCAGTTCTGTTTCACCGATCGAAAGCTGCCATCGGTAATCCACAAGCCGGTCCAGGGTCATCTGCCCCGGTGCCGCCTGATCTTTTTTGGATTTCATTTTCACTTTGACGCCCAGGCGCGCACCTTTCTTGTTCCACCAGGGCGGGACAAGAATACCGAAACCAGCGCCTTCCAGGATGGGGGCTGTATCACGAAGGAAGGCGTAGGCCCCGCCGGCATCCACAGTCAGCTCTGTTGGGCGCTTGCCCTTCAGGCTCTCGGCGATGGGGGGAAACAGGCGCGATGCATAGCCCAGTCCGGCCAACAGTTTCTCCTGCGGCTGTTCGAAGCGCTGGCCAAGATGCATCAGGGTGCCGCGCGTATTCTTCCATACTTCATCGGCCGGAATGAGCAGGCTTGGGTCTTCTTTGGATTGAATGAGGTAATAAAGCAGCCAGGGAGCGGCCGCCTCAACCGGCGCTTCCAGACGAAAAGCTACGCGAAATGCGGCATCGCCCGCCACATGAAGGTTGCGCATCCAGGCCTGGTGGCTGCCGGTCAGACTGTCTAGTTGGCTGGCGGGCAGTTTAAATGTTGCCGCCGGAGTGAATAACGCCTCCAGCCAGCGATACACCGGTGCCTCATGTAATCTGGGCAGCCGGGGAGCCGCGGACCTTCCCCAGGATCGGGCAAGCGCGTCGCAGAAAGTATTGATGAAGCTGGTGAGAATCTGCCGCGCAGAGAGGTCCGGGTTTCCCGCCCGGCAGACCGGCGGCATGGCGGCAGCGAGTTGAGCCAGGCGCGCGGCATCTCTGGGGGTGTCCAGTACCGGCAGCCAGCGGGCTTCCCCTTTAATCAGAGCCGGGATGATTTTTTGCCCTGCCAGGGTTTCCAGCACCAGCCCTGCAGCAAGTCTCCAGAATCGCAAAGTGGGCGCAGCCTGATAGATCCCGCTTGCGCCATCCTGCACCGTGGAAAAAGCCAGCAAAACAACCAGAGCCGCTTCAGGTGGGTAAAAAAGCCCGTCCACCAGGAATGAAGCAAGGCCAGGCTGATCTGTATCCAGAGTCCAATTGTGGATCAGCTGAGGGGAAGGCAGGGGAATGCCCTTCACCGCCGGAAGGCGCAGCGTGATGCGGCGTATCTCACCGGGAAAATCTGGAACAATGCAGAAGGGATGCGTCTTGGGTTTGGGGTTCTCTGCCACCCGCCCGCGCTGGGGTTTGGGGGCAGGGCAATCGGGCGATTCAACCCAGAAAACCAGTCCGGAGAGTTCAGGAGAAAAATGTGCGTGGAGTATTTGCATCGGGAAAGGAAATGATTTTTCGCTTCGGCAATATGCCGATTGATTCCAATTTTTTGAACGGCAGCCCAAAGAAGTATTTCAGAATTATATCACCCCATGAGATCTTGAAGGAAATTTCGCTACCCACTGTTTACCAGGATGCTTGCAATGCTGGCGAATTGTGGATGGCGGTAAGACGCTTATCATATTTTGAGAGTCCATTCATTCTCCCGCTCGCGAACTTCTGGTGATTTTAAAAGAAACAAATTGTGCTTATTGCCTGTGAAATGGCATTCACCATGCGTGAAAGGGCACAAGGCGCACGGTTTTCGCTATCACGAAATCCCTTTAGAATTCCAGAAACAGCCGCTCTTTCTTATTCACAAAAAGTCTTCATTGAAACGCTTTATCAAGATATTGCTACCCATTATCACCTGAATGCGGTCAAGTTGCGTAGTTCCGCCTCTTACGGCGCTGTCCAACCCTCTACCGTTAAAAGCGACTCCAGAAGATTTTTTCTACCACATCAAAACAATACCTCATTTCACCGGCGGCACACTGCGCATGTGAATTTCTGGGGTTTCTGCAGGCTGGCGGGTAATCAGGCGGATCACTTCCTTAACCATCCCTGCCAATGCCATGTGGTAGGAAAAACTGTTGATCAGCAGGCCGGTTTTTCCATCTGTGGCAGATGAAGCAGCCCAAACCGCCCTGCTGGCGGGATATTCCGGTTTGCGTCCCAACACCCGTACCACCGTCGGAAAAACCCTCAACCGGTGTTCATGACCTTCAATCACATCGAAATGGGTCAGCATATCGGTGACGACCAGCCCCGGACTGAAATTGAAAATGCCGACGCCGCTGTCAGCGTACTCCCTGGCCAGCGCTTTGGTAAAAGAAAACACCCAGGCTTTGGAGGATGCGTAAGCGTTCTGGTAGGGTTCCGGCCCTTTATAACCCTTCCCTACCATGTTGATCAACTTGCCAGAATGCCGGGGTAGGAAGAGCTGCAGGGCAGCCCGTGACCCGTAATAGACTCCCATGATATTGGTTTGCACAACCTTGTTAAAATCCTCAGCTGAATAACTCATCGTCGGTCCATAGGCCGTCTCCAGCCCCGCGTTATTAAACCAGATATCTACCTTGCCAAAATTCTGCACCGCAAAATCGGCCAGCGCCTGTACCTGCTCCTGATGGGATACATCACATGCCAGGCCAGCCGCCTTGCCGCCTGCCTCTCGCAGATGCTTCACCGCCTCATCCACTGCTCCCTGAGTGCGCGAAGAGATCACCAGTTCTGCTCCTTCGCGTACGTATGCTTCTGCAATGGCCAGGCCAATTCCGCGCGTGCTGCCAGTAACGACAGCAACCTTTCCATCCAACTTACCCATAATCTCTCCAATCTGGCATTTAACCTGCATAAATAATTTACTTCAGTTTACTATAATCCGCCTGAATTGGACTGTCAATACTGGTGAGAGTGAGAAGGAGCGGAAACCAGCTGCATCCTTCTCAGATGAATAACAAAACCTGCCTCACTTTTTATGGAAGGCAGGTTGGTTAGTGCCCCTAAGGCTCTTCCAACGTTCCACGCCAAATGGGGTGAAGCGGCTCTGCGCCTGAACAACGCCGCCGCTCACCGCCAGGCTCACGCTGCCCAGGTGATCTGACCCAAAGTGGTAAATGGGCCCATCCTCATTGATGCGCATGGAAACGCGCTTGCCGCCGAAGAAGAAATATTTCGATATCCCGCGTATGGTTTGAACGCATGAAAAAAGGATTCCCTGCGGCAATGCCACAGGGCTTTCCTAATTGTCTGCGCCCACTTTGGTTGCGGCGCGAGGGTGATCTGATCTACTACTATTTTTAATGTTCGAAATTCTACGGAACTAATTGTACACCACTAAAAGGCCAAGACGAAGATATTGGAAATCATATTCCAAGTAATATGATCGCCAAAATGCCAACACCCATCGCCTGAAAAAAAACAAAAATAAAAAGCCAAAATATCTCATATTTATTTTGATCCTTTTTTTTCCACCAGGTAAAATTGGCAAAGACAATAAGAATGACTGCCAATAATACCAAAAATATATATAATGGAGAAAAAAAGGAAATGTGCGCTTCTTGAAGTTGATTTTTCACTCTAAAACATAGAATAAGTGGGGTTACACCCAATAGTATAGTGAAAAATTGGTGATATAACGAGAATTGTGTAAAAAGCGGGAGTCCTGGTATCCTTACAGGTAACCAAACCACGTGAGGAAAAACCATGACTCCCAAAAGAAATGATACGCTGAGCCAGGCGGAACGTCAAGCGAC
>Ga0209097_10001034_pt1 | contig 24693 bp, 26 predicted proteins | sample AD_UKC052_MetaG_FD_184419 | JGI IMG/M metagenome (GOLD analysis project Ga0209097, IMG submission 184419) | Active sludge microbial communities of municipal wastewater-treating anaerobic digesters from USA - AD_UKC052_MetaG (SPAdes) (version 2) | ecosystem: Engineered > Bioreactor > Anaerobic >... | reverse complement strand
AGTGCGCTTCGTGCTTAACGCCGGCGGCCTTAAGTGCGGCTTCATATGCGGGCCACATGCCATTGATGTTTGCATCTGTGCCGGCGAAGTGAATGAGCAGTGCGGCCTTGATTTTGCTTACGCTCGCCGTGTCCGCAGCAGCACCATAGTACGGAACCGCGGCCTGCAAATCACCGCCGAGCGCGGTTGCCAGGAAATTACTTGTACCGCCGCCCCAGCAAAAGCCCGTGACGCCCAACTTGCCGGTTGAGAGTTTGTGCGCCTTCACCCAGCGCGCGCCGTTGAGCATGTCGGTACGCAGCTTCGATTGGTCAAGCTTGGCCTGCAGCGTGCGCCCATCGTCGTCGTTACCGGGATAGCCGCCAAGTGGCGCGAGGCCATCGGGAGCAAGGGCAAGGTAGCCAGCCACGGCAGCACGGCGTGCAACGTCTTCGATGTACGGATTCAAACCCCGATTTTCATGCATCACCAACACCGCTGGAAACGGGCCGGTACCGGTGGGCTGCACCAGATAACCACGCATGGTTTCGCCATTGCCGCCGGGCGATGGATAAGTCACGTAGGAAGCTTTGATGCGCGAGTCGGTGAACGAAATCGTTTGCGCCTTTGCGTATTGCGGAAGCAGCGACGTCGCCATCGTCAGCGCCGACACCCCGAAGATCGTGAGTGCGGAAGCGCGCTTCAAGTATTCACGCCGATCAATCTTGCCGTGACAGTATTCGTCGTACAAATCGTAAACGCGCTGATCGATCTGTAACTGCGTGACTGGTTGCGGGTTCATAGCAAACTTCCGATGAAAATGGAGCCCTCAATTTAGCGTTTAAGCGGCGCAAGTGCTAGGGGGGCAACATCAATTTGTCCCTACAACTTTGTACGTCTATCGACAGCCCAGCGGTTGTTTCCGCGCATATTTAGTAATTGTCGACTAATAACCAAATTGCGCTGTAACGACCACACAGCTGTCGTTCGGCGCGCAAAGCTATACGTCTCAACTAAGAGACTGTTTGGACTCGTAAACGCGGCTCTCGCCGGTGAGAGGATCGGTAAACGCGATCTGCTTCGCCAGCAGTTTGAGCGGCCTCCTCCAGTCGTCGAGCGGCGCTGCTGGCCGCAGCGTGGGATAAATCGGGTCGTTGCATATGGGAATTCCGAGCGCACTCATGTGTGCGCGTAGCTGATGCTTCTGCCCAGTCAGCGGACGCAGTGCGTAACGCGCAAACTCTCGATACTGCTCAACAAGATCAATCTGCGTTTGGGCGTTGGGTGCGCCGTCAATTTCATGCATTTGCATGAACGTAGCGCTTACAACGAGGCGGCTCTCTCGCGTCAGTGGCAGCGTCAGGTCCGCGCGAAACGGCGCAATGGCTTCGTAGTGTTTCTCGACGCTTCGCTCACGAAATAGGCGCTGATACGCGTCGCGCGTGTGCGGTTGAACGGTGAACAGAACAAGCCCAGCGGTGTCTCGGTCAATGCGGTGCATCGGCGCGAGCGTATCGATGCCCAGCGATTCGGTGAGTCGCGCGAGGAGCGTTTCCCGCACGAAGCGCCCACCGGGAACAACGGGCAAGAAATGCGGTTTGTCGGCGACGACGATGTACTCGTCTTGAAATAACACACGCGCCTCGAAGGGAATGCGGGGCTCATTTTCAATGCTTCGGTAGTAGTAAATTTTTTGCTGCGGAACGAACGCTGTGTCGGCCGTCACCGGCTCACCGTTTTCCTGCGTGACCTCACCACTGGCGATCCTTGCGCACCACTGTTCGCGAGAAACCGCAGGGAATCGCGCCAGCAAAAATTCAAGAACCGTTCGCCACGAACCCGGCGGGAGCACCACGAAGCTCGGGCGTACGCCATGCTTGCTCGGACGAATATCCGTCACGAAAAATTAGACCGCTGAATCGAGCCGCCGAGCCCGCGCGATGCGCCACTCGCCATCGGGTTCGCCTTCATAAACTTGCTCTAGCGTCGTCGCGGTTTCTTGCAATTTGGTGTCGAGCGCTATTCGATTGTCGAACACAAAACACTCGCCTTCCCAATCCAGCGCTGCGTCGGGCATCGTTTGAAAATAATTCAAGATTCCGCCTTCGAGCTGTACGACGTTGAGGCCCATATCATGCATCCATGCGCTCGATTTCTCGCAGCGAATGCCGCCGGTGCAATACATCGCAACCGTCTTGCCCGACGCCTTCCATTCAGGCGCGTTCGCCTCGACGTACTTCGGGAAATCGCGGAAATGCGGCACCAGCGGATCAATCGCGTTTTTAAACTTGCCAAGGCGATATTCAAAACTATTGCGATTGTCGATCACCACCACGTCGTCGCGCGCGATAAGCTCGCGCCACTCAGACGGACTCGCGCTCGCCCCACCGTCGTTGATCGGGTGCACGCCGTCCACGCCAAAGGCAACGATCTCTTTCTTGCAATGCACCTTCATGCGCGCAAACGGCACACTCTTGCATTCGCTCCGCTTGAACACCATGCCAACAAATGCACCACCCAACCGCGCGTCATTGCCCAACGCATGTTCGAACGCATCTAGCGCCACCTCCGAGCCTGCGGCTACGCCGTTGATACCTTCGGACGCCAGCAAGATACTACCGGTTAAATCGGCGGCGAGCTCGCGCAGCACTACCGCCACGGCCTCCGGATCGGGCAACGCGACGAATTTATAAAACGCGATGTGAAACAAAGACATCAAACTTACGCCGCAGCACGTCGCACAAATTTTCCGCTCTGAAAGTCACGCACCGCTTGCATGATTTCCTCGCGGCTGTTCATCACAAACGGCCCATAGCCCACCACGGGCTCGTCAAGTGGTTCGCCGTTGAGCACGAGCACGCTCGCGCTGTCGCAACCTTCGCTGAGGGCAAGCGTCGCATCAGTGCCGTCACGATCCATCATCACGAGCGCGGGCGCGGCCACATCGGTCGAACTGTTCACCCGCACGCTACCTTTCAGCACTGCGAACAACGTCGTGTGACCAGCCTTGACCGACAGGTTCAAACTCTGGGCACTGCGCAGCTGAACATCCCACACGTTGATCGGCGAGAAGGTTTTCGCAGGCCCGCTTGCTGCGGAAAATTCGCCAGCGATCACGCGCACCGTCGCACCGCCGGCAGCGGTGACGGACGGAATTTGCGCGTTCACAATTTCTTGATACCGCGGCGCGGCCATCTTGTCGCGCTTCGGCAAGTTCACCCATAGCTGCGCCATTTCAAGCACACCGCCGCGTGCGTTAAACGCAGGGCTTAGCCATTCCTCGTGCACGATGCCCGACGCGGCCGTCATCCATTGCACGTCGCCGGGCCCGATCACGCCGCGATTACCTTCTGAATCATAGTGCTCGATTTCGCCTTGGTACGCGACCGTCACAGTCTCGAAGCCGCGGTGCGGATGCTGGCCGACGCCCCGCTTTTCGGTCGACGGTGCAAACGTAATCGGCGCCCCGTAATCAAGCATCAAAAACGGGCTCAGCGCCTGCGCGGCCTGCTCGTAGATGAACAAATTGTTCACGTGAAAACCGTTGCCCACCCAATGTGGCGCGGCGCTCTTAAAAATGTGGGCGATTTTCTTCATAGGCAATATCGTCTGAATGAAGTTAGACAATAAAAAGATGCTTTGTGTGACTGCACAAACGTTTTTGCCACAGATTTACACAAATGAACACAGATTCAATTGCAGAAAAAATCCGTGTTCATCTGTGTAAATCTGTGGCGAGAGATAGACAACGTTTTAGCAAGCGGCAGTAATAAAGCTCGCCGCAAAAAAACTAAAACTCAATCGCATCCGCAATGGCCTTGATGCCCGCCTTAGCGCAGGCATCGTCCGCTTCGCCGCCCGGTGCACCGGAGACGCCGATGGCGCCCAATACGGAACCGCCAGCTTCGATCACCAGCCCACCACCGAGCGCCGCCACTTTCGGATGCCCGCGAATCGCGCTCATCGGTTTGCCGGCTTGCGTTTCGATTGCGAGCGTTGCGGTTGGGATGCGAAAGCTCGCCGCGGTCCACGCCTTGTTCGGCGCAAGGTCGAGCGTATGCGCGCCAGCGAATCGGTCGCGCAACAACACCTGAACGTGCCCCGCTCGATCCACCACGGCGACAGCCACTTGGAAGCCGTCTTTGCGGCATTGCTCCAACGCCGCTTTGGCGGCCGTGAGTGCGACCTCGGGCGTCAACGATTTGACCGGAAACGTCGCGTCCTGCGCGGCGACGTTCGACGAACCGACAACGACGGTGAGTGTGACCGCCAGAAGCGATACAGCTTTATGGCTCCAACGACTGACTAGCTTAAGTTTCATACCGTTTTCTCCGTTAATCGACTATTGTCTGAAATCGCCTACAACGACCGCCTGGCTGTCGTTAGCGCTAAAAAGCTATTACCCGATCTTCGCATTGAGAAGCGTGAACGCACCCGCGCGCCGACATGCAAAGAAGTGCTCAAGTGACGTAGACACCGTACGAAACGCAAGTTCCTTCCACGGAATGTCCGTTTCGTCAAAAAGCGCAATCTCCGTGCTCTCGGGCGTCACGCCAAACTTCGGTTCCGCCATGGTTCCGACGTACATCATGTGCACTTGCGAAATGTAGGGAACTGAGAGCACCGTCAAGAGCGGCCCCAGCGTGACGGTGGCGAGCGATTCTTCGAGGAGTTCGCGCTGCGCGCCCTCTTCGACCGTCTCGTTGTTTTCCATAAAACCGGCCGGCAAGGTCCACTTGCCAAAACGTGGCTCAATACCACGCCGACACAGCATCACCTTGTCGCCGTAGACGGGAATCACGCCGCAAACGACGAGCGGGTTTTTATAGTGAATCGCGCCGCACGCGCCGCACACGAAGCGCTCGCGTTGATCACCCTCGGGGATCCGCAGCGCGATGTCAGCGCTTCCGCAGGTCGAGCAAAACTTCAAACGGCCCCCTCGTCACTCACAGGCAGCTTGATGAAGTGATCGCGGTAATGCTTGAGCTCATCAATACTTTCGTACACATCGGCCAGCGCCGTGTGCCGGGTTTTCTTCTGGAAGCTCTTCTTCACCGCCGGCGCCCAGCGCGCGGCCAGCTCTTTAAGCGTGCTCACGTCTAGGTTGCGATAGTGAAAGTACGCCTCAAATTTCGGCATGTAGCGCACCATAAAACGGCGATCTTGATGCACGCTGTTGCCGCACAATGGGCTCACGCCTTTGGGCACATGGTGCGCGAGAAACTCAATCATTTGCGCGGAAGCTTCGTCTTCGGTCATCGTCGAGGCTTTGACCTTCTCGATCAAACCGGAGCGGCCGTGCGTATTTTTATTCCACTCGTCCATCGCGTCGAGCACCGCGTCGCTCTGATGAATCACCAACACCGGACCCTCGGCGACGGTGTTCAGATCTTTGTCGGTGATGACGACGGCCACTTCCAACACCCGGCAAACCTCGGGATCAAGCCCGGACATTTCCATATCGAGCCAAACGAGGTGATTTTGATTTTGCGACATCTTTTTTGGGGTGAACGTGAGCGGTGAACAGTGAGCGGTGAGCAGTAGCTGCCGCGATTTCGCCAAAATCGTCAACAATTAGGCTAATCCGATTTTCCCACAGCGCATGCCTACCGAGACCGTCGTCAATCCCTCTTCGTTCGCCACCACCTTCGCCTTGACCATGATGGTGGCGATGTTGCTGCATTATTTCGTTGAACGCTGGCTGCTAAATCGGCATCTGAATTGCGTCGCCTCATGGCGAGACCAAGTTCCGGCGCCGTTTGCCGAGCGCATCGAGCTGTCCGACCACCAGCGTGCTGCGGACTACACCTTGGCAAAGGGCAAGCTCGGCAAGGTCGAGGCCGCGGTCGGGCTGATTGTGTCGGCGCTAATTTTGTTTGGTGGACTCAGTCGGATGTGGAACTTCACCGCTCCGCTGGCCGATATGCCCGTGCTGCGCGAAGTCGCACTCGTCGCCCTGCTCTCCGTCGTCACTGGCGTGATTTCGATTCCGTTTAGCTACTTCAGCACGTTCAACATCGAAGAGAAATTTGGGTTTAACAAGACAACCCGTGCGACATTCTGGGCGGATCTCGTCAAGGGCACGCTGCTCTCCGCGGCGCTCATGCTTCCGCTCGCAGCGCTGGTGTTCTGGCTCATGCGCTCGGCTGGGCCGCTCTGGTGGGTGTACGCGTGGCTGGTGTTCATCGGGTTTCAACTGCTTATGCTCGCGCTCTACCCCACATTCATCGCGCCGCTGTTCAACAAGTTCACGCCGTTGCAGGAAGGCGAGACAAAAACAGCCATCGAAGGCCTACTCGCACGCACCGATTTCGCGAGCAACGGATTGTTCGTGATGGACGGCTCAAAGCGCTCCGCGCATGGAAACGCCTATTTCACCGGCTTCGGTAAGGCCAAACGCATCGTCTTTTTCGACACACTGTTGGAGCGATTGACCAACAACGAAATCGTCGCCGTGCTCGCTCATGAGTTGGGTCACTTCAAGCGCAAGCACATCGTCAAACGCATCGTGTTCATGGCCATCGCGAGCTTGGCGTTTCTCGGTGCGGTGGCATGGGTGCTGCCGCAACCGTGGTTCTACACCGCCTTTAGCTTCGCCGGTCACACGGGCAAAAATTCTCCAGGCGTGGCGCTCGTGCTCTTTGCAATGGTGCTGCCGTCGCTCCTGTTTTGGCTCACTCCCATTGCGTCGGCGTATTCACGCAAACACGAATTCGAAGCCGATGCCTACGCGGCAAGCGTCGCGAGCCGCGACGACCTTGTGACGGCGCTGACCAAGCTCTACAAAGACAACGCCAACACACTCACGCCGGACCCGATCTACTCGGCGTACCATCACTCGCATCCGCCGGCGATGATTCGCATTGCGCATTTACAGGCGCAATAGCGATGTTGGTCAATCTACAAACGCTTGCTCAATTGCCCGCCGAACCACAACACGGCAACGCGGCATTCACGCCGGACCAAATTGAATCGCATCTGCGCGCAATGCCCGGCTGGCGATTCGCCGACGCGCAGATCAGCAAACGATTCACATTCAAAAACTATTACGAGACGATGGCGTTTGTGAACGTCGTCGCCGCTATCGCACACGCGACCGACCATCACCCCGACCTCGCCGTGCGCTACGGCCACGTTGATATCGCGTTCAACACACACGACGTTGAACACGGCAAAGGCGGCATTTCGCTAAACGATTTCATCTGTGCCGCGCGCATCGAAGTCGCTCGTTCTCTCACCTGAACTCGTAAACCGGAAACCCGCATGCAGCAAGGCCTAGTGATCGAAACGCAGCGTCGTCATTCGGTGGTGCAACTCACCGATGGTTCGCGCATCACCTGCATCAGCAAAGGGCGCGGCATTCAGCTGGCGTGCGGCGATCAGGTAAGCCTTTCAACGTCAAGTGACAAAGAAGGCATCATCGAATCCGTGGGCGAGCGCACCTCTCTCTTCTATCGCGCCGATTCGTTCAAAGAAAAATTGGTCGCCGCGAACGTAACGCAGGTGGCCTGCATCGTTGCGCCGCTGCCAGTTTACGCCGACGAGCTCCTCAATCGCTGGCTCGTCTGCGCCGAAGCCAGCAATGTCAAAGCCATCATCGGATTAAACAAAGTCGATCTCGTCGAAGCCGCCGCCACAGCCAACGCACTCGCGCGCTACAAAGACATGGGCTACGAAGTCATTCCATTCTCAGCCAAATTCAATGACGCGCCGATGCGCGAACGCTTGATGGGCGAGCGCTCGGTGCTCATCGGTCAATCCGGCATGGGTAAAAGTAAATTGCTCAACGCACTCGTTGGCTCAGAGGCGCAGCGGACCAATGAGATTTCAATGGCGTTAGGCTCGGGCAAACACACCACCACGTTCACGCGCCTCTTCACGCTGGGTGAAGACAATCAAACGTGGGTCATCGATTCGCCGGGTATGCAAGTCTTTGGCTTGGCGCACTACTCGCGCCTGCAAATTCAGCAAGCTTTCCCCGAATTTAGAGACGCCATCGGCAACTGCCGCTTCCGCGACTGCAAACACCTACACGAGCCCAACTGCGCCCTGCGCGACCTGATTAACGCGGGTAAAGCCACTGAAGGACGGCTCACCTACCTGCGCAAGTTTTGCGGCGAAGGCGAAGCTGTGCCGCATTACGAGCGGCACTAACTGCGCCCAGCAAGTTCCAACAAGCAAACGGATGCGCCGTCTTAACGCCTTATTACGCGCTGTGGTCGTTGCCGCCACATCAACTGTGGCGCTTGTATTGTTGGGCTGCGCTAGCGCACCCGTGGCCGAAGATGCCGAGTCAATACGCGAGCAGGAAGTGCTGTACCAAGTGCGCCGCTTAGACGGCACGTTCACCGTCTATCGCATTACCGTGAGCTTCCCAGGCTCACCCTCTGGCAAAACACCGCTATACATTCCGCGTGAATGGGCAAGCGCAAAGGGCGCAGACAAGGGAATAGCCAACCTCACCGTTTTAAGCCCTCAATCCAAACTTATAGCGAACGACCACGCAGCGCTCTCAAAGATGGTCGAGCACCCGCCTAGCGCGCTGGTCACACTCAGCTACGATCTGATAGCAATTGACTCTGCCCCACCGCGTGCTTCCGCGAGCACCCAATACCTCCCTATTCTGCAGCCCTCGTACTTGCACTGGATTGGCTACACCACTTGGGTTGTACCGTGGAGTGCAACCGCCAAAAAGGCAAAGCTGGTATTCGAAAACTTCGCTCCAGAATGGAAAATAGCGACGAGTTTCGGTAATGGCCGTGATTTAGCTTTCAACTGGAACCCCAACACCTTCGCGCAATCACTCGTCGTAGCCGGGGACTTCCGAATCGTCGAGAAGAAAATCGGCGAGAGTAAGAACAAACTCTCCTTTGCGATTCGCGGGTCTTGGACGCGCGACGATGAAACGTTTGCACTGCGGCTCGCCGAGATCGTCGCCAGCCAAAGAGACTTTTGGCGTGATGCCGAAAAAGGCGACTATCTGGTGACGCTGCTGCCGATTGAGAAGGATCGCGGAAGCTCGATGAACGGCACTGCACTCTTAAACAGTTTCACCTCGCTCGTAACTCAAAACAACACGCCCGAGGACATTGAGTACGTGTGGGTACACGAATCGCTCCATCAGTGGATAGCGAGAGCCTTCGGCGGATTGGAAGAACCACAAGCAAAACTATATTGGTTCAGTGAGGGTTTCACTGATTACTACACGCATGTTCTGATGCTCCGCGCGCGCCAACGTAGCTTGAACGAGTTTGTAGAAGAAGTGAACTCAAAACTGCTCAAGGTATCTACATCGAAACACTCAGGGTTGAATAACGACGCCGTAGCCACCGGCTTTCATGCAGATCCTGATATTGGACAGCTCGCGTACCAGCGCGGTTTGCTGCTGGCGGCAACATGGGACAACGATATTCGAGCCGCAACCAAAGGCGAAAAATCCCTCGATGACGCTATGCGCTGGATGCTTGCAGCTCAACGCAAGAATCCAGGCACAAGACTTAATCGTGCACTGATTGAAGCGATGGCCAAGCAATTCGGTGTCGCCGATCCTACGGGAGACATAGATCGCATCATCGAACTCGGGAAACCGATAAAGGTGCGTGTCTCCGCGTTGCTACCCTGCGTCGTCGACACGAACGCTGCCGCTACGTCAGTTCAACGCTTCAAAATCGTCGAAGCGTCCGCGTGCGCGGCGATCTACTAGGCAACGCTACTGCGACCCGTAAGGCTGCTTGTCCACGAAGTACGCAGCCGCGAGCCCCGCGGCACTTCGCCCGTGAATATCCTTCGCTACGCGAATTTCGTTCACAAGTTCCAACGCGGTTTTGTCGCACGGCGCTAGCTCAACGTCGCTGACGTCTTTGGGCGTGATGCGGTCGCCCCATTCGGCGTAGTGCGAACACACAGTGAGGCCTGCGCCAAACGCTGGCATCAGTAGTTTCGCGTGTGGTTTGATGCGGTTTTCTTCTAACGCTTCGACGAGCGCTACCGGCACGGTCGCGGCGCTCATATTGCCGTACTTCTGCACCGTGAGCTGCACTTTGCTCATCGGAATGCCTGCGTATTTCGCGACCGATTCGATGATGCGCGAATTCGCTTGGTGCGGCACGACCAAATCAATCTCTTCCGCCGCAACGCCGGCTTTCGCGAGCGCTTTGGCGCTCGCGTCGGTCATGCCTTGTACTGCTTTCTTGAAAATCTGTGGCCCGTCGAACGTCCACGACATGTCGCCGAAGGTGACGTTGCTGTTGGCGTACGTCGCGCCGTAACCTCCGATACGCAAAATGCCGCGCGCATCGCTGATGCACCCCAGCGACTCCGCGAGCAAACCGGTTTTCTCTTCAGTGGCTTCAATGACAATCGCCGCGCAGCCGTCACCAAAGAGCACCGCGACGCCGCGATTTTCCCAATCCATGTAGCGCGAGATAAGCTCAACGCCCACGACCAGCGCGCGCTTCACGACGCCGCTGCGGATCATGGCGTTGGCCGTCGTCCAGCTATACAAAAAGCTTGTGCAGGCGGTATTCACGTCCATCGACGCCGCGTTGCCCGCGGCGAGCTTGTATTGCAGCGCAGAGGCCGTGTTCGGCACCATTTCGTCGAAGCTGCACGAGCCGTAAACGATCAAATCAATATCTGACGGCAGGAGACCGGCACACGCAAGCGCCCGTTTGCTCGCTACGTACGCCAGCTCCACCGCGTTCACATGCGAAATACGGCGCTCTTTCATGCCGGTGCGCGACGTAATCCACTCGTCGTCGGTCTCTAGAAACGTTGCCAGATCGGCGTTTGTGAGCACGGCGGGGGGCATGCATTTGCCCCATCCGGTAATGGCCGCGTAAGTCATGGTGGTCTCCCCTGTCGCAGTGATTCGTATAGTTTGATTGGGTAAGTGAGCTAAGGCGTCAACTGCAAACGCCTGTGCGCTGTAATTTGCACGCCGTTAAGCAATCGTTTTCGACAAAAAAGCCAGCGTACGGCCGCGCGCCAGTGCCGCTGCTTTTTGGTTGTACATCGTGCGCCCCCAGCAATTGAATCCGTGGTCGACGCCGCCGTACACATCGACGCGTGCATTTTCGCGCCCAGCAAACGCGGCCTTCACCGAATCGACGGCGCTCATCGGAATGTGGCCGTCGTTTTCGGCGTAGTGAAACAAAATCGGCACGGTAATGTTCGGGGCACGATCCAGCATGGTCTGGATGCCGCCACCGTAGTAACACACCGCTGCATCCACCGCACCCGCAGCAGCGAGGCCATACGACAACGCGCCGCCCATACAAAAACCTACGCTGGCAATCTTGCCGCTCACGCCCGCATGCGCGCGTAGCGCCTGCGCAGCGCACGTCAAATCTTTAACGGCTAACGGACGATCCAACGCGCCCATGAAGCCAAACGCCTTGGGGTTGTCCACGTCGTTGTAGCCGAGGTCCACGCGCGGTTGTTGACGGAAGAAAACGTCCGGCGCGACGACCGTAAATCCGTCCATCGCGTATTGATCCGCGACGTCGCGAATGTGTTGATTCACGCCCCAAATTTCTTGGATCAGGATGATGCCTGGGCCTGTGCCTTTGGGCGGTGTTGAGACATACGCCCCAAGCGTTGCGCCATCGCTCGCCTTAATATCGATCCAGTGTCCGTTCATGGCTTTCATCCTTCCGACTTGTCTGATCAATTATCGCTCACTGAACAATCAAACGCGGTGCTACAGCGCGGCATTAAAATTGGGACATGAACGCAATATTGAACATCGCAACCTACCGATTCGTCGGAATTGCTGACCCTGCCGCGCTGAAATCCACGATCCTGCCGCAGGCGCAAGCGCTGGGCGTTAAGGGCACGATTTTGCTCGCGCCAGAGGGCATCAACATGTTTCTCGCGGGTGCGGAGACCACCGTGCGCAGCTTTCTGGCGATTCTTGACGACGACCCACGTTTCACGGGACTCGACGTTAAGGAAAGTTGGAGCGAGACGGTGCCGTTTAAGCGCATGAAAATCAAACTCAAGCCCGAGATCGTGACCTTCCGTCAGGCCAACGTCGACCCCGTGAACGCGCCCGCGCCGTTCATGCCGCCAGCAGAATTAAAGCGCCGCTTGGATGCCGGCGAAGAACTCGTGCTGCTAGACACACGAAACGATGTGGAAGTCGCCAAGGGTACGTTCAACAACGCGCTTTTTTGGGGAAATACCAACTTCACCGAATTTGGCGAAATGGCGCACAACAAGCTCGACGACCTGCGCGACAAAACCGTCGTCAGTTTTTGCACTGGCGGCATTCGCTGCGAAAAAGCTGCGCCGTTTTTACAAGGGCTGGGCGTTAAGAACGTGTACCAACTCGAAGGCGGTATCTTGCGCTACTTCGAGCAAATTGGACGCGATCACTACACGGGCGATTGCTTCGTGTTCGACGAACGCCGCGCGGTGGACGCGAGCTTGGCGGCGAACCCGTCGTAACGCTTGCAGCCACCCCAAGTCGTCGCCTACCTGTACAGCATTCTTCTTGTAGGCGCGGACTTGGCCGCGCTTAGCCCCCCGCCGCGACGCCAAGTCGTCGCCTACCTAAAAACGCGTTGACTGTAGCCTCCGCCGCTCAGCGCTTCCACTTCACCACAGACAACAAGTTGTTAAAGTCATCCGTCCACAGCGGCGCGCCGGGCGTGCGTTCCAGCGGTTTCGCCGTTACGGCGTCCATCGACTTAAACACGTCCGCTGAACGCGCCAGTAGCACCCACGTGCTTGCCGAATGCAAACTGTTGTTCGTCTGCGATGGGTCTTCCACGACCACTCCCGCCAACCCCTCTTTCGCTGCCATTTCCGCGAGCACGGGCGGCAAATCGAGGAACCGGTTTGACACGTGATACGCCACGATACCGTCGCGTTGCACTTGCTTAGTGAACGCCGCCACCGCTTCTCGTGTGATCAAGTGCATCGGAATGGAGTCCCCAGAAAACGCATCCACCGCGAGCACGTTGAATTGATTGCTCGCCTCGCGCTCAAGCGACAAGCGTGCGTCCCCAATCACGACATCCAGCTTCGCCCGGCTATCCGATAGGTAGGTGAAATATTTGCGCGCCAAGCGCTCGACTTCCACATTGATTTCGTAGATACGACAAATGTCGCCTTCACGGCAATACGCCGCGACTGTGCCCACTCCGAGCCCAATCATCCCAATACGCTGCGTGTTGTTGCTGCGCGGCGCGAGCTCGCGCTGCAAATTCACAGCGCGGCCAAAGCCCGACGTCGGCGTGTAATACGTCGTCGGTTCCTTGCGCCATTTTTCATGCGGATATTGCTCGCCATGCAAGATCGCGCCGTGAACGAGACGCACGAGGTAGTTTTCGCTATCACGCTCGTCGTACGCCTTGACTTTCAGCACGCCGTAAAAATTGCGCGAAAGTTCCAACGTGTTTTTATGCTCGTCGCGCACCGACCACGCGCCCGTGCCGATCACGCCGAGCGCGAGCGCCACCGCCAACCAACGCAACCAGGGGCGCAACGCGCGCGCGACGGGTACATACAGAACGGCGGCGAACAACAGCGCAACAGCGGTCTCAAGATACGTCGTAAACACCAATGGCGCGACCACGCTGACGAGTAACGCACCCAACGCACCACCAATCGACACCAACAAATAGAACCGCGTGAGCTGTGCCGGCGCGGGCTTCGAGAGCACCAGTTCGCCGTGACACACCATACAGACAACGAACAGCCCGAGGCAAAACACGCCGGTTTGCGCGACCAAGTCAAACTGAAATTGCGTACTCACGAGCAAATAACACATCGACGCCAGAGCGACTGCGAACGGCCCCACGTACCGAACGCGCTGATACCAACCGGTGCCGTCGAACGTGAGAATGAAGGTCAACAAATACAACGTCAGCGGCAAAACCCACAACAACGGCACACTCGCCACGTTTTGTGTGATGTGGTTCGACACCGCCAAGAGCAGCATCGAACCCACCGCCGACCATGCGATCCAACGTAATTGTTGGCTCGCCGAAACCTCAACCACCGGCGCGGCTTCGCCGACATCGACCAATACCGTCTCCGTGCGGCTCACGCGCCACGCCAACGCCGCGAGCAACACCACAAACACCGCGAACAACGCCGACCAGCCGTACGCCTGCACGCGCGTTCCCACGAACGGCTCAATCACCAACGGATACGCGACCAACGCCGTGAGCGAGGCCGCGTTCGACAACGCAAACAATCGGTACGGATCGCGCCCCGGATTGAGCCGCGCGAAGTAGCTCTGAATCAGCGGGCTCGTGGTGGAAATGAGTACATACGGCAAGCCAATCGTCACCGCCAGCAACATCAAGATCCGCGACACCGGCTCCTCGCCACCCGAAGGCTTCCAGCTTTCAGGCGCGATGATCGGCAACGTCAACAGCGCCAGCAGCCCCAACACGAGATGAACGCGCGGTTGTCGCTTTGGCCCAAGCCAACGCGGCGTCACGTCAGAGTACGCGTAGCCCAACAGCAGCGCGCCCTGAAAGAACAGCATGCACGTCGTCCACACCGCCGAGCTGCCACCAAACCACGGCAGGATTTGCTTGGCGATCAGCGGCTGAACGAGAAAGAGAAGAAATGCCGACAGCGCGACGACCGCGTAAAAATGCATGGGCGGGAAATTCGGAAGAAGGGGAAAAAGTGAAAGCGAGCGAGCCGCAAAATTATCCCATTGCGGGCGCGGCGCTCAGAATCCTCCGCGCGTTCCGTGAAATGCTTTCAACAGCTTTATGGCGCTAGCGACTGCTGTGTAGGGTTATTGGCCGCGTTTATCGTGTAGTCGATAAACATAAAAATTACGCCAGAACGACCACCTGCCTGTCGCTAACTCCAAAAAGCTATATCCGTACGGCGAGCACTTCCCGCCTCGTGCCCCCATGGCGCGGCTCGCTGAACATCCAAAAAAAATGGGCCCCGAAAGGCCCATTCTTCCTAAGCAGTAGCGCCGCTTAGTGACGTTCTTGCAGCGCACGAATGCGCGCTTCCATCGGTGGGTGCGTTGAGAACAGCGCCATGAAACCCGACGAATCGCTGATGCCCATCGCCTTCATGTTTGCCGGCAATTCGCCGGGCTGCAACCCACCCAAGCGTGCCAAAGCGTTCACCATCGGGCGGCTGTTGCCCATCAGTTCTGCGGAACCCGCGTCCGCGCGGAATTCGCGGTAACGCGAGAACCACGCCACGATCATGTGCGCGACCACGCCAAGGAGCATATCGAGCACAAACACCGTCACCATGTAGCCAATGCCGGTGCCTTCGCGGTCGTTCTTGAGCACCACGCGGTCGATGAAATATCCAATCACGCGCGACAGGAAGATAACGAACGTATTCATCACGCCCTGCATCAGCGCCATCGTCACCATGTCGCCGTTGGCAACGTGCGCGACTTCATGGCCGATAACCGCCTCAACTTCTTCGCGGTTCATGCTTTGCAGCAAGCCGGTCGACACTGCAACGAGCGCCGAATTCTTGAACGCGCCCGTCGCGAACGCATTCGCGTCGCCCTCGTAAATCGCCACCTCTGGCATGCCGATCTTCGCGCGCTCAGCGAACGTGCGCACGGTGTCCACGATCCAGCGATGCGTCGGGTCTTGCGAATCGTTGATTATCGTCAGGCCCATTGTCCACTTCGCCATCGGCTTGCTAATCAAGAGCGAAAAAATCGCGCCCGTGAAGCCCATCACCAAAGCAAAGCCCAACAGTGCGCCAAGGTTGAGCCCGCCGGGGCCGATGTAGCGATTAAGCCCAAAAATGCTCGCAACAATGCCCAAAATCGCGACCACCGCGACGTTGGTCAGAACAAACAAAATAATACGTTTCATGAACAGTGTTCCTAGAAAAGCAGGCCAAACCGATTTGCGCTCCCCATGAAGCGACACCCGCAATATGTGAACGATACAGTGAAGTTCAAGACTTACAACATCGCGAACCAGCAAATATCGCGATACGTGTTGAACCAGAGGCGTCCGAGGGGTTGACTCGAAGGCGCGTGCTGCTGAAAATCGCACGATGCTTCACCCAGCCCGTCAGAATCAATGTTCGCCGTGAGTAGCGCTAAACACCGTTCCGGTAGCGGCACGCTTCCAGAGTCTCGAAATGGTCGGCGGCGGCCTAGCTGGCCGAGAGGCACGGCGAACCGGCATCGGCAGGTTGCGAAAACGAACGGAGCGTCCGCTTACCGATCGCAAAATTTCGGCGATCACGCTGCCCGAGGACCAAGACAATCAAAAGACGGCAAACTCGTCGAAGAAACCGTCTGGTTCGATGATCTGCCGGTTGCGGTGTTGAAGCCGAAAGGCGCAAGCGCGACCAGCCCCGTGTCCGGCACCGGAAACGTAGCGACGAACAATCAAGACGCCAACAACACCGGCACCAACGGCAACACCGCGCCACCGGCTGCGCCGAGCGCTAAGGTCAACGTCGAAGTGTTCTACGTCCACCCCGATCATCTCGGCACGCCGCGGGTGATTACGGCGTCCACCGCGCTCGCCGCAACCACAGGAACAGGCATCACCAGTCCACAAACCGTGAACAAAGCCGTATGGCGATGGGACAGCGATCCGTTTGGCTCAAACGCAACTGCAAACTCCGCGCCGAATGAGAATCCGAATACGTTGAGTCAGGTCGTGGGAACGGCCACCCTGCCCTATTTGTTCGGCTTCGATCTCGCGTTTCCGGGGCAGAAACGGGATCGGGAGACTGGGAAGCATTACAACTATTTCCGGGACTATGATCCGGCGGTTGGGCGGTATTTTGAATCTGATCCGATTGGTTTGGATGGGGGCGTAAGCACCTTTGCGTACGTCGCATCTCAGCCGATACAAGGTACTGACGTATTCGGTCTCGACTACTGGATTGAAGGTGCTGCGGCGACCGAACAAAAGTGTCCCGAGCAAGGATGTGGGCTCCACCAAAGTGTCTGTGTCGGTAAGCCTTACGGGAAGCGGTTTTGCATTAGCTTTGGGCGGAAACCGGGGCAGGGGTGGTGCTTCAGGGACTGTAAAGGTCACGTCTATCAAGATCGATCTTCAGTCGGTCCGATCGAACCAGATTCCTATCGCTACACCGACCCCAAGACGGACGCAGCAATAGAGGCGTACCTGCGGGGACTCTTAGGGAATGAAGATAGATACGACTTCTTCAGCCTCTCGAGCAATTGCCGCGGCTTTTCCGCCGGCACATTTGCCAAATTGGAGGCAAAGTATCACGGTCGACCTGGTACTCCGCCAGCGCCTCCAGGAGCTAAGAAATGAGAAAGCGCACAGCTCTCGCCGTCGTGGTCGGGATTGCTGCGGGCTTCATCGCCTACGCCTCAGCTTTTGTTCTCTGCATCGGTGTCGACCCCGGCACGCAAATTGCCGCTGTTTGTTCCGATTTCAGTTTCCTACTTAAGGGCGTGTTTCTACCATTGGTTCCCTCGATAAGGTCTAAGCTTCTCGGCTTTGATTCGGCCATGCTGATGCTCTTCCTTAACGGCGTTTTTTACGGGGGCATCACTGGTCTGATCGTGCGCCTTTGCCAAAAACGCAATTGAAAAGCAAGGTAGGGCGCTGAGGGCCGTAGGGCGGCACGCTTGCGGTGCCGCCGAATGCGGTGGTTTGACGAATCGGTTTTTTGAACAGCCTTCGGCACTGTCAAAAGGCGGGACCGCAAGCGTCCCACCCTCGGTCACGACGCTTTGGCGCGCACGATTGTTCGGGACTCATGCCAACGGCGGCACGCGCGCCAAACCACAAAAACAAAAACCACCACCGCCCGCGACCGGTGCATGACGCTTCGCGTATGCACACTACAGCTTTATGCCTCCAACGACCAGCGGGCGGTCGTTTCAGCCGTTTTATTGCACTTATCAACAAACGCAATAAATCGCCGCCAAGCGCCGCCGGGCTGTCGTTAGCGGGCAAAAGCCATACACCAAAATTCCCAACCTTTTCCCAGACATTCCACCCGCACGCGCCCGTGCTACGATGCTCCGCATGAAACCCCGCATCTACGTTGAAACGTCGGTCATTTCGTACCTCGCCGCGCGGCCGAGTCGCGATGCGATCACGTCAGCGCGGCAAATCGCGACGCATCTTTGGTGGCGTTTTTTGGGGCGAACGTTTGAGGGCCTGGTTTCGGACTTGGTGCTGCGCGAATCGCGGCGCGGCGACCCCATCGCTGCAGCCCGGCGCGAGACGTTTTGCGCGTCGCTGGCGTTGATCGACGCGCCTGAAGGCACTGCATCGCTCGCGCAACGCCTTATGGATGAGCGCATCGTGCCCTCAACGGAACCTGAGGACGCCGCTCACATTGCAATCGCGACGCTCATCGGCGCAAAATACTTGTCCACGTGGAACTTCGCGCACTTTGCCTCACCCGAAGCGAAGTACCGCGTGGTGATCGCACTGAGTCAGTGGGGCTATGACCCACCGCTGATTGTGACGCCCGAAGAATTGCTTGAGGAGTTTTCGCAATGACGCAAAAAGTAATAAACGAAGCGCACGAAGCAGCGTTGCCGCGCTCACCTACACCGCGCGAAAACGGCGATGAAATTCTCGCCGAACTGTACGCCGTGAAGGCACAAATCAATCGCGACGCGCACTATGACGTGACTGCGTTGTTGGCGGCTGCTCGGGATGATCGCCGACGTGCGGCACATTGACGGAAACGCGCGAAAAAGATTGAAGCAAAACGTGCTTCCAAACATCGTCGACGGCGGACGTTCGCGTTGAAACTCTCGTTTACGGCGCCAGCATGTCCACGCCCTCGCGCCTGCGCGCTTGGGCTCCGTCGTGTTCGCGTTCGCTCACGGCGTTTACGTTGCAATGGGCTTGGTTTGTCACGCGCTGACGCTGCGTCCTTGACCGGCAGAAGGATGTTTGCTGAGCCTGTCCGATATTTGACCAAATCGCTCCTAGGGTCGCGATTTGTCCACCCCGATCACCTCGGTACGCCGCGGGTGATTACGGCGTCCACCGCGCTCGCTGCAACCACGGGAACAGGCATCACCAGCCCACAAACCGTGAACAAAGCCGTGTGGCGATGGGACAGCGATCCGTTTGGCTCAAACGCCACCGCAAACTCCGCGCCGAATGAGAATCCGAATACGTTGAGTCAGGTCGTGGGCACGGCCACCCTGCCCTATTTGTTCGCCTTCGACCTCGCGTTTCCGGGGCAGAAACGGGATCGGGAGACTGGGAAGCATTACAACTATTTCCGGGATTATGATCCCTCAAACGGTAGATACGTTGAACCTGATCCGATTGGGTTGGACGGGGGTTGGAATACTTATGGATATGTCAAAGCAAAGCCAAACGTGGCAATCGACCCTAAAGGTCTTGCGCTGTGGTCTTGTCTGAGAAGTTGTTGTGGAAGGGTGGCCAACCACGCCTACTTGTATGACGACGCGTCCGGCACTTGCTGTGGAGACCCTGGACCTTCCCGGGACTCAACCAACTTCATAAAAACGTGCAAAGAAAAAGGACCCAACGGAGATACGTGTACGCTTGTGTCGCTCAACGCCGACGACGCTAAGAAAGCACTTTCCTGTTGTGATCGTAGGACGCGCAACACATTTTACTGGCCCACCCTAAATGATTGTCACAATCGCGTAGAAGAGTGTATCAATGAGCTTGGGTTCATTATGACAACCAGCCATTCGAAGCGACGATTCCAAGCTTGTGATTCGTGTTACAAGCGCGAAGGCACTCCGACATCACTCGGACCGATGCCATGAGAATCGGTCGCGCTATCGAACGGGCGCTCGCGATATGTTGGCTGTTCTACGTCGCGTGGTGGCTGACGGATGGTTTGCGTCAATTGAGCTTGGATACAGAGTACCTCAGAGTTTTTCTATTGACCTCTGTTTTGCTATCGGTAATAGTGAGTGGCATAGTGTTTCTATGGCGACAGAGTAGATGGCGCTATGCGCTTCTGCTCCCCGTTGCGTTAGCTTCGCTCGGAGGAATGACGATTTTCCTCTCCAATTCTCAAGGTTTTCCGCTGGCCGACCTCGTCTTTGGATGGTTTGCTTTCTCTCTTTCGGTTCTTTCGATTGGCGTTGCGCTGTTTGGTTTCGCGCGCTCACCGTCATAAATGGTGTCAATCCGAGCCGGGTAGAGTGGGCAACCCGTTGCCCACGCGTCTGTTCCGCCCACCTTCTGGATTCCCGCTTCGCGAGAATGACGCCGTAGATAGGTAGGGCCGTAGGGCGGCACGCTTGCGGTGCCGCCGAATGCGGTGGCGTGATGAATCCTGGTTGTTGAACTGCCTTCGGCCATGTCACAAGGCGGGACCGCAAGCGTCCCACCCTACTCCGTCACGACGCTTTGGCGCGCACGATTGTGTGGGACTCACGCCAACGGTGGCACACTCGGCAAGCCACGAAAACCAAAACCCCCACCGCACGCGACCGGTGCATGACGCTTCGCGATTGCACCCTACAGCTTCATGCCTCCAACGACCAGCAGGCGGTCGTTTCAGCCGTTTTATTGCACTTATCAACAAACGCAATAAATCGCCGCAAAGTGCCGTCTGACAGCGGCCGCAACGTAAGAGCTGTACAAGCCCTGCGCTCCTTCGCAACCCGTAAATTTGCGCCGTATTTTGACCGTGCTTTGGGTGGCCGGTGATATCCTATGAGATATGCATGAGCTTGTGTTCGATACGTCTGTTTTGGTGGCGGGTTTGCGCAGCCGTGACGGCGCGAGCAACCAGCTTTTGATGCGCGTCGCCGATGAATTGCTTGTGCCTTGCGTTTCGACAGCGTTGTTTCTTGAGTATGAGGACGTGCTGTGTCGGGCGGAATTGCTTGCAGTGACGGGATTTACCGTGCGCGATATGAGCCGCTTCCTCTCCGGCTTCGCGGCCGCTGCGCGTCCGATTGAGATTCATTTTCGGTGGCGACCACAATTGACGGATCCGAAAGACGAATTTGTGTTGGAAGCGGCGGTCAACGCAGGTCGCGTTCCACTGGTGACGCACAACCTGCGCGACTTTACGATCGCTACCGAACGGTTTAATCTGCGCGTTTACACGCCCGGCCAATTTTTGCGAAAGATTTCAGTATGAGCAGCAAAGCCGCCTACCCTTTAAAACTACCGCATTCAGTGAAGAACGCGGCGCAACGCCTCGCGGCCGTCGATGGCGTGTCTCTGAATCAATTCATCGCCGTCGCGGTCGCGGAGAAGATTGGCGCTATCGAAAGCGCAGACGTTTTCCTGAAGCAGCGTGCGGGTAAGGCCAAGCCGTCGGACATGAAGTCCGTATTGCGCCGTGCGTCGAAAGAACCTGTGCTGGCGACGGATCAGTAAGTCGTGCGCAGACGGTCTCCCGCTGCTTGCCAGCGCATCGCCGCCAACAGGTCGCGCGCACGACTCGGACGATGTGAAGCCAACGGCAACACCGCGCCACCGGCAAATCCGACGAGCAAAGTGAATGTTGAAGTCTTCTACGTCCAGCCCGATCACCTCGGCACGCCGCGGGTGATTACGGCGTCCACCGCACTCAATGCAACGACGGTCAGGAAGAAAAGCTAATGACCTGCTGCAATCGGCGTCAGTCAGAAGGGCTGTATGTACCCGGAATAAATGACTGCAAGAGCACGGTGGTTGATTGCGTCATTGAAAGTAGGTTGACGGTTCCACCGATCCCGGGCCGCCTAAGCACTAACTGCAGTTCTTGTTACAAAGGCGTCGAGCCACGCGGAGGCAACTACTGACATGGATATCTTTGGCAATTCCGCAGGCAATAGGAATGTTCTCGTATCGATCCTTCTGGTGCTGGTTTTGAATGCGTGCGCTTCATATGGCTACCGTGGGATTCCTGGAGCGCCGGATGGTGGCGGCATTCCATCTCCTGATGGGGGCTTAAGGGCGCATGTCATGATTTTTACTTCGGATCGGTATAAAGCGAATGAGTGCTCAGAAAGCGTCGTTGTCCTCTCCATCTCAGTGCCCAAACAACAAAGCGTGGTGGAGCAGAAAGTCAACGTGCATGGCTGTTACATTCAGGGTGCAGTTCGCTGGAAGGACGTCTCAACGGCCGAATTCGAGCTATTTGACTATGGTTCCCCGCCACGTCCGCCTCAGAACGGCGTAGTTCTACCCATCGAACTCCGACGAACTTTGCTTGTCCGCACATTGACGGCGGTAAGGTAGCAAGGTAGGGCGGATACGCAAAGCGTCATCCGCCAACTCTGGCACACGCGGCAAACCACAAAAACCAAAACCACCACCGCCCGCGACCGGTGCATGACGCTTCGCGAATGCACCCTACAGCTTTACGCCTACAACGACCAGCGGGCGGTCGTTTCCGCCGTTTTATTGTGTTTATCAACAAATGCAGTAAGTCTCCGCAAAGCCCCGCCGGTCTGTCGTTAGCGCGTAAAAGCTATAACCATCGAAAAACACCGTGCGGCAGACACCATTTCCATCGCGCCGTTGACCGGGAAAACTCACATTGAAACCGAGGTGCGCGCGCAGATGGGAAACGCCCAACACCATTGCGCCGACACGCTTGGGCACATCTGCTGACTCTTGGTCAGCGACTTCGTTTTGCGGCCGAATTCGTCTCGCAAACCTGCGAGTCACACCGCGCCCTCGTCGCTTCGCCGCACGAGTGTCAACAGTTGATCCTACGCAGCCTGCCCGTCGGTAAAGTGTGGGTTTCGTTCACTTGTGGATTGGAGGTCAACGTGAATTTCCCCTCAAAAATCGATGTTTGGCTCGCGGGCTTGATGTGCATCGCTGCGGCGGCTGCGCTGCTGGGTGCGTACATTTTTGCCACTCGCGTCAGTGGCCTTGGCCTCCTTGGCGCGGCTTGCATTGGCGTGGTGGGTGCTGGCTTGCCTCTGTGGATGTTGCTCTCAACGCAGTACCGCGTGGATGGCCCCGAGCTGCGTATCCAAAGCGGGCCGCTGAGATGGAAGATCGCGACCTCGAGCATCACGAGCGTCACCCGAACACGGTCTGCGCTTTCCAGTCCCGCGCTGTCCCTCGATCGACTTCGAATTGAGTATGAGGGCGGAAAGGCGATCATGATTTCTCCGCTCGACCGTGAGGGCTTCCTGCGGGCGATTGGTCGTGCGCCGTGATGTGCGACTGATCGCATTTCGCCGCGTCTACCTCGCGTCGAATCTATTTGGGCGCGGGGAACAGTGCCGGCCGCGATCACGCTCGCGCGAAAATCGCTAGCAGCTTTTCGGCTCTATCGACCAGCAGGCGGTCGTTTCAGCCGTTTTACTTAACTTATCAACAACACAAGTAAAACGACGTCAATCGCCGCTGGGCTGTCGTTTGAGCCATAAAGCTGTTAAAAATAGCGCACCAAAACGCTACGTGCACAGGGCTGGTCTTGTGTAACTGCTTGTTTTTTGGCATAATTTCGTGCTTTGCTGCTGGGCTTGCCTTGCAGTTTCAACCACCGCCCACCCTTTCACGTATCTCGGCTCGGCGCGAACTTCATCAGAAAGTCGCGAATCACCAGCTCGGGGCGCCGTGAAAACCGAAGGAAAACTTATGAAATCCGGAATCCACCCAGACTATCGCGATGTTGTGTTCCACGACACCGCTGCTAACGTGAAATGGATCACGCGTTCCACGTTGAACACCAGCCGCAAAATCACGATGGATGACGGCAAAGAGTACCCGTTGGTGATTCTTGAGATCTCGAGCGCTTCGCACCCGTTCTACACGGGCAAACAACAGCGTATTCTCGACACCGCCGGCCGCGTTGAGCGCTTCAACAAGAAGTACGCGAAGAAAGCAACGGCCTAATCGCCCGTTCTTCGTCAGTGATTCGCAAACGAGGCAGCCGCGCGCTGCCTTTTTTGTTTGCGAAACTTATCGCACCGCATTGATGTCATCATTGACGCGGCATCGCCCTCACTGACCACTCGCTAAACCTTACTCATGCAAGCCCGCATCACCCACCAACCCACCGACCGAAACAAGGCGCGGTGGAAGTCATGGGCGCTGTTTGCGTTGATCGGGTTTTGGCTGCTCTCGGGCATCGTCGGGCGCGATCCGTGGAAGCCAGACGAGCCGGTCTACATCGGTGTCTTGCAGAGCCTGCTTGATGCGATCACCGGACAGTCGGCCGACGCCTCCGATTGGTGGCGACCCGCTGTCGCGGGTGAGCCACTCGACGGCGAGATCGTTTTGATTCATTGGATCAACGCGCCGTTTATTTTGCTGGCGCAGTGGTTTTTGCCACTGCATGAAGCCGCCCGCGTCAGCTCGGTTTTGTGGGCAGCGTTGGGCGTGGCGTCGCTCGCGTTTGCTGCGCGACGCTGGAGCGGCGGACACATTTCATATCTCGCCGCGATCATCGCGATCGGCTGCGTTGGCCTGTATGACCGCGCGCACAGTTACGTGCCCGATATCACGGTGTTCGCGGCGGTCGCCATCGGGATTCTTGGTTGCGCGAGCCTTGCAGATGCGCCGCGGCGCGCGACAGCGCTTTTCACCGCCGCAATCGTTGCCGCGTTTGCAGCGCGCTCTGCGTTGGGTTTTACGGTGATCGCGCTGCCGCTCGTGGTGCTCTGCTTTGTGCCGGTGTATTCGATGCACCGCGTCGCGATGGTGCGTGCGCTGATCTTCGGTGGCGTGGTCTGTGCGTTGTGGGTGGTCGCGTTTTCGTTGCGCGACGCCGATGGTTTTGCGGCATGGCGCGAGGCCACGTTTGGGCTCAAGCTTGAGGGCCGCGAGTCGTTCGGGCCGACGT
>Ga0209097_10001032_pt1 | contig 24730 bp, 20 predicted proteins | sample AD_UKC052_MetaG_FD_184419 | JGI IMG/M metagenome (GOLD analysis project Ga0209097, IMG submission 184419) | Active sludge microbial communities of municipal wastewater-treating anaerobic digesters from USA - AD_UKC052_MetaG (SPAdes) (version 2) | ecosystem: Engineered > Bioreactor > Anaerobic >... | reverse complement strand
CTCATCCTCGGCGAACAGCTCCGGCTGTTGCAGGAAGCGGACAGCATCTACACCATGGCCGTTACCGGTGAAGAGCAGCGCTTCGATCTTGGATCCAGCAATGTGCTGCAACGGGCCACCGCCCGCACGCAATCCATGTTGATGCGTTCGCGGGTGCAACAGGTGCGGTCGGAAGTGGAACAGGCTCGCACGCGCCTCAGCCAATTGATGAACCGCTCGGGCGACTGGTCGCTCTTGCCGATCCCGCTGAAAGTAACCGTGCTGGTGGAGCCCGATGAAAGTGCGGTGACCAGACACCCCATGGTGCGTTCGGCCAATGAACAGGAGTCGGCCGCCGATGCACGCTGGCGGATGGAACGCTCGTCCTTGCTGCCTGAGTTCAACCTGGGCGCGGCGAGCATGACCTTGTACCAGTCACCTTCCGTTCCTGATGGTTCGGTGATCTATGGGCGTGACCGACGCTTCACCATGATACGCGCGGGTGTCGGCATTCCGCTCTTCTTCGGCGCACAGCACGCGCGCAACAAAGCCGCGCGCCTCGACACGGAACGCGCCTCGAACGAAACGCTCGCTCTCACACAAGAGGTGCGCGCCCAGCTTCGCCAAGCGCAGCAACGATACTCCGCGCAACTGGCCCGCGTGGAAGCCTTCGAACAAGGTGCGCAACAGGAAGCCGAACAACTGCGACGTTCTGCGGAAGAGGCTTACCTGAAAGGCCAGATCGATCGTCTGGAATGGAGTCTTCTCACCGGGCAGTCCATCGCACTCTCCATGGAATACCTGGATGCCCTGCGCGAATTGGGCCGCGCCGCTTTCGAACTGAATGCTTTCAACGAACAATAATACCCCCGCAGCACATGCGTCAATACAATTCAATTTCATCGGGTCGACCCAGTGGGTTGACGCTACAGATGCTGCTTGGCGGCACCTGTGCTATGCTGCTAACGCTTGCCTCCTGTACGACAGCCGAACCACCTGCGGATGCTGTTGCACCCGCATCGTCTGCAACAACGGTAACCCTTACACCGGAACAACTCGCGAACGCCGGCATCATCACCGGCAAGGCCGAGCGCCGCTCGTTGGGAGTGCTCATGCCCGTGCAAGGCGTGGTGGAGGTACCGCCGCAGAACCTCGTGAGCATCAGCGCGCCGCTCGGTGGTTACCTGCGCGCCACGGACCTGCTGCCCGGCATGGAAGTGCAGAAGGGGCAAACGCTCGCCGTGATGGAGGATCCGCGCTTCATCCAACTCCAGCAGGACTACCTGGTGACCGAGGGCAAGGTGAAGATGCTCGCCCAGGACTTCGACCGCCAGAAGGCGTTGAACGCTTCGAAGACTACGAGCGACAAGGTGTTCCAGGAAGCGACCGCCGAACTCAACACGCAGAAGGTGACCTTGCGATCCCTGGGCGAACAGCTCCGCCTGATCGGAGTGGATCCAGCAGGGCTTACCGCGGAGAGCATTTCACGCAGTGTGGCCCTGCGATCCCCCATCCACGGTTGGGTGGCGAAGGTGAATGTGAACATCGGCCGATACGTTCAACCCACCGACGTGCTATTCGAACTGGTGGATCCGCAGGACATCCACCTCGCGTTGACCGTCTTCGAGAAAGACCTGCCGCATGTACGGGTGGGTCAGGAAGTACACGCGCGCCCCACGGCACATCCCGACGATGAATACACGGCCGAAGTTATCCTAGTGGGACGTAGTCTCGATGCTGACCGCAGCACTGTGGTGCACTGCCATTTCAACAAGACGCACAGGGATCTAGTGCCCGGCATGGCGATGAGCGCCACCTTGGAGATCCGAACGGACAGTGTGTGGTGCGTGCCGGAGGATGCCGTTGTTCGGACGGGGGAGGGTACAGCCATTTTCACAGTGAACGCCGACAGCAGTTACACGCTGGTGCCCGTCACTACCGGTGCCACGGAGTACGGTATGGTGGAAATGACGCAACCTTCCGATGAACTACAAAACCGCCCGCTGGTGGTGAAGGGCGCTTACACCTTGCTGTCCACACTGAAGAACAGCGGGGAGGAATGATCGCATTCGACGATGCCCTTCAACAGAACGAACTCAAAAGAACATGCCGACCATGAAAAAGCGCATCCTGTACATCGTCCTCGCCATCGCGCTGGTGGCCCAGTTCTTCCAACCCGATCGCAGCGCACCGCCGGTCGATCCGGTCAATGACATGCTGGTGATGACCAAAGCCCCTGACGACATCAGAACATTGGTGCAAGGCGCGTGCTATGACTGCCATAGCGACCAGTCGACCTATCCGTGGTACAGCTATGTCACGCCGGTGAACTTCTGGTTGCAGGACCACATCAACGAAGGCCGCGAAAAGATGAACTTCTCTCGCTGGAATAAGCCGGCCTCGCAGAAACACGCCCACGAAGCCGGCGAAGAGATCCAAGAAGGGGAAATGCCGCTGGACAGCTACACCTGGGCACATGGCGAGGCACGGTTGGATGCTGTGCAACGCACCACGCTGGGGAGCTGGTTCAATGCGAACATGCCGGCAGAACAGGAGGAAGACGGTCGGCGCCGTGAATGAACGCTGTGTTCAAAGCCGGGCAACTCCACCAAAGGGCGCCATTCATCAGATCCGGTGGGCAACCATGTGTTCACCGACTCAAACCAGGTGGAACAAGCGGATGTCGGATCTTCCGGAGAGTGAGTCGTGCTCTCCTAGCTTCAAGCATGGCCGACCATTAGCACCTTCAAAATGATCCAATCAATATCCCCATCCCGACTGGGACGGCGTTCAGGATCACCCGTTTCGTTCGTTGCTCCACGCACGCGTGGTGGCCGAGTGTTGGCCGCGCCCTGCTGTTCACGCTTCAACGGCCATACTTCACCACCAACGCCAACTGCCCCGCATGGTAGGCCGTGTGCGTAACGATGCGGCCGAGTGCCTCCGCCTTGGTCTTCTTCCCGAACCCCTTGGTCTCTATCACCGTGTCCCAGTCCGCATCAGCGGTGGCCTCGATCGCGCGCCGGATCGTTCCCGCACTTTCCTCCGCGTAGGCCTTCAGTGCATCCAGGTCAGTCCATTCGCCGGTATCGAAGCCCTTGGCTACGGTGCTGGTATGCACGTTCACGCCGTGCAAGCCGAACACGTTCTTGGCAAAGAGCAGCTCCACATCACCGATGTGGCGGACAAGGAAGCCGGCGCTGTTCGGCGATGGGACGAGCTTTTTGGGCAGGTCGGCCGATGTAAGGGTTTCAAGCACCTTGGTGAAGCGCGTGCGGCCTTCAGCATGGAGAGCAAGGAAGACGGCAGTTCGGGGATCCATGTTCAGTCGGTCTTGAAATGTACCATGCGCTTCAGGGCATAGTTCACCAGGGCGATGAGCACTGGCACCTCGATCAGCGGACCCACCACTGCGGCGAAGGCCTGACCGGAGTTGAGCCCGAACACGGCGATGGCCACCGCGATGCCCAGCTCGAAGTTGTTGCTACCCGCTGTGAAGGCAAGCGTAGTGGTCTCCTTGTAGGTACCACCCATCCACTTCACCAGGAAGAAAGTGCCAAAGAACATGAGCAGGAAGAAGAGGGTGAGCGGCAGTGCGACCCGGAGCACGTCCAGCGGGATGTCGACCAACACATGTCCTTTCAGGCTGAACATGACCACGATGGTGAACAACAGAGCGACGAGTGTGATGGGTGCGATAGCGGGGATGAAGCGCTGCATGTACCATGCCTCGCCCTTGGCACGGACCAGTACGGCGCGCAGCACGAAACCGGCGGCGAAGGGGATGCCGAGGTAGATGAGCACCGTGCGTGTGATCTCACCGATGGTCACGTCCACCGCATACCCTTCCACATCGAAAAGCGGCGGCAGCACGGTGATGTAGAGCCAGGCATAGCTGCTGTAGAACAGGATCTGGAGAACGCTATTGAGCGCGACGAGCCCCGCAGCAAGCTCGCGGTCTCCTTGGGCCAGATCGTTCCATACAAGGACCATCGCGATGCAAGGGGCGAGCGCGATGAGCATGAGCCCGCTGAAGTACGCCGGACTTCCTTGAAGGAAGAGCAGTGCGAGGAGGAACATCAGCGCGGGGCCCACCACCCAGCTCATGAACAACCCGATGCCCAGCACGCGCGGATGCTTGAACACTGCGGTGAGCTTGGCGTAGTTCACCTTCGCCAATGGCGGCACCATCATCAGCACCAAGCCGATGGCGAGCGGGATGTTGGTAGTGCCACTGGACGCCGCCTCGATGGCCGCGCTGACGCCAGGCAGGAAGTATCCGATGGCCACCCCCAGCGCCATGGCCAAGAAGATCCAAAGGGTGAGGTAGCGGTCAAGGAAGGCGAGGCGACCGTTCATGGTAAAGCCGCGCGTTGCATCACGTACCACAGTTCCGCTGCGATCTGCAGGCACCGCTCGTCGTAGCGCGCAGCTTCCTCCGGTGTATTGTCCGCTTCTTTCGGGTCGTTGTAGGGCAGGCTCACACGATCGAGCGCACCGAACACGATCGGGCAATTCTTGTCCGCCTCCGAGCAGGTCATCACCGCGCAGAAGTCCTTCTGTGGGTTGGCAGCATCATCATACTTCTTGCTCCAACAATGTTCGGCTGTGTGGTCCTTTGAGAAGGATACCTCGTAGATCGGGTTCTTCCCCTCAGGCTTCACCACCTGGAATCCGGCGCGTTCCACAGCCGCTACGGCACCCGGGTTGAAGGCTGTGGCTTCGGTGCCGCCGCTGTACGTCCGCACATGATCCTGGGCGAAGGACCATGCTGCGGTGGCGGCCCATAGTTGGCTCAGGTGACTGCGTCGACTGTTGTGCGTGCAGATGAAGGTGAGGTCGGCCGTGGATCCGGCGGCCTTGCGCTCCTTGACGAAAGCGGCGATAAGGTCGAGGCTCTCCTTGCGTTCGGCGGGAATGGCATCTAATGCGGGAACCACGCGTTCGTTCACGTAGCGCTGTAGTTCGGGATGAAGGGTGCGGTCCATGGGACTGGTCTCTACGGAATGAAGAAGAATGATCGGCAGCAGGAGCAGTTGGGTCATGGTGGTGTGGGTATTCAGCAGCAGTTGCTGTCCGTACCGCAGCAGGCGGCCTTCAAGGTTGACTTGTCAGCGGGAGCTTGGCCCGTGACGATGGTCGGTTTCGTGGCCGATACCGTGATGCTGAAGATGCCCGTACCGCTGGCCTTGTAGGCGGCGATCTCCTCCGCGCTCAAGTGCCGAGAGAGGATGTCGTCCGGTACGATGATGGGTTTGCGCTTCTGCACGCTCACCTGCTCGAAACCCAGGTCGTGGATGATACCGAGGTATTCACTCTCCTGCAGCGCCCCGCTCACGCAACCGGCATACATCTCCGCGCTTGCACGAAGGGTTTCGGGGATCACACCGCGCAGTACAACATCGCTGATGCTGAAGTGTCCGCCCGGTTTCAGAACGCGCAAGACCTCGCTCAAGGCTTTGCGCTTATCGGGGACCAGGTTCAGCACACAGTTGCTCACCACCACGTCCACGATATTGCTCGTGAGCGGCAGCGCTTCGATGTCCCCTTGACGGAACTCCACGTTCTGGTAACCGAGCTTGGCGGCGTTGGCCTTCGCTTTAGCCACCATTTCCGGGGTGAAGTCCACGCCGATCACGCGGCCGTCCTCACCGGTCTCGTGGCAGGCTACGAAGCAGTCATTCCCGGCGCCACTGCCCAGATCGAGCACGGTATCACCCTGCTTGATCCCGGCGAACTGGGTGGGTAGACCGCAGCCCAGGCCAAGGTCGGCGTCGGGGTTGTAGCCCTCAACTTGCGTGTAGTCATCGGTCATGATGTTGTACACCTCGGTGCTGCATCCGCCTGCACCGCAGCAGCTGCTCGCGTTGGTGTCCTTGTCTTGCAGGGCGATCTCCGCGTACTTGGCGCGGACCATATCCTTGGTAGCTTGGGCGTTGTTCATGGTGTTCGGGGATGAGGGCGGATCATGATCCGCCCGTACAGCATGTTAGCAGCAGGTATCGATGGGTTTGTAAGCGGCGAAGAGCTTTCCGAAGGCAACGTGCACCTTAGCCCAAGTCTTGGCATCAATGCAGTAACACACGCTGGTGCCTTCCACGGTCCCGGTGATCAATCCCGCGTCCTTCAGCTCACGCAAGTGCTGGCTGATGGTGGCCTGCGCGAGGCCGATTTCGTCCACCAGGCTTCCACAGACGCAGGTGTTCTGCTTCAAGATGTATTGGAGGATGGCAATGCGCGCCGGATGCCCCAGCACCTTGGCCCACTGCGCCAGCTGGTTCTGCTGAGGGGTGAAAAGGTCAGTCTTCGTGATACCCATGGCCCTTAATGATCGCAATATTACGATATACCGTTCTATCGGCACATGCCGATGAACAACATTCTTGGATGGCTGACGGTCTCAGGGCAATGCCACCTGCAGGCTCATGCGCTTGGCAACGAAGCTCAAAGCCTCCACATGTCCCATCCAGTCGCGCTCCACAGTAATGGCGTGGACGTGGATGTTGGTATCATGGTGGGTGAAAACGGCCTTGTGTGCGGTGGAAAAGAAGCCGAGCGCCTCGGCCTGTGTTCCAGTGATCTGGAAATGCTTGTTGTCGCGATGCGCATCGTCCGGTCCGTTGATCACGGTTCCCAAGGGGACATCTACGATGTGGACTTCCACGCGCTCGAATGGTCCGGACAACCGGAAGGCGAAGGGCTCGTTCAGACCGGCATAGCGGGAAGTCAGGAAACGGTCCAACCCGGCGAGGTCCATAACACTATCCGGCAGTTGCACTTCCGTCCACTGCTTCACCTTTTGATGCACGAAGAACGGTGCCTTCATCGCTTGATCCCGGGTCACCAACATGGAGCCGCTGTTGTTCACCGCGGAGGTGTAGACTTCTCCATCCAACACGAGCACTTCGCCGCGCAGGTATTCGAGCGGGCCGATCCCGAAGGTGCCTGGCAGAGCCAGACTATCCAGATCGATCAGTCCTGCGAGCTGCCCATTGAACATGGTGTTGCGCATGGCGCCCGTCGCCCGCACGGGCCCGTTCTGCCCCAGGAGCGGTAAGTAAGCCACAAGGGCCATCACGATCGATACGATCCACTGATGTCCCATCCGCTCTTTCCGTTTGAACTAGTGGACCACCGGCTTCCCGGCGTTCGTCCATGCCCCGATGCCGCCTGCGAGGTCCACCACATCGGTGAAGCCCTGTTCAAGCAGGTACTCACGCGCAGCGGCACTACGGCGCCCCGAGGCACAATAGAGCAACACCGGCTTGGTCTTGTCGAGCTGGGGCACCGCAGCTTTCAGGTCGCCGTTCGTCCAATCGAAATTTCGGGCTTCGGCCAGGTGGCCACCTTGGAACTCGCCCGCCGTACGGACATCGAGCAGCTGAACACCCTTTTCACCGATGCGCGCTTCGAAGCCGGTCGGGTCGACAGTGCCTTTGCCCTGTCCGGGGACGGTGCAGGAAAGAACGAAGACCGCTAGAAGGAGGAGGAGTTGACGCATGGTTCTGTTCTGGTGACGAAAGATAGGACCGTACGCAGGCACGGTCCTATCGCTCATCGTGGTTCGGATCACATCAAGTTGTTCACGCTGGTCCACGGGCCACCGTTGTACACCTCGAAACCTTGGGACTTCAACATGTCGGCTGCCATGCCACTGCGCGCGCCACTGCGGCAGCAGGTGATCACCGGCTTGGCCTTGTTGATCTTCTTCAACTGGTCTTGGAGGCGATCTAAGGGAATGTTGATGGAACCGGCCACATGTCCACCTTGGAACTCCTGTGGTGTGCGCACATCCACGATGGTGGCACCTTGGTTGATCTTCTCGCGGAGGTCCACCTTGGGGCCGCCGATGCCGAACAATGTCTTGAACATGGTATTGCTGTTGTGCTTGTGCGGTACAAAGGTGAGGAGACCAGCGACGCCGGTCTGTGAGGGAGGTCACCGATCAGAACACGTAATTGATGATGAAGTCGGCGTGCAACATATCCACCTTGTGGATGGACTGACGGTCGGTCAGGTCACCGTCCATGGGCAATTTGGTCAAGACCAGCAGTTGCATGGCAAGGCCTTTCCAGCCTCCATCGAACTGGTATTGCGCGTTCACATCGAACTGCGTGTAGGAGGGCATCGCGTACTTGTTCAACCGTGCGTCCGCAAGCTCAGGCATTTGGTAAAGTCCACCATCCACCTGGATCCGCCAGCCGTTCTTGGCCTTCCAGATCAGGTTCAACGAAGCCGCATGCACATCACCGGCGCCCTCGTTCCGTTCGCGCGGCAGGAAGGTGAAGAAGGGATCACGACCCCACTCGCGCGGCATCAGGTAACGACCGTGTGCGGTGATCCGCGTATAGTTCAACTGCCAGCGGAACTTCCCCAGCACATTGCGGATGCGGCCGCTGAAGGCCCAGGAAGACTCGCTTTGCGGCATGAAGAGCAGGGAGTCGTTGGTGCCACCGCGGTAGTGTGCGGCATCCTGCTTGATCGCCATTCCGGACACGCTCCATTTCGCATCCCGACCGCCGGCATCCACTTGCACCAAGGCACTGTTGAACACGTTCTCGGTGTGCAGGTTCCAAACGGTGAGGTCCACGTTCTTGTGGAGGCGCTGCTTGAGGCTACCCACGAAGATCCCCGCACTGCGCAGGTGTTCACCGTGTTGGGCTCCCTCGCCATAAACGTTCCGCCCAACAGGGAAAACGGACATGCTCTCATCCACCAGGTACCATTCGCTGGAACCACGCGGCGCAACCCGGTAGAACCATCCGCCCTGCAGCGCGGTGCCATGTGCCGTTCTGTGCTTCGCCCAGATCCCTTCGAAGAGGCTGGGGTGCATGCGGCCGTCCTGCGGGTTGAGGAAAGGACTGTTGATCTCTTGTTTCCCGATGACGAGACCCGTACGCCCGTTGCGCGCGATCCAGTCGATCTGGAATTCGTGCAAGTAGGCCAGATCGTTGGTGTGTCGGGGATCATTCACGTCGTAGAGTCCGATCTCGTAGCGGTTGGCCACGCCTGTGATCGGGTCCAGTTCGGTGAGATCGCTCGTCGCTAGATCGAACGTGTACCCGCCGCTCAGCTTGAAACGAGCGCCGTGCCAACGTTGCGAGGCGAAGCCCAGTGTTCCACCAAAGGCCACCGCGTGATAGTCGGACGGTGCACCGTTGTTGACCGTGAGCATGTTGTATTGCCGGAAGCGGCCCTCGAGCTCGCCCTGCTTCATGATGTCGTACAGGTGGCTCGCGCCGCGAAGGCTATCGTTGCTCGGAATGTCCTGCTCGCTGTGCTGCGCGCGCGCGTTAGCGGACAGCCCCACCACAAGGGCAAGCCCCAACCCGTACCGGCCGATGACCGACCAGCGATTACCTGTACTCCGCATGACCTAAAAACCGGCTTTGATATAGCTCCAGCCGTCCTCCTGGCGTTCCACGATATGGATGATCCCCGCCCTCACATACCCCGCTTCAGCGATCACCTTGGTGCGATCCAAGTTCCGCTCCTTGATGGTGTTCTCACAGGCCAGGAACACGATGCCATTACTAGCGAACTCGGTGATCTTCGGTTGAACGATGCTACGGTCGCTCATCAGCAGGTCCATGCCTGGGCCGTGGCAGACCACTTCGAGTTGCATGCTGGGCGCGGCCTCCTTCATGTTCTTCAACTGCCGCATGAGTCCTTTCTGAACCAGCGTATCGCCACTGGTGAGTTGCATGATGATGCGGTGTTGACGTGCGTTATCCTGCGCGAAGGAGACACTGGCGAGGAGGAAAGCGAAGAGGACAAGAAGCTGCTTCATGCGGCAAAGGTCCGAGGGACCTCAAGTCCGGACTGTGACGTCTCTCACACGACCTATCCCGCCCTGCTGTCGACGAGGGCTAGGATCATTTACTTTCACGGTCACCCAACCAAGTAGCGGATCCTGGTGTCATCAGCCCGGAAGGGCTTGCCCAAGGCATCCGGTCCCTATCCCACCAGGGGTCGGTTCGGAAGTGCGAAGTAAGCTTGAAGGCAAGGCCAGTAGTACAAGTTCTAACATGCTCAGGATCAGTAGCTCACTGCTGGAACGGTGCATCCGCAAGGATAGCGCGGCCCAGTTCGAACTATACAAGGTCCTGCGCGACACGTTACTGTCCGTGGCCCATCGCTACGAGCGTGACGCCCTACTACGCAAAGCCATGGTGAACACCGCATTCTTGAAGATCCTGGAGCATTTGGCGAAGAAGCATCCCGATGCACCGTTCGAAGCCTGGTGCCGAAGGATCATGATCAATACGGTCCTGAACGAGCAGCGCAACGAACGCCGGGCGAACGGCCAGAGCATCCCGGTGGCACTCGCCGATGATCATGCCCCGACCGGGTTCAACGCTGCTGAAGAGTTCATCCAAGCCGAGGAACTCCAACACATGATGGACCGCTTGCCTGCGGTAACCCGCCAGGTCTTCAACCTGTACGCCATCGATGGGTGGAAGCACAAGGAGATCGCCACCGCGCTGGGGATCAGCGAAGGCACCTCGAAATGGCATGTGAGCCATGCCCGACAAGTCTTGCAGGAGATGCTCGCGGAGAGCATGCGTTCACACCTCAAACTGCGCATCGCATGAGCCGACAGCATTGGATCGACGAGTTCTTCCGCAAGCGGCTGGAGAAGCGGACCTTCCCCGTGGAAAAGGGGGAGTTCGAGGATATGCGCGCGCTGCTCCAGGTTCACAACGGGACCACAAGGCTCATCCGGGGTGGCCGCTTCTCCAAGTGGTGGCTCAGTGCGTTGATACCGGTGGCGGGGCTGTTGTGGTGGGCATCCGCTGCGGACAGCACAGATGACCGCGATCCGCAGACGGCATCAGTTTCCAGTAGCACTGAGAATGGCCACTCAGGATCGAACCCTTCACGAGTCGTGCCGAACGGAGGTGGAACCGCCGCTACTTCAACTACGGAAGAGGCCAGCATTCACGATCCAGCGAATTCGCCTTCCGAAAACGCGATAGACAAGGATAACGACTTGGTCAATGGACGATCCAGCGGATTGGATGACAGTACGACACCCAACTCCGCGAACGAAGATCAGTCTTCAGCGACGGGTAGCGGCAGTGGAGGAACGACTTGGAAGGAACGCGGCGGATCCTCCATGGCATCGGAGCGCTCCCAGGGAAGCAATGGACCAGCCTCGTTGAGCAACCCAGCCGTGGCCCAGGAGCGTACCCGCCTGAAAGGGACAAGTGCGAGCCTTGCTCCGCATGAGTCCGATGGAAGGAGGAAATTACGGACCAACGTTCGCGCTGGAGCTTCGCTGGTCGATCCAACCACCGAACCCAATACCCGCGCCGCCCTTCAAAAAAACCTAGGAGCCTCGAGTGCCACCGATCTTGCCGATGCGCCTACCACAACACCAGAGCACGATCACATACTCTTGCCCAGCAAGGCACTGAATGATGGACCGGGCTCCCTCGCGGAGGCCGCACCCATTGACCATGTGACCTTGACCGGCGACCCAGCGGATGATCCAATGTCCGCAGCGGAAAACACCTTCGTGGGGCTCCCCGGCCAACGTATGAGCGATGAGAACCTCGCCTCCAGCGCGGAAAAAGACCTCGTACCAGCGCAACAGCACGCCCCTATCAGTCCAGAGACTCCCGACCGCGCCAGCGGCTTGGAGGCTTTGGAAGGTCTTCCTGCGCGAACGCCCGACCATGCGGATGTTTCCACCGGCGAGGTCATTTCGCGCGAGATCGAGGTCTTGGAAACCATGGCCGTCGTGGTACCACGCTACATGCAACCGGCGCCGGCTGCGACCCGGCAGCCCTTGGATCGGAGTCTGGAAGTGATCAAGTTCCTTTCCGCCGGTGAGTTGCATGCGTTCGGAGCGCCCTTGAACGTGCGCACCCGGAAGAGTGATGGCGTGAACTGGGGTCCGGAAATGGGCTCGTTGTTCGGCTTCGAGTACCGTGTGCGCGTGAAGCGATTCACCTGGTCCACCGGCATACTCTACGGGAGCTATGCGATCCGCATGGACCAAGGCGACACCGACGTCCGACTTGGTTTCGTGGAGATCCCTTTGCTCGGTAGTTATAAGCTCTTGCGCGGGCGCTTCGGTGTCGTTCTCCAGGGAGGTTTGACGGCGGACCTGCTATTCAACTCCAGTGGACGCTATCCGGTGGAGCAGGACCGTCGATCAGTGGGCTTTCCCGAAGATGCCTTCCGCACCGCGAACTATTCATGGTTGTTGCGCCCACAGGCGACTTACAATCTGAATGAGCACTTCACCATCTCCGCCGGGCCGCTTTGGAAGGCACAGCTCGGCGAGGTCGCGCAGACAGGTCCATTGGATGGTGCCCGTATCAGCAGTTCAGGCATCAGCATCGGGCTTTCGTGGCGTTTGGAGCGCACCACGTTCTGATCACGACTGGTCTGAACAACTCCTTGTTCGGAAAGGAAAAGAGCTTGCCCGGGGCTGTAGGGTGCAGCTTGAAGAACCTGCGATCAGCATGAATTCCTTCATACACCCAACCAACGCTACGGCATCCGGGTTAGCACATTGAACACCAACAGTCCATGTCGAAACTGGAACGGGTCCTTGGCAAGCGGTTCTGCGGACATACACTGTGTACGATATTCGTACTTGCTACGTCTGGTGCCTTGGGTCAGAATAGCATGATCGGCGATGGTTTCGGCGGAAGGCTTTGGTACAGGCCCACGAACTACACGGTCGGATCGTATAGCGCGTTCAGTGTATGCTACACCGACCCATGCGATAGCACCTCTAACCAACTGTACGGCTGGGGTGGCGATAATGTAGGCGAGTTGGCCAACGGGCCGGGGTTCAATTGCACGAGCACGCCAGCTGCCATACCGGGCATTAGTGACGTACGATACTTCAGCACCGGCTATTGGATGGGAGCCATCAAGAACGATGCTACCGGTTGGGTGTGGGGAGGGTTCGACGGCTTCGAGAGCCCGACCCAGGTGATCGCCGATGCGAAATTCGTGGATGCCAGTGCAAGGTTGACGAGTTTCGTCAAGAATGATGGCACGGTGTGGAGTATCGGCTCGAATGAGATGGGACAGTTCGGCGATGGCACCACGACGAGCGATTTCACGGCACCGGTGCAGATGTCCGGCATCACGAACGCTGTTCGTGTGGCGGTCGGATTGTTCGCAACGTATGTGCTTCTAGCCGACGGCACCGTAATGTCGGTCGGCTCGAACACATGGGGTTTGTTGGGCGATCCGTTGAACATCGCTGGTGGGTATACAACCATACCTGCGCCGGTGCCCGGTCTTGTGGACATCATCGAGGTCAAGGCGACCTCTGTGAGCGGTGCTGCACTGGATGCAAGCGGAGATGTCTTCACCTGGGGCCAAGGTGGCTACACCGGTGATGGGGATCAGCTGAACGATACGCTTCCGGAAAGGTTGGTTGGCCTCGCAGATATCGTAGCCATCAGTGGTTGCACGGATGGCACCCACATCCTCACCTTGGATGCCTCGCGGAACTGTCATGTCTTCGGTCAATACAACTTCAATACGACCCATCCGGAGCCGATGCTGATCACCGGTGATGTGATCGACATCATGGCCGGCGAAACGTTCTCCTACATCGTAAAAGCCGACGGTACGCTCTGGGCATCCGGAAGCTCCTTGTGTGGTTCCATTTGGATGGACCAACCCAATTTCGTGCACCCGAGCGTGAACCAGGTGCTTACGCAGCTTGACCCATCGGACGTGCCGGGTAGCTGCCCGTTGGTGGGTACTGTGGCCATCCCCACAGCGACGTGTGGTAGTGGCACCATCACCGTCAACCACTTCGGTGGCCAGGAACCGTACAGCTACGCTATCGGGAACGGCCCACAAGCAAGCAATGTGTTCAGCGATGTGCCGTTGGGCGTCTATACAGTGACCGTCACCGATGCCAACGGATGTGTGACCACGGTACCGTGTACTGTTGATCCGTATGACTCGGCCCCGGTCATTGTAGATATGGGCACGGTGTACGCTTGCAGGAACGAGGGCTACACGTTACCCTCTGGAACCACTGTTTATCCACCAGGCACCTATTCGGATACGACTTTCTCTGTGGTGGGGTGCGATACGGTGCGCTTATACGAGATCCTGCCTATATGGATAAACTGGCAAATAGAGCTTTGTGAAGGGGAGCCGTTCACACTCCCGAATGGTAATGTGGTGTATGCACCGAGCTCTCATGAAGTGAATGCGGTATTGGATACGCTGCTCTACCCGAGCCAATGCGATACGACCAATAGTATAACGCTTGTCCTTTCCAACCTGCCGCCTATTGCGGCTGGCGTTTCAGCCCAAGAGACCCAAGTGTTCGTTGGCGATAGTGTTGCTCTTATCCCATCCGGTGGACTGGATCTTGAATGGTCGCCAAGTAGTACCCTGAGTTGCACTACGTGCCCCAACCCTTTCGCGAGCCCTACTGAAACCACCGAGTATTGTGTGGTGGTCACGGGCGGTGCTGATAGTGGCATAGGGTGCGGCAGTGATCTCGCCTGCATCACGATCACGGTCATCGAACCACCGCCAATACCATGCACGGCCGTGAACATCTTCGTCCCCACCGCCTTCAGCCCGGATGCGTCGGGCATGAACGACCGACAATGCGTGCACGGCGCACAGTGCATCAGTTCCATGAACTTCGCCATTTACGACCGGTGGGGGCTCAAGGTCTTCGAGACCACCGACCCTGAAGCTTGTTGGGATGGTACTTTCAATGGGCAGGCGCTCGATCCGGCGGTCTTCGTATACCACTTGATCGCTACGTTGAACAACGAGGGAACGGTGGAGCGACAGGGCAACATCACGTTGGTGCGGTAGCCTGGTTCGTTCGGGTGAGGCACCCAACCTTCGCCACGGCTCTGGGGTTATGGTCCCGAGGATGCTCAATGTCACGACACGATGAACGGATCACGATCGAACGGGTTGCTCAGGTCAAGCTTAGGTCTATGGATGCTCTCCATCACGAGTGCTACCATAGCCCAGAACGGCATGGTGGGCGATGGCTTCGGTGGAAGGCTGTGGTATCGACCCACCAACTACAGCGCTGGGGCCTACACCGCCTTTTCCTTTTGCAATAGCGATGGTTGCAAGAGCAGCAGTGCTCAGTTGTACGGTTGGGGATACGATGGACATGGAGAACTAGGGAACGGCCCTGACACCATCCATTCCAACGTACCGGTGGCGATACCAGGAATGAGCGACATACGATATGTCAGTGCCGGGTATCTCATGGGAGCCATCAAGAACGACGGTTCCGGTTGGGTGTGGAGCCATTCATCCTACCCGTTCCCAACGCAGGTGCTGACCGATGCCCGGTTCGTTGATTCCAGCCTCGATCATGCGAGCTTCGTGAAGAACGACGGAACGGTATGGAGCATCGGTGGCAACTCAGCCGGGTCTTTCGGCGATGGTTCGTTGTCGGATGATTATTCCACCGCCGTGCAGATGCTCGGGGTGGACGATGCGGTGCGCGTGGCCTGTGGTGCGGGTACGAACTATGTGCTGCTCGCGGATAGCACCATGCTCTCCGTAGGTGGCAGCGCCTATGGCTTTTTGGGCGATCCGTCGATCCTGGTCCCCAATACCACCACCGTTGGGCCGGTTCCCGGGCTGAACGGGGTGGTGGACATCAAGACGACCACCTACGCCACCGCCGCGTTGACCGCCAACGGCGTTGTGTACTCCTGGGGCCTCGGAGGCTATACTGGCGATGGCGATCTCCTCAACGATACGCTTCCCAAGCGGATCACCACCTTATCCAACATCGTGGCCATCAGTGGCTGCGTCGATGGCCGCCACTTCCTCGCATTGGATGCGGATGGCAACTGCTACACCTGGGGCTATCTGAACTATGGAGCTGGCGGCATCGATCTCGCACCGGTGCTACTGGCTGCCGACGTCATCGACATCATGGCCGGCGAATTCTTCTCGTACATCGTGAAGTCCGATGGTTCCCTCTGGGCATCCGGACGATCCCGGGATCCTGAAGCGTCCATCTGGCTGGGACTTCCGAATACGGATGGTCTTGGGGAAGTGATCTTCAGATATGCCCTTACGCCAATGGATCCATCGTTACAGGCCGGCGCGTGCCCGGTGGCCGGTAGCGTGGCGCTGCCTGATCTCGACTGCAACGCGGAGAGCGGCACTATCAGCGTGCGCCATTTCGGTGGTCAAGCCCCGTATCAGTACAGCATTGGTGGTAGCTCGCAGAACGACCCGGTATTCGTCGGCCTCGAGCCCGGGGACTATACCGTGACCATCACGGACGCCAACGGATGCATCACCACTATACCCGTTGCACTGCGACCCTCCGAAACCGCGCTTGTCGAGGCGAGTATCGACGCGCAGAGCACGGCTGTCATGCCAGATGAAGCCGTGCTGCTCACCGCGAGCGGAGGAACGAACTTCAGTTGGGCACCGGGTACCACGCTGAGTTGCACGGATTGTGCTTCGCCCACAGCCACACCTGCCGTAACCACCGAGTATTGCGTTACTGCGAGCGATAGTTGCTCCAGCGATATCGCCTGCATTACGATCACGGTGTTGGATCCTGCTCCTCCGCTCTGCGTTGCCGAGAGCATCTTCGTCCCCACCGCCTTCAGCCCCAACTCAAATGGCGCCAACGATATGCAATGTGTTTTCGGCGCAGAATGCATAAGGACGATGTCCTTCAACATCTACGACCGTTGGGGCAACAAGGTCTTCGAGAGCACCGACCGCAAGGCCTGCTGGGATGGCACCTACAACGGCAAGGCGCTGGACCCGGCGGTTTTCGTCTACCACCTGAGCGCCACCTTGACCAATGCGGAGGTGGTGGAGAAGCAAGGGAACATCACGCTGACGCGCTAGCGAAGATCTTTGGTCGAAGCACCCAACCCTGCAGCGGTCCTTCGTGTTTGTGGAATGAAGAACATTGATCAGATGTCCATGGACGCTCTACGGCACTTGGTGCGCTATCGGAGAACGATCAGCGCGATACTTCTCGGTTCATGCTTGGGTGCTTCACATGCGCAAGTGACAGCGGAAGTGGTGTGGCAGCGATGCATTGGTGGCAGCGCCGTCGACTGGGGAACGGGCTTCACCGAAACCAGCGATGGCGGCTTCGTCTGCGTTGGCACGAGCGCCTCAAACGACGGTGATGCTTTGGACAACCACGGCGGGAATGACATCTTGGTAGCCAAGTTGGACGTGAACGGCACCATGCTTTGGCGCCGCTCACTGGGCGGATCCTCAGATGAGTTCAGCCCTCGGTGCATCGAGGCCTCCGATGGGTCGATAATGATCATTGGCAACACGTTCTCCTCAGATGGTGATGTGTCCTTCAATCACGGAGAGTACGACATATGGGTGGTGAAGCTCGCCCCCGATGGCAGTATCATTTGGGAGCGGGCGTACGGCGGGTCAGGCACGGATGTATGTATCGGCATACTCGAAACACAAGACGGCGGTTTCGTCGTGTATGGGCCCACGAGCTCTGTCGATGGCGATGTGGTCGGCTTCCATGCGGGTAGTCCCGCGCAGGATGAGTGGGTGTTCAAGATCGACCCCTCGGGTGCGCTCGTATGGAGCCGTGCGCTCGGTGGCACTGGCACTGACGTGGGAGGCAGCGTGATCGAATTGGCGGATGGTGGCTTCATGGTGAAATTCACCTACACCAATTCCACTGATGGCGACGTGGTCGGTGACCATGGGGCACAAGATGCGTGGTTGGTGAAGCTGAGCTTCAACGGGGATATTGAATGGTCACGCGCCATCGGCGGGAGCCAAGTGGAGGTCGGATATCAAGTACACGAAACGAACGACGGTGGTATAGTGCTTCTGGGTAGTACGCAGTCCACCGATGGGGACATCACCACGAACCAAGGCGCTTCCGACGCGTTCTTGACCAAGCTAGCCAGCGACGGATCAGTGCTCTGGATGCGCACCTACGGTGGCTCGTCAGACGATGTATGCTGGAGCTTAGTGCCACTTGATGGCAATGGTTTCCTTCTGGCTGGGTTTTCTGCGAGCAGCGATGGTGATGTAGGCAACAACAATGGTGCTCGCGATGCATGGCTGCTTGAGGTGGATGAGTTGGGCGATCCCGTGTGGCGCCGGACGTATGGAGGCACCATGGATGAACTTGTTATTGCATACGCAGCACCGTCAATCGGCTATCTGATCTCCGGCCTCACCTTTTCGAACGATGGCGACGTGCTTGGCAACCACGGAGATCAGGACGTATGGATCGCCAGGGTCGGCACGACCGGGGATCTTCGCTGGCAGCGTTGCTTGGGGGGGGCCATGCTTGATGCGGGCGACCTTGTCGCTATGACCAGTGACGATAGCTATATCGTCTATGGCTATACCGATTCCAACGATGGCGATATTTCCGGCAACCACGGCAGCCGAGACATGTGGGTGGTGAAACTCAGGGTCACGGAACCACCAGAGCCCGTTGTGCCACTGGAATGCGCCCTCTTCGTCCCCAACGCCTTCAGCCCCGACAACAGCACCACCAACGACGCGCAGTGCATCTACGGTACCGATTGTGTCACCTCCATGACCTTCAACATCTTCGACCGCTGGGGCAACAAGGTGTTCGCGAGCACCGACCCCAAGGCTTGCTGGGATGGCACCTACAACGGACAAGCGTTGGATCCGGCCGTGTTCGTTTATCACCTCAGTGCAACTCTTGCGAATGGTGATCTTGTGGAACGGCAGGGGAACATCAGCTTGGTGCGGTAGCGTGCTTCTACGGATGGCACCCAACCATCAAGCCCACATAAGGGTTAGGGAGTTGAAGGAATACAAGATCCGACCATGATCCTGGAAAAATGCTCGCGTAACCGCTGGATGAGGATGCTGGCCTTGAGCATCGTCATGTGCTCCTTCCCGATGCACGCCCAAGTGACAACGGAAGTGGAATGGCAGCGCTGCCTAGGTGGAACTGACGCGGAGTGGGGTAGCAGGCTGCGACCGACCAGCGATGGTGGCTTCATCTGCATCGGCTGGGGAACCTCCTACGATGGCGATATGGTGGGTAACCATGGCACGGACGATATGTTCGTCGCCAAACTCAATGCGGACGGAGCGGTGCAGTGGAAGCGCGCGCTGGGCGGATCCCTCTCTGAGATCGGATTCGACTGCGCCGAGACCGCGGATGGCTCATTCATGATCGTAGGCAACAGCTACTCCACCAATGGAGACCTGACCACGAATCAAGGCGGACGCGATCTTTGGGTGGTCAAACTCTCAGCGGCCGGTGATCTGATCTGGCAACGCACCTACGGTGGATCCAATACGGAGCTGGGCGGAACGATACTCGAAACAACGGACGGTGGTTTCCTGCTCCAATTGACCACCGGCTCGAATGACGGGGACGTGATTGGTTACCATGATGGCGGTACCCAGGATCACTGGCTATTGAAGATCGACGGTTCAGGGGCCGTCCTTTGGAGCCGTGCCTTGGGCGGTAGCGGCTTCGATGCCGGCAGCAAGTTGATCATGACCGCGGACGGGGGCTTCATGGTGATCCTACAAACGGAATCTAGCGATGGGGACATCACCACCTACCGTGGTAACACGGATTGTTGTTTGGTGAAGTTGAGCTCTGCAGGAAGTGTCCTGTGGTCGCGGTGTATTGGCGGAACCGAGCGGGACAATGGGTTCGACATCTTGGAGCTGAGCAACGGCGACATCATGTTTTTGGGGGCGACCGCCTCTAGTGATGTGGACATAGCGATGAATCAAGGTGGGTACGACGTATTCCTTGCGAAGCTCACGAGTACGGGCTCACTCGTCTGGTCTCGCACCTACGGCGGCTCCATGGACGACGACTCCCGAAGTATGGTCCGCACGGACGATGGGGGATTCCTATTGGCTGGCTACTCCAGATCGAGCGATGGTGATGTGTCGAGCAATCAAGGTGAGAGTGATGTCTGGCTCCTGAAGGTGCAAGCGAACGGTGCGCTCGAATGGCAACGGTCTTATGGTGGCTCCATGAGCGAATGGACGTTCGCGTACGATGTGGAGGATGAAGGCTTCTTGCTAACTGGTATCACCCAAAGCAGCGATGGTGACGTGGTGGGCCATCATGGCGAAGGCGACCTCTGGTTAGTTAAGATCGGGGCGAACGGAGAGCTCATCTGGCAACGTTGCCTCGGCGGATCGAATGCCGATTGGGGATACATGCAAGCAAGAACCACCGATGGTGGATACGTAGCCATAGGCTACACCTATTCCAACGATGGTGATGTGTCCGGGAACCACGGTGTGCAGGATATGTGGGTGGTGAAGCTGAAGGTTAACATACCCATAGAACCTCCGGAATGCGCCCTCTTCGTCCCCAACGCCTTCAGCCCCAACAACAGCACCAAGAACGACGCGCAGTGCATCTATGGCACCGATTGCGTCACTTCCATCACCTTCAACATCTACGACCGCTGGGGCAATACCGTCTTCGAGAGCACCGACCCCAGGGCCTGCTGGGATGGCACCTACAACGGCCAGGCGCTGGACCCGGCCGTATTCGTCTACCACCTGAGCGCGATCTTGGCCAATGAAGAGGTGGTGGAGAAACAAGGGAACATCACCTTGATGCGCTAAGGCTGAAAATAATGGCGACCACCCAACCACCGTCGGAAACGCGGGGTTAGTTGAATGTAGAACAACGACCGGATGCCCATCCATACCCAACCAAACTTGATGCAGTGCCGGAGAATGACCGTGGCCATGCTCCTCGTTCTGAGCTTGGGCGCAACGAACGCACAAGTGACAACGCAGGTGGAATGGCAGCGCTGCATCGGCGGCAGCGGCTTCGACGATCCGGGTCCGGGTTTCACGCGAACGACCGACGGGGGCTTTGTGGTGATCGGCTGGAGCGATTCGAATGATGGTGATGTGACCGATAATCATGGGAGCTTGGATATCCTCGTCAGCAAGCTCGACGCCAACGGATCCGTACAATGGAGCCGTGCACTGGGTGGTTCAGAGGCCGAGTTCGGTGTATCCTGCATCGAAGCTTCCGATGGTTCGATCTATGTGATGGGCAACACCGGTTCTACGGACGGGGATGTGACCGGAACACAAGGGATCCAGGACACCTGGGTTGTGAAGCTCTCCGCCGAAGGCACCCTGCTCTGGCAGCGCACGTATGGGGGTTCCGGTAGTGAGAACTCGATCCTGCACCTCCGTCAAACCCCCGACGGCGGCTTCATGTTCCATGGCTTGACCACCTCCGTTGATGGTGATGTCACGGACCTCAACGGTCCAGGCGCGCAGGACCATTGGATCGTGAAGCTCGACGCTGCGGGCGATATCGAATGGAACAGGACATTGGGAGGCAGCGAAGCCGAATACGGCATCAACGTGCTGCCAACACCGGATGGGGGCTACGTGGTGAACTTCGCCTACATACGGTCGAACGATGGGGACGTGGTGAACAACCATGGTGAGGATGATTGTTGGTTGGTGAAGTTGAACGCAACCGGTGCCATCGTCTGGTCGCTCACCATCGGTGGAAGCGACCAGGATCAAGGAATGGATGCGGTCGTTTTGCCCGATGGGGATATCGCAGTCCTCGGACACACAAAGTCAACGGACGGTGATATCCAGGAGAACCACGGCAACTACGACGTCTTCATCGCGAAGGTGAGCAGCGGAGGCACCTTGTTGTGGACACGCACATATGGTGGTTCCCAGAATGAAACAGCAAGCGAACTGTTGACCACAGCGGAGGGCGGTTTCCTAGTGATGGCATCATCGAACTCGAACGATGGGGACGTGACCGGTGCGCATGGTGGTCAGGATATATGGGTGCTCAAGGTGAACGCCAACGGCGATCTCGTCTGGCAACGGACGTTCGGTGGTAGTGCGTTCGAACTGGGCATCGTGGCAGCACCAACCGATGACGGTTACCTGTTGTGCGGTTCCACCTTCTCTGGCGACGGCAACATCCAAGGGCATCATGGCGATCGGGACTTGTGGCTGGCGAAGATCAGTGAGCAAGGCGATCTTGTTTGGCAACGCTGCCTTGGTGGATCAGGAGCGGACCAGGCCGTGCTGCGCGCTGAGATGGAGGATGGCGCCTTGGTGGCGGTCGGCTACACGGAATCCAATGACGGCGATGTCTCCGGCAACCACGGTGGGCGCGATATGTGGGTGGTGAAGTTGAAGGTGAACGGACCGCTGGAGCCTCCAGAGCCACTCGAGTGCGCCCTCTATATCCCCAACGCCTTCAGCCCCGACAACAACATCAAGAACGATGCTCAATGCCTATACGGCACCGACTGCATCACGTCCATGTCATTCAGCATCTACGATCGCTGGGGCTACAAGGTCTTCGAGAGCACCGATCCCAATACCTGCTGGGACGGAACCTACAACGGCCAGGCGTTGGACGCGGCGGTGTTCGTTTACCACCTCATCGCTACCCTCACTTCGGGCGAGAGCCTCGCGCGCCAGGGTAACATCACGCTCATACGATGAATGCCTCCAGATACAGCGTCATGCACGAACGGGGAACGGACCACACCTGCGACCCATACGACCGCACAAGAAAAGAACAGCTGCGCTCGAGCGAACCTTGTACACCAGCACCCATGAGGAACACGAACCACCCAACGCACCGGATACACCTGTTGATCGGCTTCATGTTCTTCATGTGGACGGAACGCCTAAAGGCGCAGGACATCCATTTCACCCAGTACCAGCTTCAACCGTTGCTTCAAAGCCCGGCGATGGCAGGCATTGGACATGACCTGCGTGCCGTGCTACAGCACCGCAACCAGTGGGCGAGCGTCACCACGCCCTTCAAGACCACGGCCTTCAGTTACGATATGCAGTTGAAGCAGAAGCGGGGCAAAGCGGGTTTCCTCGCTTTCGGTGTGAACTTCTTCAGCGACAACGCCGGCGATGCGAAGCTGAAGTCATCCCAAGGCGGATTGAGCATGGCCTACCACATCAAGACCGGGCAGAACAGCACCATCGGAGCCGGTCTCTTCGGTGGATTCGGGCAGCGCAGCATCGATCCCAGTGGATTGCAGTGGGGTGAGCAGTACGACGGTAGCGCCTATGACTCCGCCCTGCCGACCGGCGAATCGCTGACGGCCTCCTCCATCACCTTCCTTGACCTGGGCCTCGGAGGCACTTGGCACTACAACAGTGCGGCTGGTGCGAATGATGTAGTGGCGAACCAGAGCACACAGGCCACCCTGGGCTTCGGCTATTTCCATGTGACGCGGCCGGAGTACACTTTCCTGGGCGCTGAGGAACAGCTCTACGCTAAGATGGTCTTGCACGGTAACGCACGCTTCTCCATGGGGGATGGCAACTCGGCCATCGTTCCGAACTTCCAGTACACCAAGCAGGGGCCCTCCACGGAATTCATGCTGGGTGCGATGTTCCGTTATGTGCTCACACCCACCTCAAAAGTGACGGGCATCAACAAAGGCTCCGCGATCTCCCTGGGTCCGGTGCTCCGCGCGAGAGACGCCATCGCCATCGCCGCCATGGTCGAACAAGGCCGTTTCGCGCTCGGGCTGAGTTATGACTTGAACACTTCGGACCTGCGGCAAGCGAGCAATGGTCTGGGCGCCTTCGAATTGGCCATCCGCTTTGTCAATCCAAGTCCGTTCAACAACAAGTCAAGGTCGCGTGATTGATCCACGATACTTCGGTGCCGGCTTCATCGTCCGGTGTTTGGTTGCGGTGTTGACCGGATGCTGGGCCTTCCCAGCATCCGGCCAGCCTGCGGTGAAGAATGACACGGCCAAAGTGGCCATCAAGAAGATGATGCCGCCCTTGAACACGCCGTTCAATGACTTCGCTCCGGTCATCAGCGCGGACGGATCCACGATGATGTTCACCAGCAACCGCCCTTCCACCGAACGTGATCTGGCCAAGGGCAAGGCCGGCCGGGAGAACATCTACGAAGTGACCGTGGACCCCAAGAAGAAGAAATGGGGGGAGCCCAAGCTGCTCGGGCCGAGTGTCAATGCTCCGGGCAGGAACAACAGCGCGATCGCGCTCTCACCCGATGGCCAACGCATGCTCGTGTACCGCGACAACAACGACGGCAATGGCAACATCTTCGAATCGGTACTGAACGGAACGGAATGGTCCGAGCTGGTGGAGTTCCCCGAACCCATCAACAGCGAAGAACACGAATCATCCGCCTGCTATTCACCCGACGGACGTACGATCTACTTCGTGAGCGACCGGGAAGGCGGTGTAGGCGGTAAGGACATCTGGTATGTGATCCGCAATGGAACCGGCCCCTGGGGCGCGTTGAAGAACATGGGCCCTGTGATCAATACGAAGGAGGATGAGCAAGGGGTCTTCCTGCACGCCGATGGTCGCACGCTCTATTTCAGCAGCAAAGGTCATGGGAGCGGCGGAGGTTATGATCTCTTCCGGAGCGTGCAGGAGGAGAGCGGCTGGAGCGAACCGAAAGCCCTCGGTGCTCCGTTGAACACGCCGGGCGACGACCTATACCTCGTCTTCCTGGCCGATGGCAAGACCGCGTACATGAGCAGCGAGCGCAGTGGCGGTATGGGCGAGAAGGATCTGTACGAAGTGAAGTTCACACCGCTGCCTGGACGCAAGGCGCAGGACCCCTTGCTCACCGTGCTGAAAGGCCAGGTGATCGATGAGGAGACCAAGCAGCCGGTTGAAGGGGATATCGAGATCACCGATAACGCGAAGAATGTCTCGATCTCCAAACAGCGATCCAACAGCAGTACGGGCAACTTCCTGCTCTCGT
>Ga0209097_10001029_pt1 | contig 24761 bp, 23 predicted proteins | sample AD_UKC052_MetaG_FD_184419 | JGI IMG/M metagenome (GOLD analysis project Ga0209097, IMG submission 184419) | Active sludge microbial communities of municipal wastewater-treating anaerobic digesters from USA - AD_UKC052_MetaG (SPAdes) (version 2) | ecosystem: Engineered > Bioreactor > Anaerobic >... | reverse complement strand
GAGTGGATGTATTGACCATCAATGATGAAGAAGCTCGTCAACTTTCGGGTGAATACTCTTTAGTTAAAGCATCCAAGAAGATTATGGAAATGGGTCCTAAATACCTGATAATTAAGAAAGGTGAACACGGAGCCTTGTTATTTAATCAAGACCAAGTGTTTTTTGCACCAGCATTACCTTTAGAAGAAGTTTTTGATCCAACGGGAGCTGGAGATAGCTTTGCAGGAGGTTTCATTGGATACTTGGCAGAAACAAAAGATATCTCGTTTGATAATTTAAAACGTGCCGTAATTTTTGGCTCGGCAATGGCATCTTTTAGTGTGGAGAAATTTGGAACAGAACGTATCCAAAATTTAAGTGCTGATGAAGTAGATGAACGAGTTCAACAATTCATCGACCTTGTACAATTTGATATTTCATTGGTAGGTTGATTTATAACTTACAGCAATAAAAAAAGGCGCTTTTGGGGCGCCTTTTTTTATTTATTGAATTCACTTAAAGCAGTTTATCGACCTCAGCCATTACTCTGTCATAATCTGGCTCTGCAATAACATCCGGTGTTAATTCTACATATCGGATTTTATTATTTCCGTCTACGACAAATACAGCACGAGCGCTTAGTCCTTTTAATGGACCATCAACCATTTCAGTACCATATTCACGTGTGAAATCGAGGTAACGATAGTCGGATGCACTAACAATGTTATCTAATCCTTCTGTTTCGCAAAAACGTTTCATTGCAAAAGGAAGATCTTTGGAAACGACAATTCCTACCACGCCTTTTTTAGCTGATAGGCGTTCGTTAAATTGACGTGTTTCTCTTTGGCAAATTCCTGTATCTAAGCTTGGTACTGCGATTAGCACCTTCACTTTATCTTCATAATCATACAGGCTACTTTCACTTAAATCGGTTTTAACGAAAGTGAAATCAAATGCTTCCTGATTGATTCCCGGAAGTTCGTCAAGAAGTTCTACTGGTTTTCCTTTGAAAGAAGTTGTTTCTAAGCTCATAGTTATTATTCTGTTTGACAAATCTAAGGTTTTGAGTGTATTGGTTACTCGATATTATTTTGAAGAAAATAATTCATCCAGTGTTTGAACGGTAACTGCATGGTATCCTGATCGAGCTGATTGGTATATTTCCTTTGCTTTAGCTGAAAGACGTTCATTTTTAAGCATCGCAGTGTAAAGTGGTAAAACAAATTTCCTTCGTCCTACTTTTTTCAAAAACGATTCAAGAGAATTATCTGCTTGTAAGAATGCATTCGGTATTACAGCCATGAACCACGCAAACTGAATTTCAGAATTACCTGAACGGGTAAATCCAAAAGTGGCATCCAGTTCTTTCATTTGTTCTTGGGTCATTGTTTCAGGTAAATGTCTTATGAATTGAAGCCATTCATGTGTAGTCCATCCATCAACAACTAAACCTACAGAAGGAGTATTTCCAGAAACCCATGATGCTAAAACAGCATCAACTTGTTCAAATCGAGCTGATTTAGGAGTAGAAGTTCCTGCTGGAATACCAGCTGAGTATATCCACTCATTAGTTTGAAGTTGTACACCTTCTGGTAGTTTTAATTGACGAGATAAATACTTAAGAAACTCTTCGGTTGTAATGGATTTGAAAGCGTATTCTTTGAAATAAGATTTTACAAAAGCATCAAAAGCATCTCTTCCAACTTTTTTCTCAATAGAAACTAGAAATAAGCAGCCTTTCTCATAAGCTATATCTGTCATTCCATCATCTGCATCTCGGTTTTCTAAACTTAATTTCAGACGTGTATCTTCTGGATGATCTTTTAAATCTTCAAGTGTTTCGATAAGATCTTGATAACCTAATACTGCTAGCATATCGGAATAGTCTTTACCATATAAAGATTCCATAATGCGGCGTTCAAAGTATACAGTGAAACCTTCGTTTAGCCAGAAATCATCCCAAGTTGCATTTGTAACTAAATTACCTGACCAACTGTGGGCGAGTTCATGTGCGATAAGAGATGTAAGTGATCTATCTCCTGCAATGATTGTAGGTGTAGCAAAGGTTAACCGAGGGTTTTCCATACCACCAAAAGGGAATGATGGAGGAAGAACAATCACATCATATCGCCCCCATTGATATTTCCCATAAAGAGCTTCAGCTGCAACCAACATTTTTTCCATATCGGCTAATTCAGAGGCTGCACGTGGAGCCATACTTGGTTCGGCATATACACCAGTACGCTCACTCAAAGAAATGAATTGAAGATCTCCAACAGCTAAAGCTACTAAGTAGGCAGGTACAGGTTGATTCATGCGAAACTTGTAAACACCATTTTCGCTTCTTTCCTGCGGATTATTGCCACTCATAACAACCATTAATTCCTTTGGAGTAGTTATTTCTGCCTCCCAAGTAAATCGAATACCTGGACTATCTTGAATTGGAATCCATGTTCTACTGAGTATTGCTTGTCCTTGAGTAAATAAAAAAGGATGCTTTTTACCTTCAGTCTGTTCTGGATTAAGCCATTGAAGTGCAGCAGATTCAGAAGTGGTAGCATAGAAGATGGTAACCGACTTAGATAAATCGTTTAATTCTATCCGGAGCGCTTTTCCTAGCCAAGGCTTGTCAGATTGTAAATCGAATTTGAGTTTATTCCCTAGGTCATCGGTTATTGACTGTATGTTGAGTTGACGAGTATCTACCCATAATTCTTTTGATCCTTGTTTACGATCGAGTTGAAGTTGAGCCGATCCGGATGCTATTTTCTTTTCGAAATCGACAGTTAGTTTTAAAGCTAAGTGTCTCACTGCAACCTCTTGAGGTTTTGCGCAGCTGTGTGTGTCATGAGCTAGCATAAGTGCAGGAAAGAGAAAGAAGAGGAGATAAAAGGATAAACGCATAGGGTGAAAACAGAACAGGCGCCACAAGGACGCCTGTTCAACAAGTTTAGTTAAATCAATCTTTGAAAATAGTGACAGTACCTTTGAGAATACTTGTTCCATCACCTGGATCTACCACATAGAAGTAAGTACCTGCAGTTACTTCGTCATCGCCACCCCAATTATTTTGATAAGCTTTTTGTTCTAATACTTTTTTCCCCCAGCGATTGTAAAGGAAGACTGTGCTTTCAGGATAGTAGATAATGTTTGCAATTTCGAAGTAATCATTTTTCCCATCTGAATTAGGTGAGAATGCATTTCCAACTTCTAATTCACAACTTTCTACTGTAACATACAATGTATCGGTTGCAACGGTATTACAACCATCGTATACGTCAATCCAATATTTGGTGGTCGTTTCGGGTGACGCGTAACTAGTAGAATCGGTACTCTTGTTTATCACAGGAGGACCAGACCAATAGTAGGTATAATCTCCATCACCACCTGTGGCAAAAGAAATAAGATCAACTGTTCCTCTTTTACAAATTGTTGTGTCATTAACTGTTACGGTAAGTGGTTCGTATTCAGGAACATTTACAAAAAAAGTATCCTGAGACGAAATGTTACAAGCATCGGTAATGATATAAACATATCCAGTTGTGTCTGAAGGATTAACTGTTACTGTGTCGGTTGTTGCGAGATTCACCCATTCATATGTATATGGTTCCAATCCTGCTTGAACTAGAGGACTTAGAAGAATAGAATCTCCAAGACAAATTTTTTGAGCGATCGTTGCTGTTTGTAATGAATCGTAATTAAGCGTTACCACTACAGTATCAGTATATTGATTGAGAACGCAATTGAGAAGATCATGAATTTGAACGATGAATGTGTCGGTATGTGATATAGGAACATTTATCGTAGGAGTAATGAGGTTGTTGTAATCCCAAGAATAGCTGTAAGGCTCATATCCTCCTGAAACTTGTGCGCCAATAGTGTAGTTTGGATTTGGACAGTTTAGTGTTGGATCTGGAGTTGTGATTACCAACTCATATGGATCTTTAATTTTAATAACATCTGAAACGGTAATTGTATCACCACATTCATTTGGAACATTATAAGTAATGATGATTAATTCTGTTCCTTCAGTAATTCCATCATTAACAGGAGTTAAGGTAAAAAACAATGAATCAACACCAATTGGGAAAATAATTGAATCAGGTAGACCCGTAAAATCTACATCAAAGACCGCAGAACCTGTATATACAATTGGAATAATGAACTCCTCATCAGCATTGTCTCGGGTAAAGATTAAGTTTCCTGTACTACATCCTTCAATTACTGAACTATCAGGTAGTAAGTTAGTTGCAGTGAAATTAGGAATGCTTGAGCTAAAACTTTCGGCTTGAAGGAATACCCAAGAATCGAAGGATGTATCTCCACCATTTGCGATAACAAGTTTTATGTGATAAGTAGATCCACATTGAAGTTCAGCTTCAGCAGTTAATAGCGTTGTAAAGCCATCCATTTGAAGCGATTGTAAACCATTGTACAAGTAATAAGAGCTGTTGTTTAACCCTCCATTTGGGCAAATTGGATTAAAAACGCTACCCCCAACACTTCCATTATTAACTGTATTAATACCAACAGGAAATGAAGTTCCGGGAACCTGAGCAAGGTTAATTGATCCATTAGAATAAGGACCTGCGATGCCTGGACCACTTAAAAAGAATCCAAAGGCGTCGAAATAATCAGAACATACCCATTCGTCGTATTCTTCAGATCCAAATACATATTTAAATCGAAGAGAATCACCAGACGGAATGAAATCGAACTCAATTATGCAAATATTATTAGTAACACCTTCAGCTCCAAGAGATGAAATAATGGTATTTAAATCTGGATCATCGCTAACGTTAAGAAAGGGTGAAGCAGTGTATCCGCCAGCATCATTGGGACCTTGAACATTATCTGTAACAATCCCTGTGCTCATTACAACTCCACCAGTGATACCCAAGTTTGTTGCATTTCCACCCAAGAATTGACCAATTTGGGCGGAATCTCCGGTAAAAGAAATGTTTGAAACTTGCACACCTTGTCCAATCAACACATTTTGTACAAGGAAATTGGCTGTTTGTTGACTAACAGTTAATTGAGCCGTTGCTTTATTGGAAATAAAAACAAAGGCAATTAGGCTGACGAAAATGGAATAGTTTAGTTGACGCATCAAATTGAATTTTTTTGCAAGGTTGTAAAAATAATAAAAAAATAACGTGAAACGCTTACCTGTATCGGAATTGAACTAATTGATCACTTGGTTATTAATTCAAAATAAGATGAAGTTGAGTCAGGTTTAATACTCTCACCCTTCGTAGATAATGTTTGTAAATTGGCTGAAGCATCTATTCGCATTCGTTTTCCATCTTCTGCAATCCAATACAATGGTAGAACGAAGTTTTGGAGGGCATTTCTAATTCGAAAAGAAAGAACTCCATTTTCTTGAGTGATTTCTAATTGAGGAGGATTGGCTAAACGGAGGTATTGTTCGAAAAATATAGGTTCAACTCCGGGGAGTTTTTGACTAAACCAGTTTTCTAGCTCTTCAGTTGAAATGGATTTCGAACGAAAGGCTAACGCGAATTCTTTCAGCACTTTGAACCATTCCTCATCTGAAGAAGCAAATTGTTGTAATGTATGAAGCATTAATGCTCCTTTCGAATACATGTCTATCCCTGTTTCATCATTACTTAGAATAGGAGCTTTATTGCTAACTAATCGCTTTTTAGCTTCCATATAGGCTTCGGCTTTTAATTTTCCAAAGCGTTCATATACATACACATATTCGGCATAGGTGCAAAAAGCTTCTTGTAGCCAGAAATCTCTTTTTGAAGCGGCTGATGTGGAATTCCCCCACCATTCATGGCCGGTTTCATGGATGAGTATGAAATCGAACCATAAATCGATATTAGAATAATCCTTCCCATTGTAGCCATCTGTATACCCGTTACCATAAGCGATACAGCTTTGATGTTCCATTCCAGGATAAGGTGTTTCAACTACAGAATAGCCGTCGCGATAGAATGGATAAGACCCAAAGTATGATTCGAAGTACCTAAGCATCGGCTTCACTTGCGTGAACTGCTTGATAGCCTTGTCTTTGTTGTATGAAAGCGGGTAGTAGTTGAGTTGAAGTATTTTGCCGTTTGCTTGAAGAAGTGTATCTGATATGCGGATATAATCGGCAAAGTTGAGGGTTATATTGTAGGTGTTAATTGGATATGTGACTTTCCAAGAAGTTGTGCGTGTGTGGTTTTTGTTTTTGCGATCTTTTGCAAGTTTGCCGTTTGATTTAAAGAATAAATCTTTGGGATATGTTGCTGTGATAAGGGCACTATCGGGCTCATCACTATATTTAGTTGGTGCGGGCCACCATAATTGTGCGCCTTCATCTTGACAAGCAACTGTAAGCCAATTTTTATTGTTGATGTCTTTTTTCCAGATGAAGCCACCATCCCAAGGAGGTTTAATGGCTTGTCGAGGTTTGCCAGCGTATTGTATGCTTATTTGAGCCTTTGAACCACCTTTTTTTATGGGAATTGATAAGAGATTTTCGAAACGGGAATAAGTAACAGGAACCTTGTTGAGTGTTACCTTTTGAATGATAAACTCGGGATATAGGTTAAGTTCGATTAGCGTATCGGAAGGATTTAAATTCCAAATCTGATCAATATTTCCTTGAATATCTTGTTTCTCGAAATTAGGTGTGATTTGAAGGTGGATATAACTAAGGTCGGGCTGTGCATTAAGCAAGCATGATGATACGAGTAGACTGGTAAGGATAAACCGGAACATGTCGCAATATATGGTGTTATAACTTGATTTTGCGGATTTACGGGTGATATAAACGCAAAAACGCCACCTGATTTAGGTGGCGTTTAAGAGAGAACAAAAAGTTAATAAATATTATAATTCGCCTTTAGTTTCCATACGTTTCAAAGCAGCTGAAATACCGATTTTATCGATAGTTTTCAATGCTGAAGTGGATAAACGGATAGTAATCCAAGCGTTTTCTTCTGGAATGAAGAATTTCTTAGTAACGAGATTCGGGTTGAAACGGCGTTTTGTTTTACGGTTAGAGAAGGAAACGTTATTTCCTGACATCGCGTGCTTTCCGGTCAACTGACAAACTTTTGACATAACCTATTCGGTTTGATATTTATTTGAGGGGCGCAAAGAAAGAAAATCTTTCGGATAAACGCAAGTTAGTTTTGCGAAAAAATTAGTTGAATAGATAATTTTGTTGAAGTTGCATTTCCATTCTTCGCGATTGCAGAAGGATTTTTAGCTCGTTGATGAGCCAAATTACTCGTTCTTTCTCAGTAGCAAGTTGAATGAGAATGTATTTTTGTTCGGGAGGCAGATTTAGAAGGATTGCAGCATCGAAGCTAGTTAGTGGTCGATCGGGATTTAACTTAACCGGCTCTCCTTTTTTTAATTGGAGGTATTCAAGTAGAAGCGGTCGAATACGGAGTAAGTCTTTTTTCAGAGCAGGTTCGTATTCTGAAATCCAACTAATTCCGCCATTGTAGAGTTTTTCGGGAAAAGGGGAGATAAGTTCTTGAATTTCGAAAATATCTTCTCCTTGAACGGAAATGTCCATTTCGCCATCAGGGTAAACGGAGAAGATTGTTTTTAGTTTGACTACTGTACCGAAGCCTTGAATTTGTCCGTTTTTCATAAACGGAATGCCGAAACGGATACCTGTATCGCGGACTTCTTCGATAAGTTGTTTGTAGCGAGGTTCGAAAATATGTAGGTAAAATTCTTCTCCAGGAAGTACAACTACACCCAGAGGAAAAAGTGGGAGCATTTTAGGAACTGCCATATTCAGGTTAGGTTGATGGCTAATTTAACGGGAAAGAAGATTGCTTGTTTTGCTAGCATAAAATTAAAGTGTGTTCTATATCAAGTCTTTACAAATAAATGGTTATTAGTTACAAGATTGTGGTTTAAGAGAAGAAGTGATTTTTGAATGATTTTAGTTGGAAAGTGAAAAGTTAAATCTTCGCAAAAGCCTGTCAATCCTCAAAAAGTCTTCACGCCCGCGGGGGGCCGACCACGAGCCACCCACCGGCTGAAAGAAAAGATTTTCTGCGATAGCTACCCGATGATAAACGTTTAAGAACGGCTAGTTATTAACCAATCTGTTGGTAAGTTTGTGTATATATAGTTGAAATAGAGTGCGATGCAACTTTGAGTTTAGGGATATCAATTTATATGGACTGATTTATTGTACCGAAATGTCTGCGTGAGTGGTTGAGCCGGAACTAGCCCGCCTCGTGAGCCATAGCCTTGGCGAAGGCTCACGATAGGACTATGAGGCGAAGACACGACCACATAGTGGGCACGCCAAATGAAAGCCGCTATTTTGTTACCTTTGCTGCCTGTGTCGAAAACTCCCTATAATCCCAATAAAAAACCTGAACGAGCGGTGCTTGTTGGTTTAGTTACGCGTAATCAAAGTGAAGAGCTGCTGGATGAATATTTAGATGAGCTTGAATTTCTTACGGAAACTGCTGGTGCAATACCTGTAAAACGGTTTACACAAAAGATGGATCGTCCGGATAGCAAGACTTTTTTGGGAAGTGGAAAGCTTCAGTTGATTTTGGAATATGTAGAAGCCAATGAGATTGATTTGATCATTTTTGATGATGAACTTTCTCCTTCACAGCTCCGGAATATTGAACGGGAAGCGAAGATTAAAGTGATGGATCGGAATAATCTGATTCTCGACATTTTTGCAGGACGAGCTCGAACTTCGCACGCTAAAACTCAAGTGGAGCTTGCTCAGTATCAGTATTTACTTCCTCGTTTGACACGTATGTGGACTCACTTGGAACGTCAAAAAGGTGGTATTGGGATGCGTGGTCCGGGTGAGAGCCAGATTGAAACTGACCGTAGGATTATTCAAGATAAAATTGCCAAGTTGAAGGAGCGTTTGCGGGATATTGATAAGCAAATGGCTACTCAGCGAAAGAGTAGGGGCGAGCTGGTTCGTGTGGCTTTGGTTGGTTACACGAATGTGGGCAAGAGTACGATTATGAACATGTTGAGTAAATCGGATGTGTTTGCAGAGAATAAACTTTTTGCCACGTTGGATACCACTGTTCGGAAAGTGGTTTTGGAGAATATTCCGTTTTTGCTTTCCGACACGGTTGGGTTTATTCGTAAGCTACCCACACAGTTAATTGAATCGTTTAAATCAACGCTCGATGAGGTTCGTGAAGCAGATATTTTAATTCATGTGGTTGATATTTCGCATCCAAGTTTTGGGGATCATATAGCTGCAGTAAATGAAACTTTGACCGATATCAAAAGCATGGATAAGCCCATTCTTATGGTTTTCAATAAGATAGATGCGTTTACTTATGTGAAGAAGGACGAGGATGATTTATCTCCAATATTGAGGGAGAATTTCTCGCTTGATGATTGGAAGAAAAGCTGGATGGCAAAGAACAATGCACCAGCTATCTTCATATCTGCCACAGAAAAAGAGAATATTGAGCCTTTCCGTAAATTATTGATGGAAGAGGTGAAAAAAGTGCATTCGATTCGCTATCCGAACTACCTGAAAGGTGATCAGGAATATTGATTAACGATTCATCAAATCTTCGATTTCCTCAGCTTCGAGCGGAATGTGGCCCATGAGGTCAACGTTACCATTCTCAGTTAGGAGGATATTATTTTCGAGACGAATGCCCAAACCTTCTTCTGGAATGTAAATACCTGGTTCGCATGTAAACACCATGCCCGCTTGAAACTCAGCGTAACGATATCCAACATCATGCACATCGATGCCTAAGTAATGGGATACACCGTGCATGAAGTATTTTTTGTAGAGCGGAGAATCGGGATTCTGATTTTTCACTTCAGCTGCGTTGAGTAATCCCAGTTGGATTAATTCTTCTTCCATAGCTAGTCCTACCTGAGCTACGTAATTATCGTATTTCGTACCCGGACGAAGCATATTGGTGGCATATTTCATCACCCGAAGAACTGCATCGTAAACCGCACGCTGACGAGCCGTGAATCGTCCACTTACAGGAATACTGCGGGACAAATCAGAATTGTAGTTTCCGTATTCGGAACCAAAGTCGAGCAGGATTACATCACCGTCTTTGCATTGACGGTTATTTTCGACATAATGCAACACGCAAGCAGATGGACCTGATGCAATTATTGGGTTATAGGCGTGACCAGTTGCGCGATTGCGGATGAATTCGTGAATGATTTCTGCTTCAATTTCATGTTCCCAAACACCGGGTTTAACAAAGCCTAGAACACGACGGAATGCTTTATCGGTTATGTTACAGGCTGTTTGCATAGCTGCCACTTCGAGTGGAGATTTGATTGCCCGAAGTGCATGCATGATTGGTGAGCTCCGTTCGATATGATGAAGGGGATATTTTGCCTGAACTTGTTGTGCAAATCGTAATTCATGGTAAGGTACAACTGTACTTGCCCGATCATGATCGTTTTGATTCAAATAAATAGTGCTCGCATAGGTCATCAAGACATGAAAGGTCGATTCGAAACTTTCGGTCCAGAGGATGTTCTCTATTCCTGATGCTGCTTTTCCTTCTTCTTTGGTGTATTTGTGTCCTTCCCAAACCGCAATGTGTTCATTGGTTTTGCGTAAAAACAAGACTTCACGCATTTTGGGATTAGGGCAATCGGGGAAGAGGATTAGAAAAGTTTGTTCCTGATCGATACCTGATAAATAAAATAAATCGGGATTTTGACGCCAGAAATAAGTAGCATCAGCACTGCGTGGCATTTCGTCGTTAGAAACAAAAACGGCGATACTATTCGGTTTCATCTTCGCAGTAAAGCGACGACGGTTTTCAATATAAAGTGCAGAATCGATTGCTTGATATTTCATGATGCTTTGGTCAGGTGAGGCCGGAAAATTAGAAGAATTCTCCGAATTTAACATACCACTTAGGTGTTATGTTTTGATATTTTTATTTCTCCTGACAAAGTTCCACGAGTAATCCACCCGTTGATTTGGGATGAAGAAAGCAGATTATTTTATTGTCGGCACCTGGTTTAGGTTCATCATTGAGTAATTCAAAACCGGCATTTTTCAAGCGTTGCATTTCGGCTCGAATATCATCTACGGCAATAGCTACATGGTGAAATCCTTCTCCTCGTTTATCGATGAATTTGGCAATGGTACCATCTGGATCGGAACTTTCGAGGAGCTCAATTTTGCTTTCTCCTAGTTGGTAAAAAAGGGTGTTTACTTTTTCACGCTCCACACTTTCTACTTTATACGATTCCTTTCCTAATAACAGGTTGAAGAGTTCTTGTGCTTTTGATAAGTCGCGAACTGCAATTCCTAGATGCTCGATTTTATTCATGCTACAAAAATACATTTAGGAAGCATATCGATGGGTGTTTTTTGTAATGTTACAGCGATGGATTTGTTACAATTTACCGAGAAGGGAATTTATTGTCCGCCAGCTGATGTTTTCCTTGATCCATCACGAAAAGTGAACCGTGCACTTATTAGTCATGCCCATAGTGATCATGCTCGTGGAGGATCATTGGCTTATTTGGCACATCACGATTCGGCAGAAGTTTTACGCTTGAGATTGGGAAAAAATCTGCCACTAGAAACGATTGGTTATGGAGAACCAGTAGTGATTAATGGGGTGAAATTTTCCTTTCATCCGGCAGGACATACAATTGGTTCGGCACAAATTCGGGTTGAATATAAGGGTGAAGTTTGGGTTTATTCGGGCGATTACAAACTTGAAAATGATGGATTTTCTCAACCGTTTGAACCCGTAAAATGTGATGTTTTCATTACCGAATCGACCTTTGGATTACCTGTGTATCGTTGGAAACCACAAGCACTTATTTTTGATGAAATACATTCATGGTGGAAAGGAAATGCAGCAAAGGGAATTTGTAGTGTGATGCATGGTTATTCACTCGGTAAATCGCAACGTTTGCTGTTTCATTTAGATCAATCCATTGGTCCAATTTACGTTCACGATGCGATTGAAAAGACAAATGAAGTAATTCGTAAAAGTGGATTTGAATTACCCAATGCTCAATTGTTGAGTGCAGATTCATCACCTGAACAATTAAGTAGGGCTTTAGTGATTACCCCATTTATTGCACCCGATTCGCCCATGATGCAGCTTTTAGGTTCGTATTCATTGGGAATTGCTTCCGGTTGGATGGGAATTGGTGGTGCCAAACGAATGGGAGCTGCCGACCGTGGTTTTGTTCTATCGGATCATGCTGATTGGCCATCACTCAACATTGCCGTGAAAGAAAGTGGTGCAAGCCGAATTATCGTGAATCATGGATTTACCGAAGCCTACTCTTTATGGCTTTCAAGTATAGGCTTTCAAGCAGAAGCCGCACGTATCGTATAGCATAAACAATCAACTGTTAAGATATTTACCCATTCGAAGATATTCTCACATATTGCTTAGTAGCTTTGTTCTATATAAACCCATCATCATGAAAAGTCGCTACCTAATTCTTCTAATTACAGTGATTTCACTGTCGCTAAACGCACAAAATCAAAATCGACACATTAGTCCTTTTGCGATTAAAAACACCATTCGTCAAACGCATGACCGCTCAGTACCCGATTGGCGCCCCGGACAAGAGAGATTCTCAACTTGGGATTCGAAAGGTAGTGTGTGGAATTTAGTCAATACCAACGATTACAGCTATGATAATTCATACTTGACAACGAGTATGGTGAATTATGAATCGGGAATGCAACTGGATGAACGTATAAGCTATACGTACAATGCTTCAGGAGCACAAGAGTCGGAGATTATTGAAACATGGAATGGAAGTGCATATGTGAACGGTTCTAAATCGGTTACACTGTATTCAGCAACTGGATTCGAAACTGGATATGAAAATTATGACTGGGATGGAACTAATTGGGTTTTATCTGATGGTCAGCGTAGAGTAGATGTTTACTCAGGAGGTAATTTGGTAACTGCAACTAGTGAAGCATATGATAATGGTATTGGTTCTTGGGGGGCATATTCTGATTACACACTAACTTATAATGCAAATAATAAGATTGATGAAGTTGTAATTCGAACTGCTGTTTCTACTCCTGGCGTCCTAGAAAATGAGTTTAAGTTTAGCTGTGGCTATTCTGCTTCTGCTATCCAACCTGATACAATTTTCCTATATCAATGGGATGGAAGTACATGGATTTTGAATCAACGGGCTATTGATATTGTTTGGAATGGTGAAGGACTTATTCTCATTGAAATTGAACCAGCTAACTACATACTTCAGGATTTCATGAATTCCGATTGGATTAATTCTGAACGTCAAACAACTACTATAACAGGATTGAATAAATTAATTTTAGTTGAGTTATCGGATGGTGAAAGTTGGTTTGATGATAATCGCACTACGATTGAGTATGATCAATTTGATAATCTTACGATAGATAAATTCGAAACATTTGATATTGATACTTGGACAATTGAAAATTTTTCTTCTTACACAAATACGTACGATGGTGAATCTCGTTTGATTACAATTGAAGCTCAATACTGGAACAACATCAACTTGGCATTACAGAATAGCTATCGTCGTGAATTTTTAGATTTTGTGGATATATCAGGTATTTCTGATTTGAATAGTTCTGATTTTAGTTTGTTTCCCAATCCGGCGAATGCTGAAATAGTGCTAAAAGGCAAATTCAATCATACAAGCAACTATTCTGTATTTGATATTTCTGGTAAATGTGTGTTGAATGGTAGCTTAAGTGGCTCAGATCTAAACACCATAAATATTCAACAATTGGAAGCTGGATATTATCTTATTCGCATTTCCGGAACAGAAGGTTTAGTTACTAAGTCATTTGTAAAAAACTGATATTCACCTTTTAATGCTTTGGCGAGGATAAAAAAGAACACTTATGTAGGTACATTTAATGTGTTTACATAAATTTGTCGATATGTCAATAGAGCAAGAAGTTCAACAAGTCAAGTTTAAGAGCGAGTATCAAAAAGCCTCTATCAATTTGATGTATACGGTTAGCAGTATCACGCATCATCACTTGCAAGTGCTTAAGAAATTCGGTCTTACAACTCCTCAATTTAATATTTTACGAATCTTACGAGGGCAGTATCCGAAAGCTACAACAGTCAATGATTTGATTAATCGAATGATTGACAAAGCCTCAAATGCATCTCGCATAGTTGAGAAACTTCGTGCTAAGAAATTGGTGGAACGTTCAGTTAGTTCGAATGATCGTCGTGCTGTTGATGTGAAAATTACTGAAGCAGGTTTGGAACTGTTGAGTAAAATTGACCATATCGAGGACGAGTTCTTTTTTGGAACGAGTTCGCTAACTGTGGATGAAGCTAAAATGTTGAATTACCTGCTCGATAAAGGCCGTGAAACTAAAATCAGAACCAAATAAACAAATCGAAAAATGAAACGAGTATTCTTAATGTCATCGGTAATTTCCATGTTGATATTGTCATCGTGTGGAGGAAGTTCCGTTAATACTGGCGAGAGCGCTGATGCTGCAAAAGCAGGTGCCGGAGCAGTAACTTATATGTTAGATTCAACAGGATCAAACGTTGAATGGCTAGCTAAAAAAGTAACTGGTCAGCATAATGGTACAGTTGCTATAAAATCGGGAGAATTGCAAGTTGATTCAGGCAATTTGAAAGCAGGAAAGTTTGTCATGGATATGAATTCGATTGTCGATTTAGATATTCCTGCCGGAGATGAGTTCAATGCCAAATTAGTAGGGCACTTAAAATCAGATGACTTTTTTGCATCTGAAAAACATCCAGAATCAACATTTGAATTGGTAAAAGCAGAGCCAATTGCTGGAGCTGCTGCAGGAGCTGCTAACTATACTGTTACAGGAAATTTGACTATCAAAGGAATCGCAAAATCAATCACTTTTCCTGCAACTATCACGATTAGCCCTGAAGCCGTTAGCTGTGTTGCTGAATTTGAAATTGATCGAACCCAATGGGATATCAAATATGGTTCAGGTAAATTCTTCCAGGATATTGGAGATAAAATGATTTACGACACATTCGTAGTGAAATTTAACTTGAACGCTAAGGTTTAAGCGGCATAAGATTTTATCTACCTAAAACAAAAAGCCCGGTTCAACTTATCGAACCGGGCTTTCTTATTTTCTAGATCTTAGTGATGATGTCCACCAGCACCATGAACGTGCCCGTGAGAAAGTTCTTCAGCAGATGCACTACGTAATTCATTCACACTTCCTTGGAAATGAAGATCTTTCCCAGCTAATGGATGATTGAAATCCATTACAATGTGATCATCATGAACAGCTAATACCAATCCCTGCATTTGATTTCCACGGTCATCTACCATGGGTAAAAAATTACCTGGAGTTACCATTTCACGATCAAGTTCTTCGCCTTCACCTACGAAAGCTGCCATTGGAATTTTAACCACATTTTCGTCGTTATTCACGCCGTATCCATTTTCCGACTTAATGATAAAGTCGAATGTATCGCCTGATTTTAAACCTCGCAGGTTGCTTTCGAATTCTTCTAGTAGTCCACCAACTCCAAAAAGAAATACGAACGGTTGTTCTGGATTTGTTTCTTCAACAAGGTCTTCCTGTGAAGAACCATCGCTGCTTACAGTAAGACGGTAGTTTACCGAAACAACCATTTTATCGTCAATCGTCATGTATAAAAGGTTTGATTTATCCGATAAAAGTACAGTTAAAAGCTACATACACCGAATCACGACAATAAAATAATCTTACCATTTAGTTAAAAACGTTGGTATGCGTTCGGGTATCCCTATTTTTGTTTTTCTTCCATTTCATCATGCCTAAGTACCCTTCCACCATACATTCAAAATTACCCGCAGTACAAACTTCCATTTTTGCGGTGATGACAAAGCTTGCCAACGAACATCAGGCAATAAATCTATCTCAAGGTTTTCCTGGTTTCGATTGTGCGCCAGAATTGATTTCCTTAGTCGAAAAGCATCTCCATCGCGGTCAAAATCAATATGCTCCCATGCCTGGGATTATTAGTTTGCGTGAAGCAATAGCTCAGAAAACGGAGGAAATGTACAGCATGGTTTACGATCCCGAAACGGAAATAACCGTCACTGCTGGTGCAACTCAGGCTTTATACACAGCTATTAATGCATTAGTTCGAGAAGGGGAAGAAGTCATTATTATTGAACCAGCTTATGATAGTTATCTTCCAGCTATCGAGATGGCAGGTGGGAAGGCAGTTTTTTTTCAGTTAGATCCTCAGAGTTTTAAAGTCAATTGGAATGAGTTTCAAAAGTTGGTGAATCCAAGAACTCGGATGATCATCATCAACACACCTCATAATCCAACCGGAAGCATGTTAAATGCTGCTGACATTCAACGACTGGAGAAGCTTACGCAAAACACCGATATCATTATTTTGAGTGATGAAGTATATGAGCACATCCTGTTTGATGGCTATGAACATCAAAGTGTAGCTCGTTTTCCCAAGCTGGCGCAACGTTCAGTCATCATTTCATCCTTTGGAAAAACGTATCATACTACAGGTTGGAAATTGGGTTATTGTTTAGCACCTGCAAATCTTATGGCCGAATTCCGTAAGGTGCATCAATACTTGGTTTTTTCGGTTAATACACCTTTGCAATATGCTTATGCTGATTTTCTAAAAGAGAAGGACCGCTATCTTCATTTACCAGCTTTTTACCAAGAAAAGCGTGATTTCTTTAATCGATTATTTGAAGGATCGCGGTTTAGCTTTCAACCTTCTGCTGGTACTTATTTTCAACTACTTAACTACCAAGCAATCTCGAATGAGAAAGATGTGGATTTTGCGCGCCGATTAACCATAGAACATGGTGTTGCTTCCATTCCTGTTTCAGTGTTTTATCATAAGGTGGTTGATAATAAACTACTCCGTTTCTGCTTCGCTAAAAACAACGATGAGCTTGAAAGAGCTGCTGAGAAACTCATCAAACTATAAGCTATGAATTTATCCATCAGTATGGTGCAAACCCGTTTGTTTTGGCAAGACAGACAACAAAATCTCGATTGGTTTGATAGCCGCTTGGAACTGATAACGGGACAAACCGATATTATTATTCTACCCGAAATGTTCACGACTGGCTTCAGTATGAATGCTTCTTCTATTGCCGAAGAAATGGGCGGTCCAGCTATGCAATGGATGGCCAAGAAAGCAGCAGAAAAGAATGCTGTCATTGTGGGAAGCATGATGATGAAAGAATCGGGTTCGTTTTACAACCGACTCATTTGGATGAATCCCGATGGTCGATTTGAATATTACGATAAGCGACATTTATTTCGAATGGCCAATGAACATGAGCATTATTCTTCGGGTAAATCGCGTGTAATCTTCCAACATAAAGGATGGAAAATATGTCCACTGATATGCTATGATTTACGTTTCCCGGTTTGGTCACGTAATCGAATGGTTAAAGAAGAATACGATTATGATGTGTTGATTTACGTAGCTAATTGGCCTGAGCGACGTGCACATGCATGGAAATCTTTATTAGTCGCTCGAGCGATTGAAAATCAAGCATATGTGGTAGGAGTTAATCGAATCGGAACTGATGGTAACGAGGTAATTTATTCGGGCGATTCGGCATTAATCGATTACATGGGCGAGCGTTTAAGTCGAACAGAACGCTTTGGCGATCGATGCGAAACGGTGGTGATATCGAAAAGCGAGTTAGATGATTTTCGAAAATCATTTCCAGCAGCAATGGATGCGGATCAGTTTACTATTCAAGCTTGATGTTTCGTTTCATTGGGCTGATACTCATTTGCTTCCTGCAACAGCTTCAAGCGCAGGTTACATTTATCATTAGTGATTTGCCTGCGTCGACGTCGAAACCGATTCGATTATTTGCTGCAGGTTCGTTCAATCAATGGAATCCTGCCGATTCGCTTTATGCCTTTCATTTGAATGCACGAAGTGAATATGAATTAGTTTGTACAGATACTGGAATGATTGAGTTTAAGATTACTCAAGGTAATTGGGAATCTGCCGAAGGAGATCAGGATGGAAAAGCTATCCCGAATCGGAAGTATCGAGTAAAAAACAAAGAAATTATAAATCTGAAGATTGCTGGTTGGGAAAGATCTTCAACTAATAAAAGCACAGCCTTGTCGAATGTTCAAGAGCTTAAAAGTTTCCAGAATTATCCGAATGGACTTCCCAAAAGGAAGATATGGGTATGTTTACCCGAATCATATTCTCAATCTGAAACCTTACGATATCCTGTGATTTATATGCAGGATGGACAAAATTTATTCGACGATTCCACCTCTTTTTCAGGTGAATGGGGTTTAGATGAATACTTAAAATCGCTTGGCCCAAATACGTTTCAAGAAGCCATCATCATTGGAATTGAGAATAGCTCCAATCGCACACTGGAATACACACCTTGGCAACCCGATTCGATGAAAGGTGGTGAAGGATTTAGGTATATTGATTTTGTCGAACATCAACTAAAACCTCATATCGATTCGGTATTCAGAACTTTACCTGAAGCTAAATTCACCTGCATAGGAGGAAGTTCGCTTGGTGGATTAATATCTCTTACTGCTGCTTTACAATCACCCCATGTTTTCGGTAGAGCTATGGTTTTCTCACCAGCCATTTGGATCAATCACGATTCGCTTCTCACATGGGTAAAAACGTTAAACTTAGAAAATGGTCCTGCATTATTCTTCTGTGCAGGAGATTCTGAGAGTAGAACGATGCTTTTATTTGTGGATGAGTTAATCCCGATACTGAAAAAATGCGGCTTGAAATCGGAGCGGATATTTTACCGGAAAGTAGAAGGCGGGAGACATTCAGAATCCACCTGGAAAGTCGAATTCAGCAAAGCCTGGAACTGGATTTCGAACCAATATGATTAAAGCGCTTTGTCAACAGATATCATTCGTTTCATCTCCAATAGTCTAACAATCCCTATATTGAATTGCCAATAAGGCATGTTACTCGGGCTTGAAGTTCTGGTAGTTGAAGAGATGGGAGTAGTAATTGTTTGTCCGAAAAATTCAATTGTGCTTGTTAAATTACTCTCTCCAGAGAAAGTGAAGAAATCATTGAAAGGAATTCTAGCTTGTGCTGATGCCGAAATACTCCAACGATCATTTAGTTTATTTATCCACTCAATTTGAGCAATTCCTTGAATAACAACGCTGCTTGTCAAATTCATATTTAAGGTTGACTCAGCATGTAAATCTGCAAAACCCGAAATATTTAATAGGGTATCGATGCGCGTATAAATTTCATTGTCTTTTAACAACAAACCCTGAACACCTGCGCCTACACCAATCATTAAGGTACTACCATCACTTGGGTGAAAAGAGCAAATGGCTAATGCATTCAATCCTGCTGAGCTTAATTTGATGGAATTTGAATCCACATAACTATCACCCAACGTATAACTTAATTTCTGCTGACCTGCATTTATTCCAGCTTTCCATGTAAATCGAGATTGTAGGTTATGAATATAATTGAGTTCGAGATTATAACTGGGTTTATTATAGATACGCAATGCAGGTTGCGCAGGAATTGCTCCTAACGTATTGGGATCTCCTTGAAAGAAAGTATTTAATGAATCAAGCCCTTTATCCCAGCGATCTAAATTGGTTCCAGTGCCTATGCTAAATTGCCAACCGGGTTGAAATAACTTTGTTTGAGCTTGGGTTATTCCGCTGTACAGAATGAATACTAATGCAAAGTATTTCTTCATCATATTATGGCATAAAAAAACCAGAGGAGTACTCTGGTTTTTGTGTTTATTAATCTTTGAATTCGAATCCTTCTAAAAACTTAGTGGTGTAATTACCGTTTATGAAATCGGCATTTTCCATAAGTTTCTTGTGAAAAGGAATGGTTGTTTTCACACCATCAATGACAAATTCATGTAAAGCTCTGCGCATTTTGGCGATAGCTTCTTCACGTGTTTGAGCAATGGTGATAAGCTTAGCAATCATCGAATCGTAATTCGGTGGAATTGTATAACCTGCATAAGCATGCGTATCGAGACGAACACCATGTCCACCTGGAGCATGGAAAGTAGTAATTGTACCTGGAGAAGGACGGAAGTTATTGTTCACATCTTCAGCATTGATACGAACTTCAATGGCGTGCATTTGCGGATAGTAGTTCTTACCCGAAATAGGAACACCAGCTGCCACTTTGATTTGCTCACGAATTAAGTCGTAGTCAATTACTTCTTCAGTAATAGGATGTTCCACCTGAATACGCGTATTCATTTCCATGAAATAGAAATTCCGGTGTTTATCAACCAAGAATTCTATTGTTCCAACACCTTCGTAATTAACAGCTTTAGCTGCACGAACGGCTGCATCACCCATTTCATCGCGCAATTCTTGAGTCATAAATGGTGAAGGTGTTTCTTCGACCAATTTTTGGTGACGACGTTGAATCGAGCAATCACGTTCACTTAGATGACTAACACGTCCATATTGGTCACCGATAATTTGGATTTCAATGTGGCGAGGTTCCTCGATGTACTTTTCCATGTACATGCCATCGTTTCCAAATGAGGCTGCAGCTTCTTGACGAGCAGAGTCCCAGGCATTTTCAAGTTCATCTTCTTTCCAAACAATCCGCATCCCTTTACCACCACCACCAGCGGTAGCTTTGATGATAACTGGATACTTGATTTTTTTGGCAGTTCTTTTAGCGTCTTCTAAGCTTTCCAACAAACCTTCGGAACCTGGAACTGTAGGTACTCCAGCCTCACGCATGGTTGTTTTAGCCATGGATTTATCACCCATCTTCTCAATTTGCTCAGGAGTAGCACCAATGAATTTGATGTTATGGTCTTGGCAAATTTTCGAAAACTTAGCATTTTCTGAAAGGAAACCATAGCCCGGATGAATAGCATCGGCATTGGTTATCTCAGCTGCAGAGATGATATTGGCTATATTTAAATAGGAATCTTTACTGGCCGGTGGACCAATACAAACAGCCTCGTCGGCAAAACGAACATGTAGACTTTCTTTGTCTGCAGTCGAATATACCGCTACGGTCTTAATTCCCATTTCGTGGGCCGTGCGGATGATGCGTAGAGCAATCTCGCCGCGGTTGGCGATCAGGATTTTTTTGAACACGTTACGTAGGTTTTAACCGTTTAAACGGTGGTTCATGCTGGTTCAACAAGGAACAGAGGTTGGTCGTATTCTACTGGTGAGGCGTCATCCACCAACACCTTTACAATACGTCCTTTCACATCTGATTCAATCTCGTTGAACAATTTCATGGCTTCGATGATACAAATCACCTTGCCTGGAGCGATTTCGTCGCCCACGTTCACAAAAAGAGCCTTGTCTGGTCCTGGAGAGCGGTAGAATGTTCCAATCATGGGCGACTTAATAGTCACTGTATTTGAAGGAACTTCCGCTTTAGGAGCAGGTGCAGGAGCAGCAGGAGCCTGACTTGCTGGAGCTGGAGCAGCCACTGCAACAGGTGCCTGAACTTCGGCTGGAACCTGATAAACAATGGTTTCTTTTCCTGATTTAGATGTTTCTGTCTTGACAGTAAGTTTGAAATCATCGGTTTCGAGTGATACTTCACTCACGCCCGACTTGGCGACAAACTTTATAAGATCCTGGATTTCCCGGATGTCCATAGATATTCGGTGTTTGGGTGATGAGGCGGTAAATATATAAAATTATGTGTGCGACAAACTCAGGAGTTATAAGCCCATTTAATCCAAACTGCTCCCCAAGTGAATCCACCACCGAAAGCAGCTAGAATAATGTTATCTCCTTTTTTAAGTTGTTTCTCCCACTCCCACAAGCAAAGTGGAATGGTTCCGCTAGTTGTATTTCCGTATTTCTCGATGTTGATCATTACTTTATCACTTCCTACACCCATGCGGCTGGCTGTAGCATCAATAATACGTTTGTTGGCTTGATGTGGAACTAGCCAAGCAATATCATCAGAAGTAAGGTGATTACGTTCCATGATTTCGGCCGACACATCTGCCATGTTCGTTACAGCAAATTTGAAAACTGATTTTCCTTCTTGATATACAAAATGCTCTTTTGCATCAATGGTTGCATGAGTAGCAGGTTTAACTGAACCTCCAGCTTTTTGATGTAAAAACTCGCGTCCTGAACCATCCGATTTTAAAATCGAGTCCATAACTCCGTTTTCATCTACACTTGGTTCTAATAAAACTGCACCACAACCATCTCCAAAAATCACACAGGTAGCACGATCGGTATAATCGACAATGGCAGACATTTTATCTCCACCAACTACGATGATTTTTTTGTAAGCACCCGATTCAATCAATCTAGAACCAGTAGTTAATCCATACAGAAAACCACTACAAGCTGCGCCTAAGTCAAAGCCCCAAGCGTTTTTCATCCCAATTTTGTCGGAAAGAATGTTTGCTGATGCAGGAAAAACCATATCGGCAGTAACTGTACAGAAAATAACTACTTCGATATCTTCTGCCTTTGTGTTGGTTTTGGCTAGAAGTCCTTTAACTGCTTCCACAGCCATATCAGAAACACCTAAACCTTCACCTTTTAATATGTGACGTTGAGAGATTCCTGTTCGCGTCATGATCCATTCATCCGTCGTATCCACCATTTTCTCCAATTCTTTGTTGGTGAGGATGTACTCAGGTACATATCCGTGGACGCCGGTAATGGCTGCGCGAAGTTTAGTCATGTTGAAGTACTGCTTTGATTTTATCGGTAAGTCCAGCGCTTACTACCTCTTGCGCTAGGGTGATCATATTTTTAATGGTAGGAGCATTGGAAATACCATGACCTACAATTACAGTTGAATTTATCCCTAATACGGGAGTTCCGCCGTAGTTCTCGTAATTGAAACGATCGATGTAAGGGTCACTAAATCCACGTTTTGCAAATAAACTGTGAAATGATTCAGCTAGTTTGAGAACCACATTACCTGTAAAGCCATCACACACCATCACATCGGCTTTATCATTGAATAAGTCTCGTCCTTCGATATTTCCTATGAAGTTGAAATCGGCAGAATTATTCATTAGCTGATAAGCAGCTTTGGAGAGTTCGTTTCCTTTTTCAGGTTCTTCTCCAATGTTGATAAGACCAATTTTAGGATTAGAGATACCCAGCACATTGGCTGCATACATGGATCCCATTAAAGCAAATTGGTAAAGTGTTTCTGGTTTACAATCGGCATTTGAGCCTACGTCGAGTAAAATACCAAAGCCACCATTTTCTTTAGGCATAAGTGACATGATGCAAGGGCGTTGAATTCCGTCGATAGGTTTTACACTTAAGACAGAACCAACAAGCATAGCGCCTGTATTTCCAGCACTAACGAAAGCATCAATTTCACCCTCTTTAAGAAGGCGAAAGCCAGTACTAATGGTTGAATTGGGTTTTTGGGTAAATGCCCGAGTAGGGTTTTCTCCCATTTCAATTACTTCGGTAGCCTGAACGTAATCGAAACGATTTGGGTCGATACCGACTTCGAGAAAGGACATACGAATAGCAGGCTCATCCCCAATGAGAACAAGCCGGCAGGATGCATCTATAGCATCAACCGCCAGCACAGCTCCGCCAATGGTAGCCTGAGGGGCAAAATCCCCTCCCATGATATCGAGGCCGATGCGCATGGATATCTTCCCCGTTCAGCCGTTAGACCTCAGGAATTATCAGGCGTTGGTTTTGGCCTCTACCACTAGTTTCCCTTTGTAATAAAGGGCTCCGTCTACAAAGTAGGCGCGGTGAAAGAGGTGAATCGTTCCGGTTGTAGAACACTTCGCCAATGTAGGCAATTCAGCCTTGTAGTGTGTTCTGCGTTTATCGCGGCGGGTCTTCGAAATTTTCCGTTTCGGGTGTGCCATGGGTTCTTATATAATCGTTCAAAAAAATACTTACTCAGTCTCTTTGTTGAGGTTTCTCAATTTCTCCCAACGTGGATCAATCGCTTCTTCCTCACCTTCTTCAGGTAATTCATCTACTAACATGTTTTCCAAACGGTCGATAACCGATTGATCACACATGCTTGTATCGCCAGTCACTTCACATGGCACAACGCGCAAGGGAAGTGAAAGACAAATTTCTTCGTATAAATGCTGTGCAATGTTGTATTCGTATTCGCCTCTCGGCAGAATTACCAATTCATCATCATCCGCGTTGCCTTCTCCCAACTTTAAAATCAAGCGAGATTTGCCTTCCACCGGATATGGATTTACCGCCGCACATCGATCGCACATTACCTGCACAATACCCGCGAAACGGAAATTTAACGTCATCAAATTGGTCTGCTTATCTAATTCCAGATCAACCTGAATGTCGCCACCATCCACAACAGCATTATCAAATTCCTTAAAGAACGCGTCCTTTATTTCATACTGAAACTCATGGACATCCTCACTTAAACCGGAGAACTGGACGTTGTATTGACGTAAATTATCCAAATCAGGGCTTTTTTAAGGGAGGGCAAAGATAATAGAAATTTTCTTCCAATGAAGTGGAATGTAAAATATTCATTTATCGAAAGTAGAATTGCCTTTATTCCTTAATCCAACGGGCGTATTCGCTTTGATTATTAGCGTTACGGTATTCGATTAGATAGGCTCCTGAACTCAATAAACTTAAGTCGATGCTAGTTTGACGAGCAGTAATAACTTGTCGAATTTGTTCACGTCCACTTAAATCACGCACAATCAGAATTGCTTCTTGATCTTTCGCTTGAGTTAGGGTCACAATTGAATGACCTGGGTTTGGATAAATTTGAAATCCTAAAACAGAAGTTTCTTCTATACCAGTTGGATCTTCAACCACATCCATT
>Ga0209097_10001024_pt1 | contig 24895 bp, 19 predicted proteins | sample AD_UKC052_MetaG_FD_184419 | JGI IMG/M metagenome (GOLD analysis project Ga0209097, IMG submission 184419) | Active sludge microbial communities of municipal wastewater-treating anaerobic digesters from USA - AD_UKC052_MetaG (SPAdes) (version 2) | ecosystem: Engineered > Bioreactor > Anaerobic >... | reverse complement strand
ACCGACACGCTCGTGTTGACCATCACCCCCAACACCGGCAGCACGAGCGCCATCAGCGCTTGTGGCAACTACACCTGGGACACCAACGGGGTCAACTATGACCAGAGTGGAACCTACTTCCACAACCTGGGTTGCGTGACCGACACCCTTGTGTTGACCATCACCCCCAACACCGGCAGCACCACCATGGCTTCCGCTTGTGGTGAGTACATCTGGACGATCAATAATGCAACCTACTTCGCGAGCGGCACCTACATCCACACGGCCGGTTGCATCACAGATACCCTCGTCCTGACCGTCACCCCCGTCACGGTCAACGGCACGAACATCACAGCCTGCGATTCCTACACGTGGAATGTGAACGGCGATACCTACTTGCAGAGCGGGACGTACACCTCCACGGTCGACTGCCATACCGAAACGCTTGTGCTCACCATCGTGACTAGCACGAACAACGTCTCGACCGTTACGGCATGTGATCAGTTCACGTGGAACATCAATAACGTGACCTATGAGCAGAGCGGCACCTATACCAGCATGAGCGATTGTGGCAGCCAGACGTTGGTGTTGACCATAACGCAAAGTACCAGCAATATCACCTTCATCACCACATGCGATAGCTACACGTGGAGCGTCAACGGCGATACCTACTTGCAGAGCGGGACATACACCAGCACGGTCGACTGCCATACCGAGACACTGGTCCTTAGCATCATTCCAAGTACGAACAACACCACGGCTATTTCGGCGTGTGGTACGTATACCTGGAACATCAGTGGCTTGACCTACACCGAAAGCGGAAGCTACTCGCATACCGACGGTTGCGTGACGGAGCACTTGGTGTTGACAATAACCCCGAGCATCATCAACACCACGACTGCTGCTGCATGTGACACGTATGCCTGGAGCGTCAATGGCACCAGCTACTTCGAGAGCGGAACCTACTTCCACACCGTAGGCTGCGTGACCGACACGCTCGTGTTGACCATCACCCCCAACACCGGGATCATCAGCACTATCAGCGCTTGTGGCAGCTACACCTGGAACACCAACGGGGTAAACTATGAGCAGAGCGGAACCTACTTACACACCGTGGGTTGCGTGACCGATACGCTCGTGTTGACCATCACCCCCAATGCCGGCAGCACAAGCACCGTCAATGCTTGTGGCAGCTACACCTGGAACACCAACGAGGTCAACTATGAGCAGAGCGGAACCTACTTCCATACCGTGGGTTGCGTGACCGATACGCTCGTGTTGACCATCACGCCCAACTCCGGCAGCACAAGCACCATCAGCGCCTGTGGCAACTACACCTGGAACACCAACGGGATCAACTATGAGCAGAGTGGTATCTACTTCCACAACGTGGGTTGCGTGACCGACACGCTTGTACTGACCATCACACCGACACCGAGCGCAGCCTTCGCGTTCGCCTCGCCCTTATTGTGCACCAATGCACAAGTCGTCGCACCGGTCGTTGACTCATCCGGAGGTCTCTTCACGAGCAGTGAAGGATTGATGATCGATCCGATGACAGGTGCTATCGATCCAACATTGAGCATTCCTGGATCATACACGATCACGTATGCGCTCGATGGCCAGTGTCCATCATCTGCGAACGTGAACGTAACGATCGTGGCCGCGCCGAACGCCGAGTGGACCAGCCCAACCACCTCATGCGACAATTCAGGCACCCTACAACTGAACGACATGGCCATGAGCGCAGGTGGTGTTTGGAGCGGACCTGGTGTAACTGGTACCTCATTCGACCCGGTCGGCTTGTTGGGTCCAGTCACCATTACGTATACAGTGGAAAGCAGCGGCTGCACCGCCTCCACGAGTCACGATATCGCTGTCATCGGTGCACCCCAAGCGGTCGCTGGTCCGGATACCACGATCTGCGGCTTCGAACTGCTGCTCTCGGGAGCTGCATCCAGTGGCACAGGGATCTGGTCGGGCCCAGTTGAAGTACTGTTCATGGACCCGAACGCTCCGAACACGACCGCGATCGCCACGGGTGCAGGTAGCTACTCGCTGGTTTGGACCGTTTCCGAGAACGGCTGCTCGAGCACGGATACCGCGATAGTGACCATGAGGCCACCTGCGGACCAGCTCACTGTCTTCGCTGGAGAGGATCAGATCCTGGAAGTGGAAACGACCACCACCTTGGAGGCCACCGCGGATGCAGGAGCTCAGGTACAGTGGGCTTTAGTGAGTGGAAGCGCACAGTTCGCCGCACCCAATGCCAACACGACTGTCATCTCTGGTCTTTCACTCGGCACCAATACGTTCATGGTCACCGTATCCCTGGGCAGTTGCGTCGGCACCTCTGACACGCTCACCATCGTGGTGGAGGACTTGTTCATCCCGCAGGGCTTCTCGCCGAACGGTGATGGCGACAACGATAGGTTCGAGGTCACCGGCATGATGGCCTACCCGAACAGTGCTTTCACCGTATTCAATCGGTGGGGACAACTGGTCTACGAAAGTGCCAGCTATGGCAACGAGTGGGACGGTCGATCGGCGGCAGGGATCGATCTTCCGGATGATACCTATTTCTATGTACTGAACCTGGAAGGGGATCGTACGTACAACGGATTCGTCGTCATCAAACGATGAGGGGACTAAAACACATATTCGCCTGTGCAATAGCGCTTTGCGCCGCATATGGCCATGCCCAACATACTCCGTTGACGAGCCAATACCTCTTCAACGGGCTGGTGATCAATCCCGCCTACGCCGGCAGCCGCGATGCATTGACGGCGAACCTCACCTATCGCCACCAGTGGGTCGGCTTCGACGGTGCACCGGTCACTCAGATGGTGAGCGTCCACAGTCCGATGGGCCGGAAGAAACTCGGGCTCGGATTGCTCGTATACAACGACCGCATCGGTGTGAGCAATGGTTCAGGTGTCTTCTCCAACTACGCGTACCGCATCCGTTTCCGCAATGGTAAGCTCGCCTTCGGGGTGGGTGCGGGTTTCACCATGCTCCGCAGCAACTGGACCAGCGTCGCGTTGCAACAAAGCTCCGACCAGGCCTTCGCCATGGACACCCGCAGCGCATTCCGTCCGAACTTCAGTACTGGTGCGTTCTACCACACCAAGACGTGGTTCGCGGGTCTGTCGGCTCCCTTCCTCATCCTTCACCGGTACGATACCACGGCCGATGGCTGGCGCCTCTCCGAAAGCCGCGGTGACCTGCAGCCTATGCTCACAGCTGGCTATGTCTTCCAACTGGCCCGTGACATCAAACTGAAACCCTCCACCTTGATCCGCTACCGCACATCCAGTGGTCTTCAAGCCGATTTAAGCTCGAACCTGATCCTCATGGAGAAGTTCTGGGTGGGTGCGTCGTACCGCACCGGTGATGCGTTCATCGCTTCCTTGGAGGTTCTCCCGACACCGCAATGGCGCTTGGGATACGCCTACGACCTCGGCCTCTCACGACTCGCGGCTCATCACCTCGGTTCACATGAAGTGATGCTCCAATATGAATTCGGATACCGGATCCGTGTGAAGGACCCACGCTACTTCTAGATGCAACGCGCTCTCCCTACAGCTTTGTTGTTCTTGGTCGCTGCGGTGCAGTCCGCCTCGGCCCAATACATCCATGAGGTCCGACCTCTGGATCTTGGCCATAACACCGAAGACTACGCACCTGTCGTCAGCGATTCGGGTATCGTGTTCTGCTCGATCCGCGAAACCACAGCGACCATCGCCTTCAAGGATGCGGAAACCGGCAAACCGCTCACGGACATTTATTGGGTGCCGTTCATCGGTGACGGCTTCGGTCAACCGGTCATCTTCAGTGCGAACATCACCACCCCGGTCAATGAAGGCCCTGCATGCTTCAAGGATGGTGGCAAGACCATTTACTTCACGCGTAACCAAGTCCTACCGAAGAAACTCTCGAATCTTCGAGCCTCCAACGCACAACTCGGTCTGTTCAGGGCCTACCTACAGAATGGTAGTTGGTCCGTACCGGAACCATTCGAGCACAACTCCACCAAGTACTCCATCATGCACCCCGCGATCAGCGCGGACGGTCATGAACTCGTCTTCGCCAGTGATATGAACAGTGCGGAGAGCGGTGTGGACCTGTATCGATGCACGCGCACAAGCACCGGATGGAGCGCACCTGAGAACCTGGGACCTGTCGTGAACAGCCCCGGGAATGAGGTGTTCCCCTCCTTCGGACCTGATGGCAAACTGTATTTCGCCAGCGATCGTACTGGCGGTTCGGGCAAGCTCGACATCTACTATTCGGAACGTCAGAACATGACATGGTCTATTCCGGAACAATTACCGGAACCCATCAACTCAGTCGGGAACGACGTGGGCATCACCTTCAACCCGGATGGTTTCAGTGGATTTCTCAGCAGCGACCGCGGCGGTTCGGACAAGCTCCACGCATTCAAGCGCACCGTGCCCAAATTCCGTGAATGTTCGCCGCAGGAGTTGAACAACTACTGCTTCACCTTCAAGGCCAAACCACATGCCGCTACGAGCAATCTGCCACTTGATCATATCTGGGACCTTGGTGATGGAACCCAGGTGAAAGGCCTAAAAGCAGAACATTGTTTCAAGGAGCCGGGAACTTTCAACGTCCGATCGCTCTTGGTGGATCGCAAGACGGGATCGATCTTCCACACCTTGAAGAGCAACGAGTTCGTCGTGGAGGACCTGAAACAAGCCTGGATCTCCGCACCGGACACCGTGCGCACCGGCAGAATGCTCGCATTGGATGCGATGAAGAGCGACCTGCCCGGATTCGATGCTGCCGAACACCACTGGAGCTTCGATGATGGAACCGTCATGAGCGGATCCAGGGTGGTCCATGCGTTCGATACGCCAGGTATCCACGAAGTGAAACTGGACGTGCTCTCACCACCCGATGCCAATGGCGACATCCGGAACCAATGCAATACGCGGACAGTGGTCGTGATCGACCGGTTCCGTGATCAAGAGGACCAGACCATCGTAGCCACCTATCAGGATGCTGCAGGCCTCACCCATAGCTTCGAATTCCAAGAGCTGCCGTTCGATCACCTCGGCATGTCCTCCGACGAGCTGAGCGATGTGGCCTTCGCTGTTGAGCTGTTCGCCTCGAAGGATCGCGTTAGCCTCGATGATCCGAAGTTCATCGAGATCAAGAAACACTATCGTGTGGTGGAGCGGTTCGATCCGGAACGTGGTGTCTACACCTACTCCGTGGGAGAGGCGAAGAACGTGGAGGAGTTGTATGAGGTTTTCAAGAAGGTCAAGGAATTGCAATTCCTCGATGCTGAAGTACACATGCTTCAGATCGAGAAGTTGATGGACCTCAGCACGCTTGACTTCGCATCGGTGCAGGAACTGAACCATGCCAAACTGCGCACGAACGCGATCCATTTCGCCTTCAAGAGCGCCGATCTTGGCGATGGTTCTGAACCGGTCCTGGAACAAATGCTCGACCTGCTCCGCCAGCATCCCGAACTGCAATTGGTGATCGAAGCGCATACCGATGATGTCGGAAGCCGCGCCTACAACGTGGACCTGTCGCAGAAACGGGCACAGACAGTGGAGTCCTACCTACTCGCCAATGGGATCAGTACCGAACGGCTCATCCCCATCGGCCACGGAAAGAACCAGCCGATCGCCAGCAACAAGACCGAAGAAGGGCGCAGCAAGAACCGTCGGGTCGAGTTCAGAGTAACCGTGAAGGACGAACAACAGGCCTTCGAGAAGACCCGCTAGACCAGCCGAGCCAAGCTTCCTTGAATGGAGGCCCTCAAGGTTCGTCAACATCGAGCGCATGCGGTACTTTCGTATCCATGCATCGGTGCATCAGGGTAACTATACTCGCTTCGGCTTTCCTTGTCCACGCGGGTACTTCTGGGCAGACCGGTGCTGACTTGATCGAGAACCGCGGCCAGTGGCCATCGAAAGTCACCCATCGGGCGGAAGTGAATGGAGCAACGGTCTGGATAGAACGCGCTGCCATTCTCATTGACCGGTATGATCAGGAAGTAGTTAGGTCCATTGCCCATGCCCATTCCCATCCGGGTTCTCCAGTTCCTGATTGGATAGACCACCATGCGTTCAAGCTCCGTTTCCACGAAGCCAACGAGGAGGGCAGACTGGAACATGTAGGCGTTCGTCGTGGAACCTACAACTTCATCATCGGCGATGATCCCAGCCGCTGGGGACAGCGTTGCCATGCGTTCAGCGCGGTGATCCAACGCGATATCTATCCGGGTATCGACCTACGGATCCGCTCCGGTGCGAATGGGGTGAAGTACGACCTGATGCTAGCGCCCGGCGCTGACCATTCGATCATTCGATTCGATTATGAAGGTATCGAAGGAGTTCATGTCACTCCGGATCGTATCACCCTTCGCACATCATTAGGCGAGGTGACGGAGACCATCCCGATCGCCTATCAGGAGCGTGCCGGAGAACGGATCACCATCACCTGTACATACAAGGCTTCTGAGAAAGGCATCGGCTTCACCGTGGGTGACTACGACCGATCGCTGCCCTTGGTGATCGACCCATCGCTCATCTTCAGCACCTATTCCGGATCCTTCGCCAACAACTTCGGGTACACGGCCACGTTCGATCGGGATGGCTTCCTATACAGCGGAAGTTCCGCCTTCGGCCAAGGCTACCCGACCACAATAGGTGCCTACCAGACCATTCACGCCGGTGGAGATGGCCTGAACGATGGCATTGACATGGCGCTCTCCAAGTACGACACTACCGGTACCTTTTTGGTCTGGAGCACCTACCTAGGCGGGAGCAGCGATGAACTGCCCCATAGCCTGGTGGTGAACGGCAACGACGAACTCTTCGTCTATGGCACCACGAGTTCGGCCAACTTCCCCACGACCATCAACGCGTTCGATCGACTCTTCGCCGGTGGCCCAGCCCTTAACCTCAGCAATGGACTTGGTGCCAACTTCCCGAACGGCACGGACATCGTATTGGCCCGCTTGAGCGCGGATGGCAGCGAACTGCTGGCCAGCACCTTCATCGGTGGCACTGGGAACGACGGGTTGAACACCGCACCTGGACTCAAGTTCAACTATGCCGACGAGATCCGCGGAGAGGTGCTCTTGGACATCAACGACAATGTGTACGTGGCCAGCAGCACGGCAAGCAGCAACTTGCCAACCACAGCTAACGCTGCACAAGCCACATACGGTGGTGGCACACAAGATGGAGTACTCCTGAAGATGGATGCTTCCCTCACCACCATGATCTGGTGCACCTACTTCGGGGGTTCCGGAGCTGACGCCGTTTACAACCTTGAACTGGATGATAACGGTGGCATCTACATCGCCGGTGGCACCCAAAGCACCAACCTGGCGGTGAGCGCTGGTGCGTTCCAAAGCAGCTTCCAAGGGGGAACGGCTGATGGGTTCGTGGCCGATATCAGCACCGATGGCGACGAGATCACCGCATGCACCTACTTCGGTAGTCAGGCCTATGATCAATGCTATTTCGCGGACCTCGACCAGAACGGTGACATCTATCTATTCGGCCAAACACAAGCACCCGCGAACACCTTCATCGTTAACGCACCTTACAACGTGCCCAACTCCGGGCAGTTCATCACCAAACTGGACCCCGCGCTCAGCACGGTGCTCATCAGTACACGGTTCGGACAGGGCGATGGACAGCCGGACATCTCCCCCACCGCCTTCCTTGTGGACTACTGCAACAAGATCTACGTGAGCGGATGGGGCAGCGCCACCGGTGGAGCGCTCAGTACCACGGGCCTTGAGGTGACACCCGATGCTTACCAAGGGACCACGGACGGTGACGATTTCTACCTCGCGGTATTCGACATCGACCTGAGCGACCTGTTCTATGGCACCTTCTTCGGAGGGAACATCAGCGCGGAACATGTGGACGGTGGCACGAGCCGTTTCGATCGCAGAGGCCGTGTGTACCAAAGCGTGTGTGCTGGTTGTGGCGGCAACTCCGACTTCCCCATCCAACCCGATCCCGGGGCGGTGAGCGCTACGAACAACAGTGGTCTGTGCAATAACGCCGTCTTCAAGTTCGATATGGACTTCCCCATCGTGGTGGCGGACTTCAACAGTACGGTCAATTGCCTGCCCGCACCAGTGAGCTTCACCAATACCAGCTACGGGGCGATCAGCTACGAGTGGTCGTTCGGGGATAATACGACGAGCTCGTTGCCGTCTCCTTCCCATGTGTATGCCGCTCCGGGGGTCTACACGGTACGGTTGGTGGCGAACGATCCCGCGACCTGCAATGTGAGCGATACCACCTTCAGGCAAGTGGTGGTGCTCGGCGATGGTACATTCCAACTTCCGGACACGAGCATCTGCGCTGGCGGAACCGCACAGATCGGCCTACAACCCATCGCTGCATCAGGGATCACCTATCAATGGTCGCCACCACAAGGCTTGAGCAATAGCCAGGTGGCCAACCCGATCGCTTCACCCACTGCGACCACGACCTATACGCTTTCGGTGAGCAACGGACAATGCAGCACCTCCGCACAGCAAACGGTGACCGTAGCCAATGGCCAGATCGATGCCGGGGCGGATCAGACCATCTGCGGGCCCAACGCGAGTGCTTTCCTCGTAGCCACGGGCTTCGGAACCATCGATGGTTTCCAATGGTCAAGCAACTATGCCTTCACCGATGTCCTGAACGCTTCCCCGGAAGATAGCACCGCGAACGTCGTCGTGACCGGTGATGCCTGGTTCTATGTACGCTCCACGGATAATGCTTGCGCTGCGGTGGACAGCATCCGCATCACCGTATCTCTCGCCGATATCACGCTGCTACCTGTGGAAGCCATCTGCCTGGGCGATACGGGGATCATCAGCGTCGCCGGTGCCGATCCTGGATCGACCTTCTATTGGTACCCCGAAGAATTCATCGTCACGGGACAAGGGACATTCAGGATCTTCAACCGTGCGCCCACCTCCACCACCTTCTTCGTGGACGTCACCTCGCCCGCAGGTTGCACGTGGAGCGGGTCCGTACAACAGGTGGTCTCGCCATTGAACGCGTCCTCGATCCTGGCCACTGCCGTTCCTTCTGTTCTCATTGGAAGTGGAACGGTACAACTCGAAGCGCTTCCGAGCGGCCTGCGCTATTTCTGGTCACCTGCAGGTCTGGTGAGCAACGACACCGTCGCCGACCCCACCGCGCAAGTATCCGCCACCACGCTCTTCACCGTAGTGGTGTCCGACGGCATCTGCAGTAAGGCCGCCCAGGTGCTGGTGGAAGTGCGTGAGTTGATCTGCGCCGATCCCGACATCTTCGTCCCGAACACTTTCACGCCGAACGGCGATGGGCAGAACGATGTGCTCTTCGTCCGCGGACCCAACATCGCCTCGCTCGAGTTCATGGTCTTCGACCGGTGGGGCGAAAAAGTATTCGAGACCACGGACATCAACCGTGGATGGGATGGCATCTTCGAAGGCAGGCCTGTGGATCCGGCCGTGTTCGTCTATCACCTCAAAGCCCTTTGCGTGGATGGTCAGTCCTTCTTCACCAAGGGTAACGTAACCGTGGTGCGATGAGGATGCTCCAGGAACGTCCATCGGTGCGGACCGCCTTGATCACCTTGGTCTTGGGGATGGCCGTTCAGTGCAGCTACACGCAGGATATCCACTTCTCGCAGTTCTTCAACACACCCTTGGCCTCCGGGCCGGGAACGATCGGCACCTTCGATGGCGACTACCGCTTCAACGGGATCTTCAGGCAGCAATGGCGTGCCGTAACGATACCGTACCGGACCTTCGCGCTTGGTGGCGATGCTGCCAACGCCGCTGGTGTGAAGGGTCTTGGGTTGGGCGCCTGGATCTTCAACGACAAGGCGGGGGATAGCCGTTTGGATCAAACACATCTGAGCGTCGGAGCCAGTTGGACCGAGTGGTTCGGTGCTTCGCAAGAACATGCCTTGACCGGTGGACTTCAATTCGGCTTCACCAACCTGTCCCTCGATCCTTCTCGGCTTTCCTTCGATAGCCAGTACAACGGCTTCTACTACGATCCTACACTTGGCAGCGGCGAACAATTCGCGCAAAGCTCCTCTGCGCGGGCCGATGTACACGCTGGTGCGGTCTATCGCTACCAGGTCGATGCCCGCACCCGAGTGCAGATCGGCTTCGGGGCATTCAACCTCACCACCCCGGGCATCAGCTTCCTCAACGGACCAAGCACGGAACTCGATATGCGAACAAGCACCTACGTGATGGTGCAATTCCCGATCGCGACCAAACTCGACCTACTTCCCATGATGCAGTTCATGTCGCAGGGCGAGTTCCAAGAGTTGGACATCGGTTCGAACCTGCGCTATATCCTGCTTCAACGGTTCGGCCTGCAGCGCGCTGTGATCTTCGGCGCGCATTACCGTGCTGCCGATGCGGGCTACCTCCATGCCGGCTTGGAATACGACGACTGGACCTTCGGCTTGAGCTACGACATCAACACCAGTGATCTGGTCCCCGCCAGCCGCAACCGTGGTGCCATCGAGCTCACCGCGATCCGTATCCTGAAGAAACGACCTGCGATACCGGCGCGGTTCAAGGCCTGTCCGGCACAGATCTGATGTATGAGCCTTGACCTGCGACATATCCTCTTCATGTTCGCTGTTGCGCTGAGCCTGTCCACAGCTGCGCAATCCATCGACCAATGGACCGCGTGGGGCGATGCGTCCATGGCCAAGCAAGAGTATTACGGCGCTACCCGTTTCTACGCCGGTGCCCTGGCCTTAGAACCTGGGCGTATGAGCTTGCAGTGGAAACAAGCCGAAGCTTGCCGCCTGAGCAACCAGTACCCACAAGCAGCTGATCTGTATGCCCGGGTATACCAGAAGGATGCGGGTCGCATTTATCCCGAAGCGCTGAAATGGCTGGGCGAAATGCAGCTCTGCGATGGCCGATATGATGAAGCCCGGGTCACCTGGAACAAAGTATTGCAAAAGCAAAAGGACAAGACCTCCATCCTTGCACAACGCGCCGGGAACGCGCTGGCAGGTTGTGACCAGGCTGGTGCGCTGAAGCCTATGGGCTTCGAGGTGGCACACCTTCCCGGACCGGTCAACACGAATGACAGCGAATTCGGCGCGCGTACTGGTCCAGACAGCTTGCTTTGGTTCACCAGTTTGCGCGGGGACTTGAATGATGATGGTGAAGTGCAGGACACCGCGGCCTACCACGTTGGCATCTACAGCAGCCGCCCGGTCAACAAAGGCTGGAACGAACCCCTGCGTGAAGAAGGTCCGCCGGATGCCATGGGCCATTCCAACGCGAACTTGATGTGGACGGCGAACGGTGATCGCATGTACTTCACCATGCTTGATCCGGATGGAACGAAACACATCGCGACGCGCACACCGAACAGTCCGGCGCAGATCATCTCCGGTCTTGAAGCGCATCCTGATGCGACGCAGCCCTGGGTGGCCGTGATCAACGGGAAGACCATGCTCCTGTTCGCGGCCAGCGGTGGTCAAGGTGGTGTGGACATCTGGTATGGAGACCTGAATAGCACGACCATAACGAACATCCAGAACGCGGGGCAGTTGGTGAACTCACCCGGAAATGAAGTCTCACCTTCCTACGATGAGACTGCGGGCGTGCTGTGGTTCAGCAGTGACTTCCATGCGGGCCTTGGCGGCTATGACATTTTCAGGGTGGAATGGAAGAATGATCCGGATGGGCTGGAGAACGTGCTCGACCTGAACTCACCTGCCAACGATCTCTATCCGGTCTACGACGCTGCAACGGGAAAAGGCTGGTTCACCAGTAACCGCAAGGGTTCATTCGCCGCCAAGGGCGAAACCTGTTGCAACGACATCTACCGGATACAAGGCATACCGACCAAGACAATCACGGACACCTTGCTCGTCTCCGACACGATACCAACGGACAGTACTGATGCGCTGATACCGGAGTCCGCCGATGCGAAGGCGTTGCTCGCACGGATGCAGAACGACTTCCCGCTGAAGCTGTACTTCCATAACGACGAACCCGAACCGCGTACCCGGCTCACACGCACAGACCAGAGCTATGGTACCACGTACGCAGCTTACAAGGATCTCTTTCCCGCGTACCGCAAGGAGAACTTGGATCCCAGCGCGATCGATGCCTTCTTCCGTGATGAAGCGGAGCTGGGTCGCACCAAACTCGACGCGCTCGTACAAGCGTTGATCCCTGCACTGAAAAGCGGAGCACGCATCACCCTCGATGTACGCGGCCATGCCAGTCCGTTAGCCAAGAACGATTACAACCGAGACCTGAGCTTGCGCCGCATCGAGAGCTTGCGCAATCATCTGCGCAGCGTGGAGAACGGTCGGTTGAGCAGCTACATGGATAGCACCGCCAGCAGTGGTGGTCTGCTGCGGTTGCGCGTATCGCCCTTCGGTGAAGACCGGTCTGCCACTGGTGTGAGCGATGACCTCAATGATCTGAAGCGTTCTGTTTACAGCCCGGAAGCGGCACGTGAACGCCGGATCGAAGTGGAACGCATCCATGTGGAACCGCATTCGATCAAACTATCGCGAACCAGTGCCACCTTCGACCTTGGCACCGTGCGCCAAGGCGTTCCACAGAACTTCCAGGTGCCTGTGGTGAATGATGGGGCCACCGTGCTGCACATCGTGCGCGGTCGATCCTCCTGCGATTGTATCATGGTGCAGGCTACACCACCGCCAATACCTCCGGGTGGAACCGGCACCATCGAACTCAACTACTCTGGGCGTACACGACCCGGACCGCTTGAACGTCTGATCGAATTGGAGATCGACGGCTCAGACGCTCCTTATCGGTTGAACATCGTCGGCAACGTGATCCAATGAACATGGAACTGCTGCTCCTCTCGAACTCCACCCTACCGGGTGAACCCTTCTTCCAGTGGCCCCGGCACTATGTGGCACCTTTCCTGAGCGGGAAGAAACGTATCGCCTTCGTACCCTTCGCTGCTACGGAGAACTACTTGGACACGTACATCGAACGGGTCGCTCCCATTTTCGGTGAGATGGGTTGCGAGACGATAGCCCTGCACCGTGAAAGCGATCCCCTCGCCGCGTTGGCGTCTTGTGATGTGGTCTCCATCGGTGGAGGTAACTCGTTCCTCCTGCTGCGGTCCCTATACCGCACCGGCCTGATCAAAGCCATCGCCAACCGGGTGAAGGACGGTATGCCCTACCTCGGCTGGAGCGCGGGCAGCAATGTGGCCTGCCCCACCATCATGACCACCAACGACATGCCCATCGTGGAGCCACCCTCCTTGAAGGCCATGCACTTGGTGCCCTTCCAGATCAACCCGCATTACACCGAGGCCACCATTCCAGGGCACGGTGGCGAGAGCCGAGACCAGCGCATCGCGGAGTTCCTGGCGGTGAACCCGCAAGCGGCGGTGGTCGGTCTGCGCGAAGGATCGTTGCTGCACGTGCGCAATGGTCAGATACAACTGCACGGGAAGGACATGTCGGTATTCAGAGCTGGAGCGGAAAAGGAGGTACTTGCTGATGGCAGTTCGTTCCGCCATGATCTTCGACCGCTGACCACCCAGCACTGACAGGCCGCCCTTCACAACTCCCACGCACCCGCCTGACGCAGGCCTGAAGCGCGGACGAACTTTGGCTTGCCCTGCGATATCGCTTGCGGGGTATCGAAATGCCTGCTACGCCAACAGAAGAACCCGGAGCCATCGTGGCCTTCCTGCGTGTGATCGGCATGGACCTCTTGATCTTGCTGAAGATCGTGGGCGTGATCGCTGCGGCCTGGCTCGTGGAGCGCATCATGTACCTCATTCTCCGGCGAGGGTATGCACGGCGTAAGGCGAAAGGGAGGGACGAGTTCACCCAATATCGCTTCCTGCGCAACGCCGTGCGCACCGTGGTGGTCGTGGCCGCCTTCTTCGGGGTCATCTACACCATCCCATCACTGCGGTCCTTCGCTTTCACTCTTTTTGCAGGTGCCGGTCTGTTGGTGGCCATCCTCGGCTTCGCCGCGCAGAAGGCCTTTGGTGATATCATCAGCGGCATCTTCATCGTCTCCTTCAAGCCCTTCCGCGTAGGCGATGTGATCCAGGTGGGACAGCAAGGGCTCTTCGGTACGGTGGAGGACATCAACCTGCGGCATACCACCATCCTCACTTTCGAAAATAGGCGTGTGGTCATCCCGAACGCGATCATCGGCGAAGAGCGCATCGTCAACAGCAGCATCAAGGAAGAAGCGACCTGCCAGTTCGTGGAGATACCCGTCGCGGTCGGGGTCGACATCGACAAGGCGAAGCGGATCATCCAGCAGGAAAGCAAAGCGCACCCCTCGCAATTCGATAAGCGCACGCCGGAGGAACGCGCTGCTGGTGAGCCCGAAGTAGCCGTGCGCGTGGTCGAGATCAAGGATGGGGTGGTCATGCTCCGCGCCTACGTTTGGGCCTCCGACCCGGTGACCGCACGGCTCATGCGCTATGACCTGAACGAGGCTATCCTGAAGCGTTTCGCCAAAGAGCACATCGCCGTCTCCATTCCCGTCCGGCATTTCGTTCAACAGAATCCCTTCGTGACCAACGAAACCGAAACAACTGAGCCGGTCGCATGAGCGACATATCCGACCCGCACGTAGAACCAAGCCTGGCATCCATGAAGAAAGTCCGCAATCGTTCAGAAAAAGCCGGCCTGCCACCAGGCTCCTTCGTGGGCGTGGATGACAGCTCCGGCTCGAACACCTCCATCCGGCTGTTCGAGTACAACGCGGAAAAGGTGGTGGAAAAGCAACTCACGAGCATCGCCGGCTACCACGAGAACGAAAGCGGTTGCGAGAATGCTTGGATCGACATCGATGGGTTGAACAATGATCAGCTGATGCTCACCATCGGCGAAAGGTTCAACCTCCACCCACTTTTGATGGAAGATGTCCTCAACACCGACCATCGTCCCAAGGTGGAAGAGTATCAAGACACGCTCTTCGTGGTGGCCAAGATGCTCGGCCTGGACGATGAGACCGGTGGCATCCACAGCGAGCAGATCTGCTTCGTGCTGCGCAAAGGCTTGGTGATCTCCTTCCAAGAAAGACCAGGCGATGTGCTCGAACCCATCCGTGAACGGCTCCGGAACGATACGGGCCGGGTACGCCGTGCAAGCGCCGACTACTTGCTCTACGCCCTGCTCGATGTCATCGTCGACAACTACTTCCTGATCGTGGAAGACCTCGGTGAACGCATCGAAGCGCTGGAACGGAAGGTGATGCTGAAGCCTGGGAACGAGGACCTGCTCACCATTCAGGAGCTGCGCAGCCTGCTGATCGGCGTGAACCGCTATGTGACACCGACACGCGAACTCGCTGGCCGCTTGAACACCCTGCAAAGTCCGCTGATCGATAAGGCCACGCGACGGTACATCAACGACCTTCAGGACCATACGGTGTACATCGCCGAAACGATCAATACGGACCGGGAGATCCTGACGAGCTTGGAGAACACCTACCACGCCGGGCAAAACGCCCGCATGACGCAGGTGATGAAACTGCTCACGGTGATCAGCACCATCTTCATCCCGCTCACCTTCATCGTGGGCATCTTTGGCATGAACTTCAAGTACATGCCGGAACTGGAATGGCACTATGGCTATCCGCTCGTGATGGGGACCATGGCTATCATCGCCATCATCATGCTCCTTTGGTTCCGCCGGAAGCGCTGGCTGTGATCCTCGGATGGCCGGCAGCTCGGACGGCCAGCCCAGTTTCGCGGTTTTCGCTTACAGTGGGCGTCCTGACCAGCATCCTGACAAAAATTATTGGTGGTGGAAGAACCATATCGATGTAGCACACGATACGGATAGGCTGAACGGTGCAAGTTCGCATCCATCCGTTCAACCCGGCCCGAGCAGACCGCTCCGTTGACCCTTCGATGAGCGCTCGGAGCCGTCTCCTTCGGGGGACGGCTCCTTTGCGTTCTGCAGCCATCGACCGGTCAGCGGAGAACAGAAGCGAAAGGAATTTATCCCGGAAGGCTCCGTGCTTTTTCCCGGGGACCTACTTTTGCACGACCATGAACGCCCGGAAACGCACCATCGGCATCTGCGACCTCACCTGGTCGGCGTTGCTTGTGGTTCGCCGTTGCGGCGTTCGTCCCCCTTTCCGCTGATGGACGCGCGAAGCCTACCCGTGAACCGGCTGAACATAGCCTCCCACGCGTCAGGGCTTCCGCTCCTTATCCATGAACCGCTCGGCAAGTCGCCGATGGCCGATGCCTTGCGCTCGCAACCTTCGAAGGACACCCGACCGCTCACCGCCAACGCCAAGCTGCTGACCAAGCAATGAAGACCCGCTACGTCGACCTCATCGAACAGACCTTCGACTTCCCCAAGGACGAATTCAAGATCGACGACGATCAACTCCTCTGGAACGACCTGCCCCTGGTGGAACTGCTAGAGAAGCACGGTACGCCCCTGCGGATCAGCTACCTACCCAAGATCGGCGAGAAGATCGATCTGGCCCGCAACAGCTTCGCCAAGGCGATGAAGGAGCATGAGTACAACGGAACCTACGAGTACTTCTACTGCACCAAGAGCAACCACTTCCACTATGTGATCGACAAGGTGCTGGACAAGGGCGTGAACCTCGAGACCAGCAGTGCGTACGATCTGGAGATGATCGAGCTGCTCATCGAGCGGGGGCGTATCACCAAGAACAGCACCATCCTGTGCAATGGATTCAAGGATGAGCGCTACATCAAAGGCATCGGCCGGCTCGCCAACCGCGGCTTCAACGTGGTGCCCATCATCGACAACATGGCCGAGATCTACCACCTCGATGAAGTGATCGAAGGCCACTGCGACATCGGTATCCGCATCGCGGCCGAAGAGGCGCCGAAGTTCGAATTCTACACGAGCCGCTTGGGGATCGGTTACAAGGACATCATCCCCTTCTACATGCGCAACATCAGCAAGCAGAAGAAATTCCGCCTAAAGCTGATGCACTTCTTCATCAATACCGGTATCACCGACACGGCCTACTACTGGAACGAACTGGGCAAGTGCGTGAACGTGTACTGCGACCTGTGGAAGCTATGCCGCACGCTGGACACCCTGGACATCGGTGGCGGCCTACCCATCAAGAACAGCCTCAACTTCAGCTTCGACACCGACTATATGATCGGCGAGATCGTGGGGCGGATCAAGGACATCTGCGAAGAGAACAAGGTGCACGAGCCGAACATCTTCTCGGAGTTCGGCAGCTTCACCGTGAGCGACAGCGGTGCCACCTTCTTCAGCATCGTGTACCAGAAGAAGCAGAACGAGAAGGAACGGTGGAACATGATCGACGGCAGCTTCATGACCACTTTACCGGACACCTGGGCCATCAGCAAGCGTTTCATCATGCTCCCCGTGAACAACTGGAACGACGAATATGAGCGCGTCTTCCTGGGCGGTATGACCTGTGATAGCGACGACTACTACAACAGCGAGCAGCACATCAACGCCATCTACCTGCCCAAATACCGCGAGGAACGCAAGCAGTACATCGGCTACTTCAACACCGGCGCATACCAGGATACCTTGGGCGGCTTCGGCGGCATTCAACATTGCCTGATCCCAAAGCCCAAGCACGTCCTCATCGATCGGCTGTCCGATGGAACATTGACGGACAAGGTCTTCGCCGAGCAACAAAGTGCCGAACGGATGCTGCAACTGTTGGGGTATCTGCCGATGGAGGAGCCTGTGCGGAAATAAGAGCAGGGGCAGGCGCGGAGGCAAGTCCGGACTTTTTGCTCCTGCCCCTGCCCCTGCCCCTTGCAATTCTCCCTCGCTCTATCTTTCGCCCCCATTCCCTCCTGCCCTCCTGAAATGAGCAACCGACCGATCAGCAGCTTCATCGAGAAGCATTACCTGCACTTCAACGCCGCCGCGCTGGTGGACGCCGCGAAGGGCTACAAGGAACACCTCGGCAAAGGCCGCAAGATGATGGTGACCCTGGCCGGTGCCATGAGCACGGCTGAGCTGGGCAAGATCCTCGCCGAGATGATCCGCCAAGGCAAGGTGGACATCATCAGCTGCACCGGTGCCAACCTGGAAGAGGACGTGATGAACCTGGTGGCACACGACCATTACGAGCGCGTGCCCAACTACCGCGACCTCACACCCCAACAGGAGCGCGACCTGTTGGACCGCGGCATGAACCGCGTGACGGATACCTGCATCCCCGAGCACGAAGCCTTCCGTCGCTTGGAGAAGCACGTGGTGGACCTGTGGACCGCCGATGACAAAAGAGGCAACCGCCGTTTCCCGCACGAGTACTTCTACGAGATGATCCGGAGCGGTGTGCTGAAGCAGTACTACCAGATCGATCCGAAGGACAGCTGGATGGTGGCCGCCGCCGAACGCAACCTGCCGATCATCTGTCCCGGATGGGAGGATAGCACCCTGGGCAACATCTTCGCGGGACATTGCCTGGTGGGCGATTGCAAGCCGGGCATGATGAAGAGCGGCATCGAGTACATGATGTTCCTGGCCGATTGGTACACCAACAACTGCGGCGACGCGGGCATCGGCTTCTTCCAGATCGGTGGGGGTATCGCCGGTGACTTCCCCATCTGCGTGGTACCCATGCTGCACCAGGATCTCCAGCGCGACAGCATCCCCTTCTGGAGCTACTTCTGCCAGATCAGCGACAGCACCACAAGCTATGGTAGCTATAGCGGCGCCGTGCCCAATGAAAAGATCACTTGGGGAAAACTCGACATCGACACCCCGAAGTACATCATCGAAAGTGATGCTACTATTGTGGCGCCCCTCATCTTCGCGTACGTACTCGACATGTGACCGCAACGCCCCGAAGCAATGCAACGCCTCATCCGCTCGTTCAACACCCTTACCGACCAACTGAAGGAGACCCTTCAGGAACAGTATCCCGATGGCATCGATTCCACGCACATCAAGACCATCCCCACGGCCAAGGGGGACATGTTGCGCGTGATCGAGCTCCGCACACCGGATGCCCTCTACCTGATCAAGATCAATCCCGAAAGCCGGGAGGAGATCGAACAGTTCTTGGATCAGGAGGATGGCGCCGCCACACCGGGCGATGATATCGAAGAGGGTGGCGATATCGAAGGTGCGGAAACCGCCGACGACGATGCCGAAGAGGATGACGCCGACGACGCGGACGACGATGGCGGCGATGACGAGGACGCGGACGACGATGCCGGCGATGCTGACGGTGACGACGACGAGGATTGATCCACCTGACGAAGAATGCGCGAACGCCTCCGGAACTCCGGGGGCGTTCTTACTTTAGACCGGCTCCAACACACCACCCACCATGCGCCTTGGCTCCGCCCGTGCTGAGCTGATGCGCGGAAAACACTTCACCGCCGGAGCTTCGGCGGCTAATACGCCCTCGCATGAACGGCACCTTCCACCTCGCCTTCGCCACCACGGACCTCAAGCGCATCAAGGCCTTCTACGGCAAATTCCTGGGCTGCCCGGAGGGCCGCAGCGCCGAAGGGTGGGTGGACTTCGACTTCTTCGGCCACCAGCTCACCATCCAGGAAGTACCGGTCACCTACAAGACCGCACGCATCTACAACCCCCAGAGCAACGTACCCAGCGACCACTGGGGTATCGTGCTGAGCATGGATGACTGGACCAAGTTGCGAGACAAGCTGGTGAAGGTGGGCTACACCTTCTTCATCGAGCCACGCTCGGTGATGAAAGGCCAGGTAGGCGAACAGGTGAGCATGTTCATCGAGGACCCCGATGGGCACGCGATCGAGTTCAAGGCTTTTGAGAAGAAGGACGACCTTTTCAGGACGGCATGAAGGCGAGAGGCGCCATCGTGCTGCTGCTCTTCGGCTTCGCGCTATCCATCATGGGGTCTCTGTTCAAGATCCAGCATTGGCCACATGCCAGTGAATTGCTCATCGCCTCCTCGCTGATCCAAGCCTTCGCGGTCATCGTCATTGCATTGAAGGTATCGCGTTATCCAGGCTTCAAGGACTTCCTCGACCGTTGAGCGTTACCTCGGGGGGCACAAGGCATTCAACCTCCAAAACCCCGAATACCATGAAGACCCGCACCGCCGTTGCCCTGCTGTTCGTAAGCCTTGCCTTGCTCGCATCGGGCAGCTTGTTCAAAGTGCTTCACTGGCCGTCGGCCAACATCCAACTGTTGTTGGGCACCTTGCTGCAAGTGACCGCCTTGGTCACCTTGGCCACCATGGCGGCACGGCGGCAAAGTGTGAAGGAATTGCTGGAGAGCTAGTCGGACCGGATGGCCTCAGTAAGCGCGGTGTGCGATCAACTGACCTGTTGATCCGTATTGCTCCCCGTTCTGGAGCCGTCCGGAAGCATAGGTGAGGCGACCCATCGGCGTATCCTCGGCGTGGCGGAACTCCCACGTGCCTTGGCGTTCGCCCTTGTGGAAACCCGCACTCGCGAGCAGCACACCCGTATCGCTGTACTGCTTCCACACGCCATCGCGCCGTCCCTGTAGGAAACCGCCCACCTCCTTCACCTGCCCGTTCTCGTGGAAGGTGATGAAATGGATGCGTTCCCCTTCGCTGTAGCGCGTGGCCTTCAAGGTGCCATCGGGCCAATGCTCCTGGCCCAGCAGGGTTTGACCGTGCGTGGCGCTGAGCAGGAGCGCGGTGGCGAAGGTGAGCAGGAGGCGCATGATGTGCTGATCTGGTCTAGGAACACCCAAATGTAGCACATAGTTCACCAGTGGTTAACACAGACTTAACACAAGATCCCTCCACCAAGGCCCGTTGAAAAGGCCCGCTGCACCGCTTAGAACGACAGCCTACCCTGCTGCTCCATGGCCAGGCGCAGCTGACCAACCTCTTTGCGGAGGTCCATCACACTGCGGGCCAGCTCGTCGCGGCTCAGGTTGGGCTCGGGCAGTTCGGCACTGATGAAGTGGACGAACTTCCAGATCTCCAGCACGTTGGCCACCTGCACTTCGTACGGTGAATAGATCGGGTTGGTGCTGCAGAGCAACAGGGTGCCCTTCTCCTTCACCTGGTTGTACACCACTTTGAAGACGATGCCATCGTCCTTGGTGACCACGATGTACGGTTGGCCGTCGCGGATGGTCTGCCAGTTCTGCACGTACTCGCCGGTGACCCAAGAGCCATCGTTCACCGGAGGCATGCTGTCGCCGCTGATCTGGAAGGTGCGGTACTTGCGGTCGCGCGCCAAGAAGGGCATCTGGAAGGTGGGCAGGATGCTGATGTACTCCGGATCGGCGTAGCCCAGCGCATAGCCGGCCTTGGCCTTCTCGGGCACCAGCTCCACGTTCTCCCGATCGTCGCGGTCCACCGTGGTGGCCAGCACGCGCAACCGACGACCGCTGAGGTCGATGTCGCCACCGCGTTCCAGCAGGCCCATCTGACTTTCGCTGAGGGCGGTGAGGTCGTCGCGCAGGAGCTTATCGATGCTCACCTTGAAGTATTCGCTCATGCGCACGAGAAGCTCGAACGAGGGTTCGGCGGTGCCGTTCTCGTAGCCGCTGTAGCTGGAGCGTTTCACCTCGAGGGCGATGGCGGTCTCTTCCTGCGAGCGGCCACGGCGGGTTCGCAGGAGCTTGATGTTGGAGCCGAAGACGGGGTTTGCCATGTGAAGAGTGTCTTATGTCGGTTGCAGGGCTGTCTTATGCTGTGGGGCGGTGTTCATGCTTGGTGGGGTTCAGCACCAGCCGGGTCCAGCGGGATCGAAGGGCAGCTGAGCAGTTCTTTGAGCTCTTGCAGCATGCCCTGGATATCGTGGCTTTCTCCACCGGCGCGTTCCTCCAGTTGATCCAGGCGGATCAGGATATCCTGGTTGGCGACCACCACATCGCGCATGCGTAGGAAGAGGCGGATGATGCGCAGGTTGAAGGCCATGGCACGCTGGGTGCGTAGGAGCAGACCCAGGGTAAGTATACCCACCTCCGTGAAGGCCTGCACCGGAGCCCCTGCAACTGTGACCATGGTCTCCGAACGCGTTGGTAGAGCGGCCTGTTCTTCGGGTGTAAGAAGGAGGACGCTGCCTTCCTCGAAATAGGCCGCACCGGCCCGCACCACGGCCTTGATCCGCTTCAATGGCACACCGTGGAGCCCGGCCAGATCACGATCCAACAGCACGTGCTGCCCACGGACCACGATGACCTTGCGCGCCAACTGCCGATCCAACAGTTCGGTGATGCCGTAGCGGCCCACTGGCTCGTGCACCACGAAACGCTGCATAGGCAGTAGGTCGGTGTAGGCGGGCTTGTTGAAGGCGCTATCGGTTGCCAGGGTTCCCATCATTCCGTTGATCAGTTATCCGACGGACAAATCTAATGACTATTTTACTGACCGCAACATGACGGTTATTTTGTCAACACGGAACTGTTGGTGGGACGGGATCCTCCGCCAGGGATGGGAGGGGCAGCTCCCGCACGGCCGGGCCTTGTGGAGGCGTGCAACGAGGAGGCCCCGAGGAACGAGGGGACCCCGCAGTGCCGCCACCGCTGGACCGGCCGTACGGGACTATAGCGGACAGCCCGTTCCCGCCGCTTTGGGCGGGAGGCGGCCAACTACAGCCTCACCCCCGGCCCCTCTCCCAAGGAGAGGGGGGAAATGCCAGCGTTGATCGAAGCACCCGTAGCGTCTTCCGCTGCACAGCGGAACCACCGAGTCGACTTGACCCAACGCCAGTCTGTAAAGGAGAATGAAAAATGTAGAATGATGAATGTAGAATGGAAAACGGGCAACGCACCATCCTAAAACTGGATCTGTAAGGGCGCATCATGATGCGCCCCAACTCCATGGAACGAACGATCCTCCACCTGGACCTCAACACCTTCTTCGTGAGCGTGGAACGGCTGGAGAACCCCAAGCTGGTGGGCAGGCCCGTGCTGATCGGCGCCGACAGCGACCGCGGCGTGGTGGCGAGTTGCAGCTACGAGGCACGTGCCTTCGGGGTGCGCAGCGCGATGCCGATGAAGATGGCCAAACAGCTGTGCCCGGAGGCGATCATCCTTCGCGGCGATAGTGGCGCGTACCTGAAGAAGAGCGATGAGGTGACGGAGATCATCCGTGAACAGGTGCCGCTGTTCGAGAAGAGCAGCGTGGACGAGTTCTACGTGGACCTGAGCGGCACCGACAAGTTCCAGGGCAGTCGCAAGCTGGCGGTGGAACTGCGCAAGCGCATCGGCACCGAGAGCGGGCTGCCCAGCAGTTTCGGGCTCAGCATCAACAAGACGGTGAGCAAGGTGGCCACCGGCGAGGCCAAGAACGGCGTGGGCGAATGGTACGTGGAGCGCGGCACGGAGAAACCCTTCCTGGCGCCGATGCCCATCGAGCGGATCCCCGGCGTGGGCGAGAAGACGGCGCACCTGCTGCGCAGCATGGGCGTGGCGAAGATCCACACGCTGCAAGAGCTGCGCGTGGATCTGATGCAGCGGCTGCTGGGCGAGCATGGCCCCGTGCTGTGGCGCAAGGCGAACGGCATCGATGACAGTCCGGTGATCGCCTGGCACGAGCGCAAGAGCATCAGCACGGAGCGCACGTTCGAACGCGATACGATCGATGTGGTGAAACTGAAGGGCATGCTCACCGCCATGGCCGAGAGCCTCGCCTTCCAACTGCGCAAGGGCCAGAAGCTCACCAGCTGCATCGCGGTGAAGATCCGTTACGCCGACTTCAACACGCACACCAAACAGATCCGCATTGGCTACACGGCCTGCGACCACATCATCCTACCCGCGGTACACGACCTCTTCCGCGCGCTGTACGACCGGCGCCAGCGGATCCGCTTGATCGGTGTGCGCTTCAGTCACCTGGTGGGCGGCGGGCACCAGATGGACGCCTTCACCGATACGCAGGAGGCCATGGACCTGTACCAGGCGATGGATAGGATCCGCAAGCGCTTCGGCGACCGCACCGTGATGCGCGCGGCCGGTATGGAGGCGAAGAGCATCGGACGGATGGACAACCCCTTCGATGGGCAGGCGCCGGTGTTGTTGGCGAACCGCAGAACGTGAATGCGGATCAGAAGATCAGATAATGAGATGATCAGAAAATGGAAATACCGGGGATGGCATGGGCGGGTGATGATCTGATCTTCTGATCGACACATTTTGTGATCGGGTTTGGGCGTGCCCCCGCTCAAAAGCAGCGGGGTCGGGCCATCCGCTGTACTCCGCAGTCGCTGCGCGCCTTTGCGGGGTGCCGCTGCTGTCCCTCACGCAGGTTCCCGGCCCGAGGGATGACCATACCCCTGCTACGAGCGCAACGAAGGAAGACTCGAACTTCGAGTTGTTGTACTGAGCACCGACATGATCATTCCCGCACGCTCACACCAGATCCAACACCACCTCTCCCACCGCTGCATCGATCCGCGCGCGCTCTTCAGCGGTGATCCTCACCTGCACGGCCTGGGCATTCTCTACCGCCTGCTTGGCATCGCGCGCGCCCACCAGAAGCACTGTGATGCCCGGCCGGTCAATGGTCCAGCGCAATACCAGCTGGCCCAACGTACATCCCTTATCGGCCGCGATGGGGCGCAGCACTTCCAACATAGTATTGACACGCTCGATGTTGTACGGGCGGTAGTGCTTATGGTTGCTCCGGTGATCGCCGGGTGCGAACACATGCCCCGGCTTGATCTTGCCGGTGAGCAACCCACGTTCCAACGGGCTGTACGCGATGATGCCCAGGCCGTGCTCGATAGCGTAGGGTATCGTCGTGTCGTCGATGCCGCGTTTCACCATGCTGTAGGGGACCTGATCGCTCACCACCGTGGTGTGCTTGCGTGCTTCGGTGAGTTGCTCCACATTGTAGTTGCTCACACCCACATGGCGCACTTTGCCCTGCTGTACCAGCAGCTCAAGCGCTTCCATGGTCTCGCTGATGGGCGTGGTGGCGTCGGGTGAGTGGTGCTGCAAGAGA
>Ga0209097_10001019_pt1 | contig 24958 bp, 22 predicted proteins | sample AD_UKC052_MetaG_FD_184419 | JGI IMG/M metagenome (GOLD analysis project Ga0209097, IMG submission 184419) | Active sludge microbial communities of municipal wastewater-treating anaerobic digesters from USA - AD_UKC052_MetaG (SPAdes) (version 2) | ecosystem: Engineered > Bioreactor > Anaerobic >... | reverse complement strand
GACACGACCGCCTTAGTGCTCTGGTTACAGCGCGTTACGAGGACCTCGCCAAGGTTTCCCGGAAAGGCACGGGCAGACCGCCTGCTCTGCCCATTGATTTCTACCTATCATGGAAGTCCCCGTTTTTCTCGGGAACATCGCCGATTTGCCGGCGTTGTTGGCTGAGTAGTCGGACGCCGAACGCCGGAGGTCCACGGCCAGGATGCCCGTGCCAGTGCGCCTTCACGAAAAACGGGGACTATCCCAAGCCTGCGAGTCTTCGAGCAGGACGGGACTGTCCCCGCTTTTCGAGGCACCCGCAGTTCAGATCCAATTCACTCGGGCAGGATCGCGGTCGATCCATTTCTTGTACTCGAACTTGGGATAGCCGAGGACCATGCCGCCGAAGATGACCTGGCCGGGGGGCACATCGAGGAGGCTCGCAATGCGGCGATCGCGCGTGCAGGCGGCTACGACGAAACCGGTCCAGAAGCTGCCGAGGCCGAGGGCCTGGGCCATGAGCGTGGCGTTCTGGATGGCGAGGTTGGCGTTGGCCGCAGGGAAATGCCCGCCCGGCGCGGCGTGGAAGAGGATCAAGCACGGCGCGCCGTGGAGGATCAGTTCCATGCCGCCACGGATCGCCGCGAGGAAGGCCTCGAGTTCGGGAAGCATCTGGAGCGCGCCTTTGATCTGCTTCGGCGCGATGAGGCTCAGCAACCTCCGCGAGACGGGATTACGCAACTGGCGCGCGAGCTTGTCGAAGTAGTCCGCCGTCAGATCGGCCACCTGCTTGAGTTGCACGGGATCCTGAACTACCGTGTACCGCGTGCTCTGCGAGTTGTGGGCCGTCGGAGCGAGTCGCGCGGCTTCGATGACCTGCTCGACGAGTTCGCGTTCGACGGGCCGCTCGTGGAACACGCGGATCGAGCGTCGGGCGCGCATCAGTTCGAGGAGTTGCTCGGACGTAGGCAGCAGGTCTTCGGCGACGGCGTGCACCGTGCTTTCCGGAAACGCCGTGTGATGCAGCGCATCGACCGGACAGATCGCCACGCAGTGGCCACAGGCGATACAGAAGGCTTCGCGCACGGCCTCGGGTGGCTGTTTCGGAAACGACTGCTCGAGCACGACGGCCGGGCACTCCGCCACACAGCGGCCGCAACGCGTGCATGTGGTCGCATCAATCGTTATCTTGCTCACACTGGGACTCCTCTGGATTCGGTTCACTCACGGTGTGCAACCACCAGCGGGCCTTCCGCTGACGGGTCGAGCGCGGCTGCCGCTCGAAGTATAGGGCCATCTCCTCGCCGGACGCGGTCTCGATGCGGAACCAGTGTTTGCGCACGTACTGCTCGGCGCTGCCGTGATGGCACGGACCGGTCTCGCGCCATTGGTCGAGGATGCGCGCGACGGCGAACTCGCGGCCGCGCCACGTGAAGCGCTGCGGCAGGCCCGGCTCGCCACGCGCCATCGCCCCGGGCGTCAACGTCCCCGCCACAGGCGCAATGGCCTCGCTGATAAATCGTTTGCGCATGTCGGATCCTGCCTACGGACTAGATTTGGCCCTCGGCACGTATCGGATGGGCGCGTGAGGCGCCTCGTGTCAGTCTACGGCGTTCGGCCGGCGCGCGAATGCGACAAGAGCCACTCGTAGACTTCCGGATTGGCGTAGGTCGCGCTCCAGGAATTGTGGCCGGTGCCCGGATAGATGGTGAATTTCACGTCGCCGCCGCTTGCCTTCAGCGCATCCACCATCTGCTGCGAGGCCATCACCGGCACGACATCATCGTCGGCCCCGTGAAACACCCATGCCGGCACGTGCCCGAGACGGCGCGCTACGTACGGCTCGCCTCGGCCGCAGATGGGCATGATGGCGGCAAACCGATCCGGATACTCGCCGGCCAAGTACCACGTACCGCAACCGCCCATGCTCAGGCCCGTCACGTAGACGCGATCCGCATCGACGCGGAAGCGAAGCGCCACGTCCTTGAGCAGGGCGTCCAGCGCCAGGATCTGAGCCGTATCCGACCACCAGGCGTCGGCCGGGCACTGCGGCGACACGAGGATGAAGGGGAAATCCTTACCTTCATCCACGAGCTTGGGCGGCCCCCACTTCTTGACGAGGTCGAGGTCGTCGCCACGCTCGCCGGCGCCATGGAGGAATAGAACGAGGGGCCAGGCGTCGGCGGTTTCGTTGTAGTCCTTCGGAAGGTAGAGCCAGTATTTGCAGCCGACCTTGAACTGGACTTCCGTCTCGATGGCTTGCGAATGCTGTCCTGTGAGTAGCCGATCCGTACCTCTCACAGAGGCGCAACCGGCCAACAGCGACAGCAGACACAAAGCAGACATCAAGAAGAAACACGATAGCTTCATCGTTGCTCCTCCGCGCGGTTCAGCAAGCGCCACGACGCGAGCCTACCACAACCCGCCCGTCGAATCAGACCTCGATTCCCGCATAGTCGCCCGGCGCAAGGCCGCACGAGGCCGGAAGCACAAGGAACCGATGCTCGTGCGGTTTGTCGCCACGACAGTTGCACGGCTCGCTCGCCACCGTCAGCCGACGCCGTGCACCATTCACCGACGCCGAGAAGGCTCCGCCGGCCTCGGGCACCGCGGCCCACTCCGTTTTCGGCCAGCAGACGCAGAGACCAAAGGTTTCATGGTTGAGAACTCTCCGCTTCACGACTTTCTTTGGCTTGCCCATGAGGCACCGTTCCTCTCTTGGCACCTGCGCTTGGCTGCCGGGCCTTATGATCGGACGGATCCGACCGATCGGTCCGATTGGTCCGATCAACGAAGCGCGCATTGTTCACCACTAATCGCATAGAATGAGCGCAAGGAGGCCAATATGTCCAGCATCATCACTCGAAGGGAATTCGTCCGGGCTGGTGCCGCGCTCGGTATGACGGCGGCGCTCGGCAAGATTCACGCGGAAGGAGCAGCTACCATGGAGACCGTCCGGTTGGGATTTGTCGGTGTCGGCAGTCGCGGCACGAATCTGCTGAGAACGGCTCTCGAGATTCCCGGTGTTGAGGTGCGGGCCGTGGACGATATCGTCGAGGCCCGCGCGGCACAGGCACAGGACATCGTTGCGGCAGCCAGCGGCCAACGGCCCGAGGCCTATACGCGCGGCGAAACGGACTTCGAGCGCCTGGTTGCGCGCGACGACCTGGATGCGGTGGTCTGCGCGACATCGTGGCCGTGGCACGCGCCGGTCAGCGTCGCCGCCATGCGCGCCGGCAAGTACGCGGCCACGGAAGTGCCGGCCGCGTTGACGCTCGACGAATGCTGGAATCTGGTGAGAACCCACGAGGAAACGCGTGTCCCTTGTATGATGCTCGAGAACGTTTGCTACTTCGAGAACGTGTTGGCGCTACTGAGGATGGTGCGCGAAGGCGTCTTCGGCGAGATGATCCACGCCGAGGGCGGCTACCAGCACGACTGCCGATTCCTCATGTTCACCGAGGATGGTCAACTCACATGGCGCGGCGATCACAGCGCGCGCCTCAATGGAAACCTGTATCCGACGCATCCTATCGGGCCGATTGCGCAGTGGTTCAACATCAATCGCGGCGACCGGTTCACGCGGATCGTGAGCATGAGTACCGCGTCGCACGGATTGCGCAACACGGCGGAGGCCCAGTTCGGTCCCGAGCACGCACTGTCCACGCGCGAGTATGCCCTCGGCGACGTGAACACGTGCCTCATCCGGACGGCCAACGGCAGAACCGTAACCCTCTATTTCGACATGTGCACGCCACGCCCGTACGACTTGATCCTGAGGCTCCAGGGGACCAAAGGCATCCACATGGGATGGCAGAGCGATCAGATCTACCTCGAAGGCGTGTCTCCACAAGCGCATACCTACGAGCCTTTCGCGCCGTACATGCAGCGCTATGCCCATCCGCTGTGGACCGCCCTCCAAGAGGAGGCCGCCAAGAACGGCGGCCATGGCGGATCGGATTACATCACCGTGTACGACTTCATCAAGGCCGTGCGCACGAAAACCACACCGCCACAAGACGTCTACGATGCCGCTACGTGGAGCGCCGTCCTACCGCTATCGATTCAGTCTGTGGCCCAGGAGAGCGCGACGATCGACTTCCCGGACTTCACGTCCGGCCAATGGGAGACCCGACCGCCGCTGCCGATCTACGGCGCATAGATCTACCGGGCCACGAATGCTTCCTCCCGAAGGCTCACGGCCACAGGCGGCGCGGGTTGGCCGCCTTGATGGTAGGTGTAGCGCGTGAAGATCCACAGTTCGCCCGGAGAGCGCTCCAGGATGTAGGGATACGCCAACTGTGCGCCGGCTTCCCGCGCGATGACCACGGGCGTGCTCCATGTGTCGCCGTCGTCTTCGGAAAAGGCGATGGATAGCTCCTCGCGATGCCACGAGGCCGGAAACTCGAAGGCCGGCCCGGCCGAGTTACCCTTGGGAAACGACCGGCCCTCGGGATTCAGCCGATTCCACGCCAGAACAAGCCGGCCGCTCTTGAGCCGCGTCAGCCAGCCGGGCGCGCTGCTGGCATCAATACCGCTTGGTTGAATCGTGCGCCAGTAGCGCCCGTCGTCATCCGAGTAGGCCTTCCAAAACTGATCCAGCCCGGTGCGGATGAGCATCAGCAGTCGGCCGCTCTTTAGCTCGACGACCATGGGCTCGACGGCGCCGTCGTGATGCCCGTGACCGCCGAGATCGATGAGGTTGCTCTGCCGCCAGGTCAGACCGTCATCATCCGAGATGAACGAGCAGCAGACCCAACGCTTCAGTTCGGGAACCAGGTGCTCGCACGTGGCCACCAGTCGCCCGTCGCTCGTCTGAATGAATCCCATGAAATCGGCGTTGTAGCCGCCCAGAAGCCGCTGCTTATCGGACCACGTTTTCCCGCCGTCGACGCTGCGGATCGCCCAAAGCTCGAGCGTGCAATCGGCATTCGGCGCCCCGCGATCGTTATCCCAACTCCACTTGTAGGCGCCGAAATCCAGGAACAAGAGGACCAACACGCCGGTCTTCGTCCGGAGAAACTGGCCTACATGGCCCACATAGTTCAGGTCCACGCCCGAAGCGATAGGCTCACCGCCTTCCGACCACGTCTTGCCGCCATCCGTGCTTGTCCGCAACACGTCCTTGTCGATGGTCATCAGCGCGCCGTCGTCCAGTTGGACGAAGGTGCCGTTCTTGGTCACTTCAAGCGGCGTGCACGCTGGATGAATCCAGCGCTCCGGAATGGCCGACTCCGCCGCGGCAGAACCCACAAGCGTCAGCATGGCCAGTCCGGTTGAGATGATTTCCCGACGCATAGTATCTCCCTCCCGCTCTGCGATTCAGTTGATCGGTTCCGGTGATGCGAACGCCTCATCCATCGTGAACGGCAAGCGCCACACGTGCTCGCCGGACTTGTCGCAGAAGTAGAGCCGACTTTCCGACGGCCGGCGGCCGTGGCCGTCGGCCCAGAACGCGTAGAAGTCGGGATGCGCGTTCACCGGACGCCGAACGTAGGTATGGTTGTATTCGCTGTTGTGCGTCAACGGCCTCACCATCTGCCACGTTTGGCCCTGGTCCTCACTCGTCCACATGGCCACCTCGCCGCCCGGATTGTAGGGCTGCGGTCCCGTTTGCGTCGGGCCGATCAGGCGCCAGAATGCGTCGCGCTCGACATAAAGCGAGCCCGTGTCGTAGTTGTTGTCCGACGTAATGGTGCCTTGGATGTCCCACGCCTCGCCCGTCCAACGCACGGTGCGCCATAGGCGGGGATCGTTGGCCGGGCCCGACTCATAACCCTTGCTGGTGAGGACGAGAATGATCGGATTCCCCTTCGAGTCGAACGCGAGGTCCTTCATGTACACGTTAAGGCCTTCGGACTCCCAATCGTGGACGATCGCCGGATTGTCGATCTCGGTGAGCGGCAGATCGAGCACCTCACCACGGACACTGCGCCACGTTTCGCCAAAGTCCAGCGACTCCATGTAGTACAGATTCGTACGCCAATTCAGGCCTTTCCCCTCCGGGTGGTAATTGAAGGTCGTGCCTACCTTATCGCCGAATCGGTTGCTGACTTGGTAATGGCCCTGCGCGATCTTCGCCAGCCGTTTCGGCTCCGACCATGTCCGGCCATCCGCACTCGTCATGCAGTAGTTGACGCGGCCGTTGTCATACCGCGTGTGGACAAACACGAACCCCTTTTCGGGGATGTAGTGAGGCTGCGGATACGAGAAGTTCGTCGTTAGCACGCGCTCGAACGCGTCGATACTGTACGGGGCAATGCTCCGGCTGATATAGGAGGGCCGGCTGGTTCCGTGCGAACTCGAGAAGATCCATACGTAGCCCTCCCTGTCCACTTGAATCACGGGATTGTCGTGGGCGTCGTCAGTCTCCTTATCGAGTAGGATCGTCGGCCGAGGCACCAGCCCGGTGGCGTGATCGTAGTACGAGACCATGTGCAGCAACTCCCGCTTTCCGGGCACCGTACCGCCATAGCAGAAGAACGTCTTGTTGACCTCGGGCCGGTACACCGCAAACGGAAGGTGCTTGGCACAGTACGTGCCCAACCCCCCGCTATACTTGTACACATACTCATCCTTGGACGGCTGGTTGAAGTACCAGATGCCCTGGTAGCCATCGGCCTTGCCCAACGTGCCACTCGACGAAACCGCCTGAGCCTCAGCAGACCCGTCCTCTGACGCGGCCACCGCAAGTCCACCATGCACCAGCATAGCCATGAGTGCGATCACAACACACGAGAGCTTCCGCCGCAGGATCATCATCAGCACCTCCATAAGGACACCCGGCTTCGCGTTGCGCCACCGCGCCAACGCATGTCGACGCGATACGAGTCTACCTGCTACGCCCGCGGCGCGCAACCGCAAAGGGCAGATTCTCCTGGATCCGCGGCCGCACGCTGATGCACTATAGCTCCCTTCCTGCATTCACCAGATGGCGATCCCGTGATCGATCGCCCGCGAATCGCTAGTTGAATCGCAAACGAAGGAGTAACGAAGTATGTGGATCAGAGTCATGGCCGGCCTGACAGCGTATTGCGCCGCCTGGGCCGCGGCCGGTGCAGGCACCTCCGAGAATGAACTCCGAATCATCGCAGGGCCCTACCTGCAGTATCCGACAGTGACCAGCATCATCGTACGATGGGAGACCAACGCCCCGGCAACGTCCGAGGCCGCGTGGGGTGCGAAGTCCAAAGAACTGCACTGGGTACGAGGCAACGATGGATCCCTTTACCATGAGGTGACGCTCGACAACCTCGAGCCGTCGGCGCATTTCCTCTATTGCGTGCGCTCGACCAACGCCACCGAGGAGACTGTCGAGAGCGAACTCTACTCGTTTCAGACGGCGGTGTCCGGCGATGCGCCCTTCGCGTTTGCCGTCCTATGCGACATGCACAGCAAGGGCGAGGTCGTACCGAAACTCGTTGAGATGGCCTGGGCGCAGCGCCCCAATTTTGCCCTTCTCGTCGGCGATCTCGTCGAGAATGGAACGAAGAAGGAGGACTGGATCGAACACTTCTTCCCATATATGCACCCGCTCAGCAGCCGCGTCGCGCTGATACCGGCCCTGGGCAATCACGAGCGCGACGCCGATCTGTACTACGACTACTTCTCCTTGCCGGCCCCCGAGTACGACTACCGGTTCCCATATGGCAATGCCGAGTTCTTCATGGTCGATTCCGAGCGCCCCCTCGGCCCTGGTAGCGAGCAGTACACCTGGCTGGATACCGCGCTCGGTTCATCGCGCGCCACCTGGAAGATCGTCTGTCTCCATTGCCCGACCTACTCGTCCGACCGAAACGACTACGGCGACACCACGGATCGGCGCTCGTATTACGGCGACAAGCGTGTCCGGCCCGCCGCCGTCCTCTACGACAAGCACAACGTCGACCTCGTGTGGAGCGGCCACATCCACTCCTACGAGCGCACCCTTCCCATCCGCAACGGCGCGCCCGTACTTAAGCACGGCACCGTGTACATGGTGACCGGCGGCGGCGGCGGAAGCCTCGAAGAGGCCGCCGCATGGCGCAGTCCCTTCATGGCCAAGGTCTTCAGCGGACACCACTACTGTTTTGTCTCTGTCCATGGCCCGACACTCCGCATCGAGTCCTATGACCTTGACGGGCGGATGTTTGACTGGGCCGAATTGCGGAAGTAAGCGAGCATCGAGTGCCTAGATCCAGCGCACCAGGCACCATGCCGGCTGCCTCACAAAGCGCAGCATCCCATCGCAACCGCACACCATGCCGGCACATTCCGTTGCATCTCCGAGATTGCCGGATTTGTCCCGCCCTTGGCCACCGTTGCCGTCTCCCTATAGAATAGCGTCAGCATAAGGGAATAGGCATTGCCCTCGCTCGGTTTCCATCGAGTGAAGAGTCAACGCCGTTCGTACGTACGAGGGAGAAGTGATGATGACACGTGATACGCGATGCCGCGCCGTAGGTACGGCCGCCCTGGCCGCAATCGTAGTCACCGCAGCGGCCGTGGCACACGCAGCCGGGCCATCCGTGTCGGTGGCCGCGCTTTCGGCGGCGGATGGCGCCCACGCCGGCGCATCCTTCCGATTCGCCATCGAAGTCACCGTTCAGGATGGGTGGCACGTCCACGCCCACAAACCGCTGGACGAATTCCTCATCCCAACCGACGTCGAGCTCGAACTGCCCGAGGGTTTCGCCGTGTCCGACGTCGTCTATCCGGAACCGGTTCGCATCACCAGCGAGTTCTCGGAAGAGCCGCTGCTCGTCTACGGCGGTACCTTTCGCATCGGCGTGCAACTCGACCTCGCCGACTCGGCGCCCGTGGGCGACCACGCGGTTTCAGGCAAGGTCTCGTTCCAGGCCTGCGACGACAAGCAGTGCGTCGCGCCCAGCAGTCAGGCCTTCAAGCTGGCCGTGGCTGTGCGCCCAGCGGATCAGGCGCTGACCGCGCAGAACGCCGGCAAGTTCAAAGGCATTTCCTTCAAGGCCACCGAGGAGCCACCAGCCCAGGAACCGAAGCCGGAGAAAACGCCCGAAACGCCGCCAGCGGAGGAACCCAAACCGGCGGAGGCGGCCGAAACACCGCCGGCGGAGGAACCCGAACCGGAGGAGACGGCAGAAGTCGTAACGCAAGACGAGGACTGGACCGCCCTGGTCGACCGGTTCGATGTCGTGGCGTCATCGGCCGGCTACCAGCGCCCCGGCCCCTTCATCGAGTTCCTCAACCGGGCCAGCGGCGACGCGCCAGCCACCGACACCGGCGCGTTTGCCGGTAAGGCCCTATGGCTCGTCGTCCTGCTCGTGTTGGTCGGCGGCCTCCTGCTCAATCTGACGCCGTGCGTGCTACCGCTGATTCCCATCAACCTCGGCATCATCGGCGCGGGCGCACAGGCCGGCTCGAAATCGCGCGGGTTCGCCCTCGGCGGCCTCTATGGCCTCGGGATTGCGCTGGTGTATGGCGCGCTAGGGCTGGTCGTTATCCTCGGCGCGGCAACCGCCTTCGGCGCGCTCAACGCGACGCCCGCGTTCAACGCCGTGATCGCCGTCCTCTTCGTTGTCCTCGCCTTGGCCATGTTCGACGTGATCCTCATCGATTTCACACGATTTCAGGCCAAAATCGGTGGCAAAGGCCGCTCGAAAGGCGCGTTCTTCCTAGCATTCTTCATGGGGTCCGTATCGGCACTGCTGGCCGGGGCGTGCGTCGCGCCGGTGGTTATCTCGACCATTCTCTACGCCCAGAACCTCTACGCCAAAGGCACGACGGCCGCGTTGCTCCTGCCATTTCTGCTCGGCGTCGGCATGGCGCTGCCGTGGCCCTTCGCGGGGGCCGGCCTGTCGTTCCTGCCGAAGCCCGGCAAATGGATGGTGCGCGTCAAGCAGGTGTTCGGCGTCTTCATCTTGGTGATGGCCGCGTACTACGGCTACCTCGCCGTGACGCTCTTCATGGGGCCGCGCGCTGGCGAAACCGATGCGCCCGCCGCCGATGCCCGGTGGACCGCCTCGCTCAGCGAAGGCCTACAGCGCGCCATCGACGAGGATCGGCCTGTTGTCATCGACTTCTGGGCCACCTGGTGCAAGAACTGCACCACTATGGACAAGACCACGTTCAAAGACGCCGACGTGAAGAAGGCCCTTGACGCCTTTGTGCCGATCAAGTATCAGGCGGAAGATCCAAGCGACGTGGCCACCCAGGCCGTCCTTGACCACTTCGAGGTAATCGGATTGCCCACCTACGTGATCCTCCGGCCCAAACCGCCGGCTGAGCCGCCGGCTATTCCGCGTCGGGCTCGGTGATGCTGTGGTCCATTTCGAGGGCGGGCTGTTTGTCGTGTGGACGGCCGACCATGCGCGCGGGTACGCCGGCAAAGGTCGAGTGGGCCGGTACATCGCTCAGCACGACGGCGTGGGCCGCGATCTTCGCGCCGTCGCCGATCCGAACGTTGCCGAGGATGCTCGCGCCTACCGAGATAAGGACGCCGTTGCCGACTTTCGGATGCCGGTCGCCGAGTTCTTTGCCGGTGCCGCCCAGCGTTACGTGGTGCAAGAGCGACACGTTGTCGCCAACGACGGCGGTCTCTCCGATGACGACGCCGGTGGCGTGGTCCATGAGGATGCCTCGGCCGAGTTTCGCGCCCGGATGGATGTCGACGCCGAACACCTCGGAGATGCGGCTTTGCATGAACAGGGCCAAGGGCTCGCGGCCATGTGTCCAGTAGTAATGCGCGACGCGATGGGCCTGGATGGCCTGGAAGCCTTTGAAGTGGAGCAGCGGCGTCGAATACTTCGTGCAGGCGGGATCGCGCGTGCGCACGGCGAGGATGTCCGCCCGGAACGCCGCGCCGATGCCCGGATCGCCGGCAAACGCCTCGTCGATAAGGTCGCGCAACGAGACTTCGGTCAGCGTGCTGCTGCCTAGCTTGCTGGCCAGTTGGAAGCTCAGCACATCCTCGAGCGTCTTGTGATTCAGCACGACCGCGTACAGAAAACTCGCCAACAGCGGCTCGCGCCGAATGTCCTCCTCGACTTCCGTCCGTATTGTGTTCCAAATGGGGTCTTTTCGTTTCGTCAAGGCCTTTATCTCCTACACCAAGAAAGAACCATCATCTTCTGCCGCAGGCAACGTCCATTTCGTCAATACTGTCAATAGGGTCCGTCACTTTCTCACAACGGCGTGCGCACTCCGCACTTCCGGCCGTATCGCTTTCTCATGGTAACACGCGGGCGACGGCTCATTAGTCCTCCGTGGAAAGCACCATCTCGGGCCCCTTGGCGCGCCAGTACTCGATCCAGCTCTTCATGATCGCGCCGGCGATGCCCGAATCCTCCCGGCCGTAGTCCTCGATGGTCTTGCCCCAGTAGAAGCTCACCCAGCCTTCCGCAATCGATCGAGAGCCGTCGATGAACGTGTCCATTTCCTCCTGGCCACACCGCAGCGGAAACATCTCTTCGATGATAAGGGGCTTGCCGACGTCGTAGACGGCCAGTGCGTCGAGCGCCTTGCCGACTTCCCCTTTCTCGGGATAGAAGTGAACACTCGCGAAGTCCAGGTTCGCCCCAACCGCGTCCGAGTAGAACAAGGGACGCGCCCCTGGAAAGGTATACGCCCACGGTATGACGCCCACCGTAATCAAGTGCCGCGTATCGTGCCGTCGGATGGCGGCCACCAGCTTGTCTACCCAGGCCTTTGCAACTTCCTCCCTCGTGCGGCCCGCGAGATCCAATGCGATCCGCTGCACGAAGTACTTGCCGCCGAACTCACCCGCCAGCCAGTCGCTCTCGGTTTGCCCGACGCCCGGCAGGATGGGCTCGTTCATGAGGTCGTAACAGAAGATTGCGGGGCTCGCGGCGCAGGTTTTCGCAACGGCCGCCCAAAAGAGGGCCTGGACGTCCCATCGGCCCGCCTCGTCCAATGCATCGTACCAGGCGGGCACCTCGTGCTTGTGGTAGCAGCCGAGGCCGGTCACGTCGAGGTAGAGGCCCGTTGTCTCGGCCAGACGCACGAGACGGGCGAGTTGGTCGAGGGCGGCCTCGCTGGGTGTGTCGGCCGTGTTCATGAAACGGGCCAATTGGAGATGTACACGAACGACGTTGACGCCCAGTGCCTTCATCTCACCGAAGTCCTCGGCCACCGTCGCCCATTCCTCGTGCCAGTACTCCTCGATGAGACGCCCGGAGCCGTCGTGATCGTAGTTGACGCCCCACGCCCGGAACTCCTTGCCCGACGACGCCCCCACGAAATGCTCGCCGGCCTCGTCCAGGCGTATCCATTCCAGCCCGGCCGCGTTCGGTTGGTTCCCGGGCGCACACGTGGCGTCAATCAGACCGGCCAAGACCACCACCAGCGCCACACGCTCGATGCCACTTGCCCACGCGGACCCTGTAACCATGGTCTCTCTCCCCTCGCCGGCCGTTTCGTGTCTCCTAGAGGATAGCACAGCCGCCTATCGGCCGATGGGATTCGCTTTCTCGGCGCGAGCCGCACGAAACACCAGTCGCCCGTGATCGTCGGAGGTGACGGAAATGCCGCCGGCCACATCGGTTCGGTAGACCGTGGCGCCCAGGTCTTCGTAGCGTTTGAGGACCGCCGGATCGCCGCCCTTGCGTACGTCGCCACCCGTTGACACGACCACAACCTCCGGTCGAACCGCATCGAGGAACTCCCGCGTGCTCGATGTACGCGATCCATGGTGCGGCGCCTTGAGGACGCGCGTGGGCGTCAACCGCGGGATCATCGAGGTCTCAGCAGCGGCCTCAATATCTCCGGTAAAAAGGCCGTCGAACCCGGGCCACGCGATGCGGATCACGAGTGAGGTGTCGTTGAGGGTGGATGTCGCCGGCCAATCGATCGGCGGATGGAGAACCTCGACACGGCACCCCTCGATCTCGAGGCGGCCGCCCGCCGCCACGCGCCTCACAGGGATTTCGCGCCGCGCACAGGATGCGATCAACCGGGCCTCGGCCGCGTTGCCGGTGTCACGCGGCCCGAGGATCAGTTCGCCCACCGAGAAGTGGTCCACAATATACGGCATGCCCCCGATGTGATCCGTGTCGGGATGGGTGAGAATGAGGCAATCAAGTTGATCGACGTGGTGCGCCCATAGAAAAGGTGCCACTACGCGCGCGCCCATGTCCACGTGCTCTGTGCTGTCGCCGGCATCGATGAGCAAGGTCCGTCCGGCGGGCGTACGGATAAAGCAGGCGTCGCCCTGCCCCACGTCGAGGAAGGCCACCTCCGGCTCGGCCGCCATGGGCCGCCACGTCCCATACGCCAGGACCGCCAGGAGGATCGCTAGCACGGCGGCCTGCCAGCGACGTCGCAACACATCAGGCTCGACCGCGCGCAATCCCGCAAACGACGCGGCCCAGAACGCCGCCATCGCCAGGGCCGTCGGGCTGACAACGAAATGGTGACTCCTCGGGGCGCGGGCCACGGCGTCGACGACGGCGTGAATCGCCCAAACGGCCGGCGCCACCGCGTGGCCGAATACGAGGCCCAGGCCGCTCCAGAGGAAGGCGCCCACCGTAGTCATGAAGCTCAACCAGAGCACCACCGTCAGCAGCGGCACCACCACAAGGTTGGCCAAGGGCGCCGCCCACGGCAGCACGTGGAAGAAGTGCGCCGCCAATGGCCACGGGAGAATCTGGACCGCCAGCGGCGTGACCAGTCCGCTCCGCAATCCCACCGGAATCGCGCGAAACACCTCGCCGAGGGGCCGAGTAAACAGAAGGATCGAGGCAACACTCGTGAACGAGAGCAGGAACCCGCGATCCAGCAGGTTGTCCGGATTCGCGAGTGTCAGAAGAATTGCCGCGACACTGAGGGCCGTGGGCGCGTCCGGCTCGCGGTCGAAAAGGTCGGCCAACACGTAGAGCGCGATCATAGCGGCAGCACGTAGACTCGACACATGCGCCCCGGCTACCAACGCAAACAGAAGCACCGCGCCCATGGTGACCGCAGCGCGAACGCTCCGACGTCGAATGAGAACGCTGAGACCCGACCACACGCTGGCGTAGATGATGGCGGTATGCACGCCTGAAACCGCCAGTACATGGGCTGTGCCTGTCTCCACAAAGCTCCGGTATTCGGCCTCCCCAATCTCGGTACGTTCACCCAGCCACACCGCAAGCACAAACGGCCAGGCGCGCTCCGGAATGACCTTCCGCAGTCGCTCGGCCTCGGCGGCTCGTAACCGCGACGCCCAGTGCCCCGGCCGCCACCAACGCCCGGATCCGAGGCGCACCACGTTCCCGGAGCCGCGTACCGTCATCGCCGAATGGACGTGGTTCCGCCGGAGGTAGTCTTCGACGTCGTCAATGCCGAAGTTGGCCCGCCCAAGCGCCGCGGTCAGTTCGCCGCGGACGCGCACCCGATCATCGGCGAAGAGCGGCGCAGCGGAGCCCGTCCAGCGAACCTGAACTCCACCGCGGAGCGGCAAGGCAACCTCATCGGCCATCACGCGGTCGACATCGACGATGAACCGGGCGTATTCGGCCCCCGGAAGGATGATCTGCGTCGATCGAACGCGGCCCTCGACATCGATAACCTCGTCGGGATGATCCACGGCGTAGCTACACAAGGGGTCGCCGAATGGTTCGGCGTGGCGCAGGTTCCAAAGGATCGCTCCCACGGACGCGAACGTCAACGCCGTCGCTACAACCCTCATGACGGGCCGACGCGGCATCAACAGCGCGACGGAAACGCCGACCAGGCCGAGGAACACGGGCAGCGCCGCATGGTCGTGCAAGACAAGCGCGCCGGCGTAGCTGCCCGCCGCGAGGGCAAGAGCCGCACACACCAGTGGCCGTTTTGCTAGAGCGCCGAATACTGCCACCATGCCAAGCGCGCGGCCGCCCGCGGCCACGCTCCCCCGTGCCCCGGAATCCCCGCAGGGACTTGCCGGACGTCTATCCGCCGATACCGCCCAAGGTGGCGATAATCAGGAGGATCAGATTGACCACGACGTAGACATAACTCAGCGGATTGTCAAGCGGGATACTGACCACTTGGCCGTAAAGCGTTTCAACCAAGTCAAATAAGGGCTGGAGGATCGACATCTCCACAATCTCCCGACCACCGGCCACGACCGGTTATCTTGCGCGCGTTTCCACGGCGAACTCGTGTTCTTGCCAATAGAGTAGGGCCAAGTCCGCGAGCCGATCAAGTCAGCTTGGCTTGTGTCCGGACCCTGTGCTAGAATGACGGAACTTCTTTGAGGAGGCTACGTAGACCTATGAGAATCAGAACGTGGAGTGCCCTGGTCATCCTCGCGGTCGCGGCGGCGGCCTTGGGGGGATGCGCCCGCGCCGCCCTCGACACAACCGGCTTCGCCGCCGTGAACTCGACCACGGTCAACGCGCCCTTCGATGAAGCCTGGCAGGCAACCAAAGCCATCCTCCGAGAGAAGGACTACGAAATCTATACCCGTGACAAGCGGGGCACCTTTGTCGCTTTCACACAAATGAAGCGCCGATTCTTCGTGGCCCCGGTGCGGACCAAACACACCATCTATCTCGAAGGCGAGTCGGACGACTCGACGTGCGTAACCGTCGAGACCGTACGCCAGGTCTACGGCGTCACCATGCTGACCTATCCAGGGTGGCACGACCGCAAAACCACCGACAACGCCGAGGCCGTCGAGCTCCTCGACGCGCTCCAAGCCAAGTTCCCCAAAGCCTGAACGGCTCTCGCCGGGCCATTGTGCGGCCGGTCGACCGGCAGGTTTCGGGAAAGGGGGCGGAATGTTAGGGGGGACTTTCAAGTGCTTCTAATGATAATTATGTTAGGACCGTGCCCAGAACTGCCGTGTGGAAAGAGATCATTTTCCGAATAGCCCATAATGTGAACTCGAATTTCAATAAAGAGCTGCTTTTCCTTGCTTTCCCTTTTCTGCGGATGGTATAATCCGAGTGCAGCTTGGGAAAGTAGAAGGAGGAGGCACCATGCTATCACTCATCGAAGTTAAGTGCCCCCACTGCGGAGCAAGAGGCCAGCTCATGCTGCCGCCGCTGGGTTCCCTAATCGTAGGCCCCTGTCCCGAGTGTGAAGAGCTCGTGGTCGTATTCTGCGGCTGCGTCTTGCCCCTCGAGAAAGAGATCATGTTGCACGGCGATGTCGAGGAGAAGCGCGATCACCTCGTCCAGGTGCTGACCGGATTCATCGAGGACCGCGTGAGTCAGATGCTGAAGAACGCTCTCGAAGAGCGTGAGCGCACCGAGGCGGACGAGCTGGACGAGGCCGACGAAGCCGAGCGGCATGAGCACGAGGGCGATCTCGAGGAAATCCCCGAGGATATCCCCGAGTTGCCGAGCACCCCGAAGAACGCGGTGATATCCCGCTGCGAGGTGGATGATTTCGTCCGGGTCGACCTGAACCTAATCGACAATAGGGACTATTTCAGAGCGATTTTTGGCTGAGGGACCGCTTTGTGACTGGGCTGCGGTTCCCGCGGACTGCGTGGGCTTTCGCGAAGTACTGAACCACGCAGTCCCGCGTTTTTCATGTAGATTCCTCCGCACCGAGCCGTCGGATCGCCTCATCCATCCAAAGACACGTACGATCTCCGAGCAAGTCGCGAGGGCTTGCCGTTTTCATTGTCTCGCCGGCGGGGGATTTGGCATACTGCGCGCCCGATCAAACACAAGGTGAGGATGTTTCCGATGGGCAGTACGAAGACGTATGCGGAGCGGCTGGGCTGGGGACCGAAAGACCGGGTGGTCATCTTCCACGTGGACGATGTTGGCATGTCGCACTCGTCCAACCGTGGCGCGATCCAGGCGATGGAACAGGGCGTAGCGACGTCGTGCAGTATCATGACGCCGTGTTCATGGACGAGCGAGTACGTCCATTACCTCAAGCAGCATCCGGATGCGGACGCGGGCATGCACGTCACGCTCACGTCGGAATGGAGTGAGTATCGCTGGGGGCCCGTGGCCGGCAAGAGCCGAGTGCCGGGCCTCGTGGATCCCGAGGGCTGCCTCTGGCCGGACGTGCCGGAGGTGGTCGAGCACGCGACCGTGGACGAGGTCGAACTCGAGATGCGCGCGCAGCTCGACCGGCTCCTCACCATGGGTATCACGCCAACCCATCTCGACACGCACATGGGCACCGTGTTCGGCACCATCGACTTCGCCCAGCGCTACATCATGATCGGCATCGAGCACCACATCCCCGTGTTCCTGCCGGGCGGCCACAATCAGTACATGATCGAGACGAACGCGATTCCGCCCGGTTTCGACCCGGATCTCGTGCGAATGGTGGGCGAGGGCGCGTGGGAGGCCGGTCTGCCGGTGCTCGACGACGCGCACATCACCGGCTACGACGCGGAACTCGACCACAAGCTCGAGATCTACGGCGACGTCATGCACCGGATGGCGCCCGGCGTTATCCAGGTCATCGTTCACGCCACGGATCCCACCGACGAATTTCAGATGATCACGGACTCGGGGCCGACGCGGCTGGGCGACCTCAAGGTCATGATGGATCCCCGGTTCCGGAAGGTTCTTGAGGACGAGGGCATCATTCTGACCACATGGCGCGAGCTGAAGGAACGGCGCGACGCGGCTGAATAGCCCCGCCCGCGAGAAACGGAGTCTGCGCCTATGACCGCGCAGGGCGTACAAGGTGTCGCGACGTGGCTCGGCGCCGCGTTGAGCGCCGCGTCGCCGGATTCCGCCGTCGCCTTCGCCCGCCATTTCGATCGTCGCATCGGCCTCACCGAAGGCGCCGGCCTGTTCTGGATCCTGGCCGAGCTGGTCATCCTCTACGTCGTCCTCGTCGGCCGCCGACATCTGGAAATGGAGCCGCTGCCGACCACGATCGCGCTGACGAAGGCCGAGCGGTGGCGTGCCGCAGGCTGGCTGGCCGGCTTCCTTGTCCTCACGGCATGCGTGCTGGGACGCCACCTCGCCATCGTGCCCTTGGCGGCGTGGATCGAGGCTGTGCCGATGGAAACGCCGGCCGGATTCATCCAGAACGCGTATCTCGTGCGCGCGCATCTGCACATGGGCATCTGGATGGCATTTGTCGCGGCCTGGGTGGCCCTTGAACTCTTGATCGTCTACCATGGCTGGCACGGCTACCGACGCCTACGCCGGGTCTTAGGCGGCCATCCCACAGACTCACCCCGCGTCCGCGGCGGTGTTCTGCTGCTCGTAGCACTCGCCCTAGCGACCACTGCCGCGGCTCAGCCCGTGGATGCGGTACTCGACGTACTCGTCGAGGTCCAAGCCGCAGACGCCCTCTATCGAAACGCGATCTATCTCTATCTCCGCGTGGCGGGCCTCGTGTGGATCGCAGCCGAGTGGATCGCGGCGATTCTGCTGTGGCGCGCCTATGTCTTGGTGCGCGGTGCCGCCGGCGCTCCCGAGGCCGACACATGAGCGGCGAACTCATTCAGTGGTTGGGCCATCACTTCTCCGCGGCGCAGTACGTGTGGTGGACCCGCGTTCAGTGCACGGCCTGGACACTGGCCGACCTCGTCATCGTGTTCTCGATCCTACGGTTGGCCAATCTCGCGCGATCGATCCTGGATATCGAGCGCCATCGATTCTCGTATGGGGCGCTCCTGGCCACGGTGCCCCTCGCGGCCTGGATCCCGTTCGCCACTTCCGGCGCACGGATCTTCCAGATCGAACTGGCCGTAACCGTGCCGCATTTCCTGATCATCGTGTACGTCGCCGTGGCCGACCTGCGCCATGCCGGGCCGGCCTTGGCGAAGATCCTCGAGCACGCGGAGTCTCAAGGCCGCGAGGAGCAAGAGAGCCAGGAAGCACCACCAAGCGGACGGTCCGAAGGGGACCGTTAGGGACACCGCTTGCAGCATCGACACGACTTCCCGACTCCCGCCGTCGGAACGGGCTGTGAGGAACGAGGCCTGGTCGCGTCAACCGGCTCTTGCGGCGCGGCGAATGAGTATCCCGTAGCCCGCGATGATTGCGCCGAATAGCAGCACCGACACCGGCCCGTGGCCCTCGGATACAGCCAAGTCGATGTTCAGCGCAATCGGGATGGCGAGCAGGATCCCCATCAATGCCTCGCCTGCAATCAGGCCTGAGCCGAAGAGCAGGCCGGGGTCCTGACGCCCCGGGTCTTTGCCGTTGCCCCCGCGCCCGAGGACATGGTGAAGAAGTCCCCCGATGAAGATGGGGGTCGCGAGCGATAGCGGGAGATAGATGCCCACGGCCACCGGCATGACGTGCGCGCGGAAGGCGCTGCCCGAGCGTTCCAGCATCCGGTCGAGCACGATCAACAGCACGCCAATCCCCACGCCAACGGCAATCATGTCCCAGGGTAGCGCACCCTCGCCGAAGAAGCCGTTTGCGAGACTGGCGAAGAGGCTCGCCTGTGGCGCTGCAAGGCTGTCCGGCCCGCCCGTGCCGATCCCGTAGGCGTTGTGCAGCAGCGTGAGCACCGGCGCAAAGAAACAGCAGGAGAGCATCACGCCGAGGATCTCCGTCCACTGCTGCCGTGCGGGTGTTGCGCCAACCAGCAGTCCTGTCTTGAGGTCTTGCGATACATCGCCCGCCGTGCAGGCCGCGCAACACACGACCCCGGCCACGCCCAGCGTGGCCGCGATAGCCGACTCGCCCCGGATGCCCAGCGCCAGCAGCACGCCCGCCGTCAGCAGCAGTGCGCAAATGGTCATCCCGGAAACCGGCGAATTGGACGAGCCCACCAGACCGACAATGTAGGTCGCCACCGCAACGAAGATGAATGCCGCAATGACCATCACCACCGTGGCCGCTACGGCCACACCGAAATTCCCCGTCAGGTAATCGTAAAGAAGAACCGTGCCGATAACACTCAACAGAAACACCGTCATCAACGCGGCCAGCGGCATGTCGCGTTCCGTGCGCGGTCGCTCCGCGCCCTCGTTTGCCCCGGCGCTCCCGCCAACACCGCGAAGCGCTACTAGCCCGGACAAGATGCCGCCGCGCACGTGCCATATCGAGTGCAGGCCGCCCGCAAGCATCGCGCCGACTCCCATGAAACGCACTTGCGTCGACCAGAGGTGCCAGGCGGCCTCGAGTGGAGCCACATCGGATTCCCGGCCGCCGAGCATCGGGATCGTGATGACCCATCCGATGACACCGCCCCCGAATATCAGGGACGCTATTGGGAGCCGGACAATGTAGCCCACGGCCACCAGGGCCAAACTCATGTCCGAACCGAAATACAACACCGAGCGGCCTGCGCCGATAGCGCCCTCGACGACCGACTTGACCACGTGGAGCCCCGTAACGAGGAACTTGAATAGGGCGCCAATGCCTAGCCCGGCGAGGATCGACCGAATGCCCTTGCCACCTTTCTGGCCGGCGATCAACACCTCGGAACACGCCACGCCCTCAGGATAGATCAGTTCGGGGCGCTCGACGATCAGTGCACGCCGCAACGGCACCATGAACACGACGCCCAATAGCCCTCCTAACAACACGATCAGCGTCGTGGGCCAGAACTTGAACTCCTGCCAGGCGCCGACCAACAAGAGCGCGGGGATCGTGAAGATAGCCCCCGCCGCCAGACTCTCGCCCGCCGACGCCATCGTCTGCACGATATTGTTCTCGAGCACCGTTCCCCGTCGGAAGATACCGCGCAGGATGGCGGTACTGATCACCGCCGCCGGAATCGAGGCGCTCACGGTCATCCCGGCCTTCAATCCGAGGTACGTATTCGCCGCAGCCATGAGGATACTGAGCAACCCGCCCAGTGCCAACGCGGCGATGGTCACCTCCTTGATGCTCTTCTCTGGAGGCGTAGAGGAATCCCGACCCATGCCATGGGCGTTCATTGAGATGTCATCCTCCTTGGCAGCCTGCGAACCTGGCGGAAAGGCCTCGACGAGAATAGCCTTGCGCAGAACGGAGTGCAACTCCTTTGGTTGTTCATTCCTTGGCGCACGGTTTTCGGCATGGCTGCGAGAAGGAGGGAGATATCCATGGACCAGCGTTTGTTCGGCATATGTGCATCCGAGCCCGCAGGGCCCGAACCCCTATGTCTTTCACAGTTACAGCGATACCAATGGGTCATAAAAGCCAATCCAGCGGCGCTCGTAACCCAAGCTCGCGGGTCCGAAGCCCGCCCCCGCTAGCCTCTTGCCGAGCCTTTCCCGAAGCACTTGGTTTCCCGGAGGAAAGGTTGGAGGCTTCACCGGGCCAAATTGTGATACATTGGACCGAGGCTGACAGCCCACCACTGGTGGAATCCGACTTCGGAGAAGAGATATGCAGAGCCACGATACGACATTGTCCAGACGTTCATTCATCGGCGGCGCCGCCGCACTCGCGGCATCGGCGGCCCTACCGCGTCACGCCCTCGCCGCAGCCGGCAAGCCCAACTCCAATTTCAACGGGGTCCAGATCGGCACCATCACCTATAGCTACCGCTCCATGCCCAGCACCGCCGAGGACTTGCTCGGGTATCTCGTTCAGTGCGGCCTCAGTTCCGTTGAACTGATGGGCGGCCCGGCCGAGGAATTCGCGCGGAAGCATACCCCCGAAACCGGCATTGGCGGCCCCATGGATGGCTTCGAGGCCTTGCGGAAGATGTACAACGACGCGGGCGTCAACATCTACATCGTCAAGTTCGGTGACATCGGCGAACGCGACGTGTCCGACGATCAGATTGATTACTACTTCAAGGCCGCCAAGGCCCTCGGCGCGAAAGGCATCACACGCGAAATCTCGGAGGTCGCCGCCAGAAGACTCGGTCCCATCGCCGACAAGCACGAGATCGTCATTGGTTTCCACAACCATACGCAGATAAACCCCAAGAGCTATGACGGGACCATCCTCTCCTACGGGAAGTATCTCGGCATCAATCTCGACATCGGGCACTACGTCGCGGGCACCAATGAGCCGGCCATCCCCATGATCGAGAAACACCGGGACCGAATCCTCAGCCTTCACCTGAAGGACCGCAAGAAGGACGACGGGCCCAACATGCCCTTCGGCCACGGCGACACACAGGTCGCCGAAGTGCTCCGCTTCGTGAAGGAAAACAAACTGACCTTTCCCGGCGACATCGAGTTGGAGTACCCCATTCCCGAAGGCTCCGACGCCGTCCAGGAAGTCGCCAAGTGCGTCCAGTTCTGCAAGGAGTCCCTGGCGTAGGATAGTTCCCTCAATCCGCACCTTGTGGTGATGCCGGGAGCGCGAGAGCGGTGCCGCGGCCAAAGTTGCGCCAATGCACTTCGACGCACTTGCGCTGCCAGCGAATGACCGTGTCCGGTTCTACGAAGACGATCGCATCTTTCCAGCGGGTCCGACCTCTTGCCGGAAAACTCCCAAGAATACGGTGAGCCAACTTCTTCACCTTTGGCCTCCTGACACCTGTCGTCCACAGCGCGGGCGTTGGCCACAAGCGAGCTGAGCCAGATGGACTATGGACCGTATTGACCGCATTGATGGCGGTGTGGCAAGGCCGTTGGCGCACGATAGTCGTGCGCTGGGAGATGGCGTGGGGCCGTCCAGAACAACCACACGGAATCCACGGAAGTATTCCCGGGCGTTGCCCTGGGCTAGAGTCTTGTGCCCCGTTCGGGGCGTCTGCCCCTGGGCTAGGGACAACCGGGACGAATATCGCCTTTGGTTGCGGCTCTGCCGCGCTGCGTTCTTTGGGATGCTGTGGTCAGATGGAAGCCTAACCACATAGAAGCGGGGATTGTAAAAACGGGGACAGACAGCCCTCCTCGAAGACTCGGAGGGAGTCAGTCCCCGATTTCTGAACCCTCCCCCCGTTTACGGGGGGATTGAGGGGGGTGTGCGTGCGGAGGGCGACCAAGGGGGATAGGATGGCCCCGTTGCGCAGAATGAATCTGCGCTAACTTGGCGCGTCGTTGGCGCACGATAGTCGTGCGCTGATCCGGCGGGCGGGCGTACAGGACCAGTCCCTGGCCGGCGTGAGCCGACGTCACACCCGTTGCACTTTCCACAGGGCTGTGGTAGAGTCTTGCCATGATCCGGGGACTACATACGCTACAGCACAGCGTCCGGTTTGACGCAGTCCCTACTTTCTCTTTGGGAAAAGAGAAAGTAGGCAAAGAGAAACCAATTCCAGCACTGGCGTGGACCATTGGTCCGAGATCGACTGCGCAAGATAGCGGTTCTTCTTTGGTTCTTTCTTCTTTTCCAAGAAGAAAGAACACTGGCGCCCTCGAGTTGACGTATATCGACAGCTTGGCTGAGATCACGGGATCGAACCCTGCCTGTGGTACGGACGGCGCAGGAGGCTCGGGACAGACAGCATTTTTCGCTCCGCTCCGCTGCGCGAAACAACGTGTCAGTCCCTTCGCCCTCGGCAGCATCCGGAGCGTCCGCGCCGAAGACAAGTCCAGTCTCGCCTCCTTCGAGTACAAGCCCTACGGCGCCCTCCACGCGAGCTCCGGCAGCCTCGATCTCAATATCGAGGCCGCTCTCGGTGCGTTCGAAGACGAATCGCACCTGGCGCTTGCGGCGGAAGGCTTGCCTACGGCCCAGCCTTCCGCGGGACACCGTTGGGATCCCGACGTCCAACAGTACTTCGCCCCCTACCGTTACTACTCGCCCACCACTGCCCGCTGGCTCACCCGAGATCCCCTCGGCATGGTCGACGGGCCGAATGTGTATGGCTACGTCGGCGGCCGGCCGACTGCAATGACTGATTCAGACGGCCTCTTCCGAGTTCCGATTCCAGGCATTGGTGCTGTGGAGTGCGACGGGGAGAGAGTAGCCTTGTGCGTGCTTGGAGCCATTGCGTTTGACATTGTGGTTGATGAGTTGTGCGTGAAGAGCTGCAAGCTATGCCTTGCGCACGTGAGCCCGTATAATCCCGGCTGCATTGTGTGCACAGGTTGCGCGGTTGCATTGATTGGAATTATTGGCACATGTGTGTATATGGCATGTGATATATGCAAGGATGAGTAGGGTCTTACCTATATTTATAGGGAGTAGTATCTGTACAGCATGCAGAAACAGATATATATACAACCAGCACAGAGGTATTGAAGATGTGGCTTCCCAGAATGCAGAATGTGTCGGTCACAGGGCGAGCAAGTGAGTTGCTTGCATTCATGGCATCTCCTGAACTTGCGGCAGCGTTCCGTGCCAACAGCCCATGGCGCCACTGGGAGTTTTGGGTCTGCCTCATCGGGTTTCCATCTTCGATGGTGATTGTGTTTTTTGTGTCGTTCTATGGCATTAGGGCATTGGGTACTTGCCTTTTGGGGGCGTCTCTCGGAGAGATTCTCCCCGTGATAGTCTACCTGACTGCGATCCACTTCAGACGCACGTTAAGTCGTTATCTCGTTCAGCCATGGTGTGCACTACTATTTCATCCCTACAGCACGGCTGTCCGCAGTTTCGAGATTCGTTCGCACGGGGGACAAGTGTCATGACAAGCCGTATGGCAAGAGAGGCAGGGAAAGAGTAGGGACAGTAACCATTTTTTGCCGATGTGTTCTCAGCTCCGATCCGTGCCATCCGAGTTATCCGTGGTCAATGGGGTTCCCGGCTCTCACGGGGGATTACACCGATTCCACGGATCCTTCGTGTTCCATCCCCGCCCCATTGCGCAGAATCAATCTGCGCCTACTTGGCGCGTAGTTGGCGCACGATGATCGTGCGCTGATCCGGCGGGTGTGCGCGTGCGCAGTGGCCGCGAGGCACACTCGAAGGCCTCGTCGTGACAAGCTGTGGTGTTCGTTGTGCCCGCTGCGAGGCTCGGGACAGACAGCGTTTTCCGCTCCGCTGCGCTACGCGAAAGAACGTGTCAGTCCCTGGGATTCAACCACGACGACCACAACGAGCACGACGAATCCGCGTTGTGCCGCGGGATCTGAATCCCCTTCTCTGAGTTCTTTGCGATCTTGTATGTTCCCTACGTCCGGATCGGATGCGTAGGACGTAGTCGTAGTAGAGCTTTTCTTTTTGCTTCTTTTTCTTTTGTGGACGACGGTGGAAATGTGGATAACTTCGCCCAAGCGGCGCGGTGCAAGGTGTCTTTCCATGCGGCCTCATGGGAAGATAGG